>Ga0116227_10000231_pt1 | contig 100113 bp, 76 predicted proteins | sample S1TSphgellanicum_FD_89693 | JGI IMG/M metagenome (GOLD analysis project Ga0116227, IMG submission 89693) | Host-associated microbial communities from peat moss isolated from Minnesota, USA - S1T2_Fb - Sphagnum magellanicum MG | ecosystem: Host-associated > Plants > Peat moss > Unclassified... | reverse complement strand
TTATAAATTTTGGGGGTTTAAATTTTTAAATAAAATGTAGAATTTTCGTTCTTTTTTTTTTTTTGCTATTTTTGTTTTTTATCTCGTTTTTTTTTTTTTTTTTTTTTTTTACAACCTTTTTTTGGGTATTTGTAACTTTTGACAACCTTATTTTTATTTTTTTATATTGTTGGGCTTCTTTTTTTTCTTTTATTTTGGTTTTTCAAATATGTAATTGGATCGATAGTACTCATAAAATTTTGTACAAGTAGTTACAATAGTTCCTCTGAAATATGCTTTAATTTATGATTGCACACAATCACATCCTTTGGTTTGATTTGTCGTTTGCACGGGAGCCAACAAACATTTCGATTGTGACACGAACCGTATTCAAAAATCAACCTGGATTGCAAGATCTTTTGCGCGGTTCCTGCATCCTATTCCTTCTGCCCCAACATAGAACATGTCATGTTTATGAACAAATCCTGACAACATTTATGTTGATATTTCTGGAAAATAATCCAACGATTAAAAACGTTGGATGCAAGATTTACATCGTGGTGGAGATTACGTTGTAATCAAAATGGATGATCTCACGCAAAACATTTTCTACCAACCACAGTTGAAAAAAAATTTGCATGAGATTTTTTGCTTGTCCTTCATAATGCCAAGATCTCATGTTAAAGGAGGTAAATAAGCCCTGAATATCCTATGATCCCAAACGTATCGTTACATGTAAGACAATATTTCTTGCCTTAAATGAAATAGGCTTCACGGTAACTTAATGCAATATAAAAGATTGCATAGGGTGGTCGACTCATTGAATCATTTATGCAAAGGTTATTTTGACAGGTAGTTGATATACTTGAATCGCATAGCCCTCGTTCCCTCTATGCACAATTCAGAAGTTCGTTTGTTTAGAAAGGTGCGTTATTAGTTTTTTGTTATCGCCAATCCTTTTGATGGCAGTGCGTTGATCATTGATTGTTGTTGGTTTTTTATCAACGTTTATCTTATAAGAGGCGTCAATTTTATGTCTAATTGTTTCAAAATATTTGAGTCTCACAATCGTATTTTTTACAAATGGGAAAATTCAAAGCTACAAACTTGATGGACATGCCCTCGCATGTTCGATCTCACATCCTTAGGATTTTTGTCTCCGAGGAAGAGAAGGCATGGGAATATAACGAGAATGATCGTATTTTGATCATTGACTTGCATAAGTTGCTTGCCCCTGTTAATTATGACGGCAAAAAACAAATGTTCGACATTCTCGCCCATGTTCACTTGGGGGTGGTAAACCATGTTGTCATTCATGCGTACATGGAATCTTGCATAAGAGATCGCTATGACGGACGTTCCATGACATTGTATCACCCCATAAACGTAGAATGGTTCCCCGAACTTGATAATTTGGTCCGTAATTCACCTCCGAACGTGCTCGTGACTATTAAATTGCATGGTGACGTTGATAACAACAACGAATAAATTTGTCATCGTAATGGTAATTGTTCATTTTTGCCGGCATTGTGAGAAAAATGTTTGTGATAGTTTTATAATTAATCTTTTTGCGAAGGATTAAGTGTGATGGAAATACTCGATGCAAAAGTAATGAAAGCTCAAAAAATGCTAATTGTTCATTGTTGCAAGCATTATGAAAAAAATACTTGTAATGGCTTTGCAGTTAGTTTTTTTTTTGCATGCATGCATGCATTAAGTGTAATTATTTAGTGGACAATAACTTTAAATAACTTAAAGTGGATTAATTTAAAATACATGATAATAATTTGGATTAATTTAAAGTGAAGTGCTTTTAATGGATTAAACTAAAAAATTAAAAATAATTAAAAATAGTTTTAAATGATTTAAGATCAAACATCGTAGAATAATGAAAATAATTTATTGCAATAACCTGAAATAAAATTTAAAAACATAAAATATAATTGCCTAAGGTGCATTATCCAAGAATAATTGATAATAAGATAAACAATTTAAATTAATTTTGACTAAACTAATTTGGAATAACCTAAATTATAATAATTAAAAATACTTAAAATAACATCAAAAATTATTTATTAGATTACTTTAATTAATAATGATTTATATCAATTAATGATAATCCCATAATGATTTATGATTAATTAATTTTACTTGTTTTATTTTTGGTGGGAATTTTACTTTAAATTAAATTAAATTATTTATTTTTATTTTTATTTATAATCATTAAAATTCCCTAAAAAAAATCATAATGTATAATAGGCATCATGTCAGGAATAATTTTGAAAAAATAATTTTGAAAGTAATTTTAATCTTTTTTTGAAAAAAAAATCTATGAATAACATATATGAATGGGTTTGTATAACACAAATGGGTTTAGGATCAAAACTATGTATGTTTATTACATAGCTATGAAAATCTACATTCTTGATTGTAAAAATATCTTCTAAATCTTCTATTGTCTATGCATAATAACATGTCTCCGCATTCTTCTATCATGAACTAAACATAAACACCAACCCCTTTTAAAACAAAAACCTTTCAAAACCAAAATTTTAATTCTAGCAAACTTTGTATTCATACAATAACTTTGTACAAGTGAAAGTGTTTCACAAGGTCACAAACACCCACTTATATACTAACCAAAAGGAAACAAGTCAAGAAACTTTCTAAAGTTTATCCACCACAAGGTTCCCCACGTGATTTCACATAAAATAAGAAAAAGGAAATAAAATCACATGGTCCCCCATGTGATTTCACATGAAATAATCAAAAGGAAACATAATCACATGGTCCCCAATGTGATTGCACAATTAATCACAAGGAAACAAAATCACATGGTCCCCCATGTGATTTCACATGAAATAATCAAAAGGAAACATAATCACATGGTCCCCAATGTGATTGCACAATTAATCACAAGGAAACAAAATCACATGGTCCCTCATGTGATTTCACATGAAATAATCAAAAGGAAACATAATCACATGGTCCCCAATGTGATTCCACAATTAATCACAAGGAAACAAAATCACATGGTCCCCCATGTGATTTCACATGAAATAATCAAAAGGAAACATAATCACATGGTCCCCAATGTGAATCCGCAATTAATCACAAGGAAACAAAATCACATGGTCCCTCATGTGATTTCATATGAAATAATCAAAAGGAAACATAATCACATGGTCCCCAATGTGATTCCACAATTAATCACATGATCCCCCATGTGATTTCACATAAAATAATCATAAGGAAACATGTGATCTCATAATTAATCACAAAAAAACATAATCACATGGTCCCCCATGTGATTTCACAATTAATCATAAGGAAACATAATCACATGATGCACATGATGCACATGATTTGCACAAATTAATATGTGAAAATCAATGCACCATGACTAAATTATGGAATCTTATCAATCGATTTACCCTTTTAAATAATTACCTAAGTAATTGTGTAATTACATCAAGTTACAGGTTCACATTGATGAAAAGAAATATGGGAAAATTAATCATAATAAAATTAATCATTTTCATAATCATTAAAATCATTATCTTGATAACGAAACAACAAAATAAATGTGCGAATTGATGTAACCCCAAAATGTGTTACAAAATGTAAATGTTATGAATTAAAAAATTGTGGGCCCTAATTCTGATAGAAAATATGAATACGCAAATAAATAATTGAATTTTTAGGTTTTACATTGATTTGTATGAATAATTAACTATTTTAAATTAAAGACATGTCAAAATGAACCATATGAACTTGATAAAAAAATTTGAACGAGGATTATTAATAATTGAATGATTTTTTCATAAAAAAACAACAATATGTATGATCATTTTGTACATCATGACAAATTCACTTGTGAAGGTGATCAAATCATTTAATTTTCAACCTTTTATGGAGAACATTTTTTTAAAAAATGTGCATTTAAGGTTCTAATAAAAAAATGAAATATAAAAATGTAAATGTTTTGAACACAAAAAAAACCTCAACTACAAAACAAAAACTAAACTGACATAACATAATAATGTACAAAACTAACCCAACGGAATTCATGTTTTACAAAAGATATAATTGTGCCCAAAATATATATTTTAAATTTTAACATGAAAAAAATTCATTATTTATAAAACTCAAATGACAAGAAACATTATCAAATCCGTATGTGATATATCACAATGAAATAACTTATCATATGCACAAATAAAGCCTATAACAAAATATTGTTATGTTTGAGAATATTGAAAAAAACTTTTAATTATTATCATGTATCATAAACGTATACACAACACCAAGAAAGGGCAATGCATAAGATGGTTTCATTTCACTTGCAAAGAAACTATCACCCACATTGATTTCCTTGAAAATCTCAAACTTATGTGTAGAACATATCCATTTGACATGGAAAAACGAAATAATAAATAAAGTTTTACATCGAAATTACATTTGTTCATTTTTCAAAGCTACAACAAGCTTTTATGAATGAAAAGTGGGATACAAAGGACTTTGCCAATGGCCTCCTAAGCCTATTCCCAAGAGCCTTTTATACTTGTGTCTTAGTTCTACTATATAATAGAACAACCTTTGTCTACATGAACAAGGTTAACAAAGAAACACAAGTCGACCACAAGGGCACTCTAAATGTGTGTGTAATGTATTTCAATTATTGATATTATAACCTTTTGTGTATACAGATAGGGTTAAACAAACAAGCTGATTCCAAGTGTCCTCTCTACTTTGTGTGTGTAAATTGTTTCCCTTATATTGATATTATAACCTTTTGGTAACCTGAACAGAGTGGGCTTAACAAAGCGAGAAATGCTTACAACAGAGCTTGGAAGAACTTGTGATATACCCGCCATGTTGAAGCTCAAATCGAAGAAGAGCTCATCAGAATCGAGGTTGGAGAATGATCAGACTTGAAACATAAATGACAAAACAAATGTGCAGCCGCCGCCGCCTCCAGCAGAAGATTTAAAAAGAAAACACGAGCTTGCTTCGGAAGAATGTCGTCTCAAGAAATTTACATCTTCGTCTTCTAGTTCTGCAAATATGTTTCCACAAGTGTGTGTATGTGTACTATCCACTCTGCTACTTCTCGTCCTGTCTCTCAAGATGATGGACATAAAATAAGTAATATATCTGCTGGTTCGCGAAGTTTGCCGTGACTAACTCTGGCATGGTTTTTTTTCTCCGCGACTAACATTCTACTCTCTCCCATTCTGCTCCATCTCCAAACACCAAACGCAGAAAACACCCCCCGATCCATCCCTACCCCCATTTGCGTCCAAGTAAACTTTTCGTCCGTGTAACAATGCGTTCATCCGCGACGGCCATATCGTGGTCTGTTTAGCGACAAGAACGAGGACGAAGCTCCCTACTCTTCCGTTGCTCGTCTTTTGTGGAGAACAAGGTCTTTGCTTCTTCTTCTTCATCGTCTTCTTCAATAGCGGAGTTTTTTTACAATGGCGTTGTGTATGTCACCCGTTTGTTCTGGTATTGTTCTTTCTCTTTCCCCCTTTTTCCATTTTTCTTTGAGAATGTTTTTTTTTAATCTCATATCTTTCTTCTAGGGGACTGCTTCCCTCCTGCTAACGTTTTGCACCTTTCGGATTGCTTGCCGTGGTTTTTGGATGCCTTTGCTGCATTATTCAAAATGTTTTTGTGTGATTGTAAGTATAATCCGACAGACTGAACAGGCTTCGAATCTAGCAAGCAATGTTTGTTTGGTTTTCACATCTTTCTGTTTCTTCCTTGTGTCTGTGGATGGCTCTGAAATGAACTTTGATGTTGAGGAACTAAATAGAATGGAGAGGGATTGAGGTATTAAGGGATTGTGAAGCCAAGAAAGGGATAGCCAAGCAAGAAGTGTGTGTTCGAGGGAAGCTTTTTGAGAAGCAAGAAGAGATCTCGAGAGAAGTATTGGTGATATGAAATACACCGCTGAGTTCTGTGACATCTGATGGTACTGTGTGGGGGATTGTACTGTTTTGATGCAAATCTAAAGATTTGTGATTTTCTCTGTGACCTTTTGACTACAAGTGATGCAACTCGGATGTGGTTAGGTCTGCTCGGGCTGGCAGTGAAAACGTAAGCTTAATGCCACAGCTTTGTTCGCAGGGGCGCTGGAAGCCACAGGTTTCGGGGTGCAGGCATGTGAAGGAAGAGGGACGACTGTGAGAGCAACAAGTATGTCAATCTCCATGCCAAGGCTCCGAGAAGCTCCATTCCAGAAATTGCATGTGAGCATGCCAGGCCCTACTTCATGGAGCCACCAGCGCCTTCACCAGACTCCCTGTGTTGTGGCTGAAGCTTCAGGTCAGAGAAATATTTTACTTAAGTTTGTGTTGAACATGGAAAGGCCCTGTTGCTTGCAGAGTGCCACATGATGCTCAGCATTGACCCATCTCACGTGTTTTCACAACCAGCTGAATTAGCAGTTTCAAAACTGTGTCAGTGGTCTCTCTTTTGTCCTGAACTGAAGGAAGTCCAGATTGTCATTTTATGTGAATCCATGGTTCTGACTTTGGAATGCAAGAAAGCAGCTTTTTTTTGGTAACTCAATTTTGCAATTTCAGCAAGATGTGAAGGATTACACTATCATATCCAAAATGTCTGTTTGAATATTCCTGATGCAAATGCTTTTGTTGGCATGTGAGAGCAAATGTCCCTTGCTGTTAGTATTGAGTCCTGTCATTGTTCCTGACACCTCTCAACTGTAATGTGTATGCCCATATCACCTAGGTATAGGGCACTTGATTACAAAACTCTTTTGTTGATAGGCACTTGGATTCCATCATGTCTTTGCTAACATCTGATGCAATATACTTGATAGTGTCAACTTTAGAGGAACAGTTCTGCAGGTATAGATTTGGGTTTGTAAGGAAGTGATGTATTGTCTGCTGTGCATCCAGAGGTGACTCTTGACGAGGAAGCAGAGGAGGTGACAACTGAGAAGGATCCCAACCCCTTGATCCCTAATTCATTTGAGGTGAGAAGATGCCACTTCACTCTGTTGCACACTGTGATGGTCACCATACAGGCTGGAGAAATTTGCTGATAAATTGGATGGCATGTGCTTGCAGATACAATCATTAATAATGGAAGTCTGTGATGAGACTAGCATTGCAGAGCTGCAACTCAAGGTATGCATGATCTTCTTCCTTGAAGCTGAATGACTTCTTTGTCTATCTTTCAACACACATTGTACATTGCAAGCTTGCTGATGTCAGGCCTGTTCATCTGAAGGTTCTTTAGGTTGTTGACTTGCATCATTGAGCACTTAAACATTGAGGCTTTAATATGATATAATAGCTGTTAAGGATCAGGCAAACTATCCAGGAAGGATCTCAATTCTATGAAGAACAAGTTGTAACACATTACTACTGGGCTCTCCAAATGCCAAGCCTTGGATACACAAAATGCGAAATTCCTCAGGAACTCTTCATCTTTGTCATGTTAGTTTTAGTTTTGCTGGAACTGACACAACAGTTACACCTTCAAAGTGTTATTGCAGAGTTTTCTCTGCAATCTCATAGATGTAATCTCCAGTGGCTTTGATGAATGTACTGCATCAAAATAGTCACCAATGGTGTGCTTCAAAGATATGTTCAGTGTGCACAACAACTACCCTGAACAGGATATGAATGGAATTCCTCTGGGTGAGACTTTTGTGCTGTGGAACTTGGGGGGTGGACAGACGGGAGATTTCAGTCTGCGAGTGAAAAGGGAAATAGGCAAAATTGCTGCAGCAGCTCCTGTTGCACAGCCAGCACCTCCAGTGCCCACCAAGCCCATGCTGGAGTCCATTCCTGCAGCCTCAATTCCTACTGCACCCAAACCCACTGCACTTTCTGCAGCGATTGTAAAGCCTGTTTCTAACTTTGGGCTCTTGGAAGCTGCTGCAGATGCAGGACTGCTCTTTGTCACCTCTCCCAAGGTCCTTCCCACCCCTCCACAGCTTTTATAGGCACCTCTCATATACAGGGTAACAGATGGTGAACATGCGACTGGCTTCTAATTTGGTGTGCACACTTTTGGTTTAGTGAAAACCATTAGTATATGAAAAAGAACACCCTTCAAAACCAGTGTTGGGCTTGAGGATATCATCCCCTAGTAGGGTGGCTTAAATGGCATCAAGATGTTGCAGCACTGTAACCTTGAGATTCCACCTGTTGATCCTGCTTGTCTGTCATGCAGGGTGTTGCATGCCACATGTGACCCTGTACAATACTTTCTATACATAAGTCTCTTGTGATTTAGTAAATTACTTAATCTCATAACTTGGTTGCCACACAGGGAGACTCTCAAGTTGATGAAAGCTGTGGATGTTGGAGTGCAGGTTGGTTACTTCAGAAAAGGACGTGTTGTGAAAGGGAAAAAGGGTCCTCCTTTATGTGAAGAGGTGAGGAGTATTAAATCTCTAATATTACTTTACCTCTCTGCTTTAGGGGAAAAGAGGGAAGGAGGGAGAAGAGAAACTTTACAAACTTCCTTTTTCCACGACCACAAGATTGTTACACAAAATTGGATTTCAACAAGAGCTTGTCATCATTCCCCTCAAGTTCCCCTCCAGGTCCCTCAGAAGCTAAATTTTGAACCCATCTAAGGGTTTCTCAGTTTGGGGAAAGCCAGTATAAGACTACTGTTTTCAGAGATTGTGCTGGCATGTATTTGAAAGGTGCACAATTATTGCAGACTACTGTTGTGTGAGTAGCACTTTCTAAATCCAATAGTCTAATTGTGATTACCTATGTATGTCAGAGAAACAAATTCCTTCATATTCATGGAGGGGTGGGGTGACAGGGACAAATAATCAATAAGGGACAAGTGGTGTGCTACTTGGAGCAGCTTGGCACTCAGCAACCTGTTGAGGTACAAAACCTCCCTTCTTTGAATGAAGAGACCACTTCTGTTTTTCATTCAACCAGCCATTGCATGTTGGAGCATTGATTTCATTTCATTCACTCCACAGCTATCACCTCTTGTTTGCTTGTTCATGCATGGCAGCTGAAGTGACCGAACTGTGCCACTCTTAGAAGCAAAGATTCTCCAGTTACATCTAGAGTAAAGACTTGACTAGCATGTGCCAAGGAAGAAGTAGTGGCTCTAGTAAACTGGAACCATTACTCAGATAAATTTAGGGCTGCAGTTTAGTTTGAATGGTCATGGAAAGAAATTAGAAGTGGGCACAGAGAAAATCTTTAACTGATATGTGACTCAAATCATATGCAGTCTGACATAACTGGGGAAGTTGAGAAGGTGCTATGGAAAGATGGAGGTAAATACTTTCTCAATGTCTCATCTTGCATTGTGGTGCCATTTTCTTCAGTGCAGAACTACTATACATAAACTATAACAATATCTTTCCCCTAATAGTACAATAATAGGTGACAAGTAAGGAGGCCTAAACTCTGTTGGGAATTTTGTGGTGGTCCAAAATGAGAGGTTTCTTGCTGAAAAAATGATGGCATTTCTTTGAGCTATGTACTCTACATTTTTTGTTTTTTTGCTAGAAAGGATATAAGTCGAAATCATTTGTCATTTGCATGTGAAATCAAGAACATCTGGATGAGTTTGAAATTTTCTGGTCTCCCATTCTGGAGATTTTAGCATGGACTCATTTGCCTCGATGCCATTGTGCAGAGCCAGTTGGTTATGGAGATCCATTGATTGCAATCCGGCCATCATTCCAAGGCATAAAAATCAAGAAATTCAATGAGTGATGGTTAGAACCTCTTCATTCTTATGTAGTCATTTGAAAGAGTGTCATTTGCGACTTGCATTGAAGCTCAGGAGAGAAACACTGATATGCAATTTAGGACTACATAATTGCTGGAGATATCAGTTTTTACCATGAAGAATTTAAAGTTTACTAGATTTGGGGACCAAATGCATCAATGAAGTTGACTTCTTTCTGTAGAAGTACTGCACTTGGAGATATGCTTGTTTTCCAGGAACTGCTGTGTCAGTTTCTATCCTGTCAAGTGTGGTTGACATAAACGGGCAACAATTGTTTTGTGTTTGTATTCATCAATAGGGTCCCATTTTTGTGTCCTTTTGAATAGAATATCACAGAGCTAACACATGGGAAGAACTTGCACATGGTTTCCTTTTTTATTTTCTGAGGTCATCAGTTTTGATAGAATGCCAGAGGGTTTTAACATAAACAAGATGAAATATGTGGAAGGGATGTTATCCATTGGTATTATGTAAAACCTCTACTGACCTCACAGGAGGCTTTTGTGCAAATACAAGTGAATAATAGTATCATGGAAAGATGAGTCAAAAAGAGTTTTTTGTTCTTTCACCTTGTTCATCGATTTTTGAATGATGCAAAATGTATGAGAATGTAATTCTTCAAAGAAGGAAATGCGCTTATGTGTGTGTGGTCCCCTTTGTGGTCTCCTCTTCCATAAAATATTCGATCAACATGATGATGTTCATGCAGGCAACTAGATTGGGTCCTCTTCATCACCTTGGATGCATGAATTCTATGGTGTCAGGATTGTGACTGTGTACATGCAATCCTTGATTTGGTGACTCCCATCCAACTAATCCTCACCAAGGGGCATTAGTGTACATATCACAGAAAATGATGGCTTTCCTTGAGTGGACAAATTGTTGTCATCTATAATTTGAAAGTTGACAATGACCAAAACTACTGTGGGGTGGGTACCCCTCTTTGGATGGAAGAATCTTTAGTTTGTGATAAGAATTGATTCATATGCATCGCATGGTGCATGGTTTCCAATCAAGTGCTTCACAAGCCTAGTATCAGAGCTTCATCAACAATATTGAAACCATTTTAGAAAGAAGAAACCAATTCATATGAGTTTGGAACTTCTTTCTGCTTTCTCCATGTTGTAAACAGAACATCAGATACCGAAAAAAAGACTTGAGCCATGAAACAAAGAAAAATGAAATGAGACTTGGAACATGAAAAGGGCATCATCGACCCAAGGCCCTGGCCATTGTATTAGATTTTGTTTATGTTTGTAAGAGACAATAACAAAATATGATGAAACAGTTGAGATTGTATGACGACATTACTTTTAAATGATAAATGTGTTATATTTTGAAATTATGAATTTATCTTATTTTATTGTTAATTTCAACCTTTCTTATGAAATGAAATACATGAAAAGTTGTTAATGATGATTATGTGTGACTTGTTAATCATTGTGTCATAACATTGTGTTGAACATCTTTTGCATTGCGTTATAACATTATCATACTTTGTATTTTTGTGTACTAACATTATGATGACATGTAGAATATCTTTGACATTTAAAAAGTTTGTTGATTACTATGTGGTAGAAAATTGTTTGTTGTGTTGGCTTTTTTCTTCTTATGTTCATGTTTTAGGGTTGGGTTATGTTGTTTTTTCTTTTACATGTTTTAGTGTTTTGATTTTGAGTTTTTCTATATTGATTATGTTAATGTTTAAATTTTGTGTTTTGCAATATGTGAAGAATTTGACAATAGTTTTGAGATAATATTTTAGTTGTTAATTTTTTGTTCTTTGGATTTATCTAGAGTTTATGATTTCAAGTTTTGTATATTTGTGCACCTTAATTTTTGAAAAGACACATTTGGATTTACTTACATGTCAAAAGACACACTGTTTGATTTTCATTTTTTTCAAAACAACTTTGACTTTTTTAAGACAATAACCAAAAAAGAAAAAAAAAAATCAGTTTTTAAATAGAAACAGTTGAGGTAGATGTTAAAAAGTTTTTTTTTTTTGGAGTGATCAAACCTTCATCTTTGTAGAAGATTCGACGGTTTCAATTTCTTCCTTTCCAACAACAAACCAATGTTTGCACATCTTTTTTCTTTCATCATCACAATCTTTAATTGTTTCTCCCTAAAGTTTTGGTGCCATTGGAGTGTTGCCATAGTGCAGAAGACGTGAAAGTTGAAGAGGAAAAAGAAGAAGATTTTGGTTCTAATCTTTTGGAACATTTCACAATAGATGACCAAAGCACTTGCTTTGAATATCATCTTGGTAGAAAGGCTTCACTTGATTATGGATGCTGGGTTGATGGTGAAGCTCAAATTGATCAAATGTGGTAGTGCATTATGTTTAGTGCTTGAATTTCCAATCTGCCATAACTACAAGGTTGTATGTTGTATACCTTAATTGTGGGTTGTTTGTGGAGTTGCAAAAGCTCAAAGATTCATCTTTGCATCATGGGTGGGATTCACAAATTTTTTGTGATATTCCATGCACAAGACTGTGATAATAGGCTTCAAATTTACCTTTGGATTTTACCTTCTAAATATTGGGCACCAATTGTGAATGAGTGAAAGGTTATGTTGTAGGCTAACTGATAAATTACATATTCACAAGCTATAATAGTTTCGGAATTAAAAATTTCCAATTGTCTTTCAAAGTTGAATCTCTAGTTTGAATCCACCCACATCATGCAACTTTTGATTCACCACCACTTTAGATATTCTCATTCCATCTTCTTAAAGGGGGTACTTGCGATTTGCAATACACATGAATGAAGCCATTTTCTAGAGAAATACATGAGGTAGGTGTTCTAAAATCCAATTAGGAATTTATCTACATTTGCATTCTACCTAGATTAGGTCTACTTGCACAACACAATTGAATTCAGTTGAACGATTGGTTATAGATTAAACTTTATTCTAAGGAGTATAAACAATCCGTGAAAAATTGATTTCTCTAGAGGATTTGTCTACAAGTTCCAAAAGTGACTTTTAAGAAGCCTATTGGTAGTGTAAGTATTTCTAGCCATAAATTCATTGGCTGCCCGATGCCATGCGGTGTGTTAATCACCTGCATGAAACATATTAATGCATCATCCCACAATGTTGAATACTTGGCCTCTCGTGATGCAATAATCATGGGTAGCCGTAATGGCCATGCACCTATCTTCCTTTAGTACACCTTTAACCGAAAGGGTTACTATGGCTTTCAAAAGGAAGTGCAATGTTGCATTTGCAATGCCCATTATTTTAATGATCGTTTGAGAAATTTTTTTTTTTGATGTTCTACCGAATAAACTTAAGAGTACAATTGTGCTTGAGAGACTTGAAAATGAGGCCTTTGTGCACAAGTGGCAATTGGCATGCCAAGTACCTTCTTCTTGTCCTATTCCAACATTAATTCAAATTTTTTTTTGTGAAAGTTCATGTTTTGTTTTGTTAGGATTTTCCTTTTTGTATCATGCATGCATTGGTGGGCAACTTAATAGTTTGCACTCTTGGAAGCTTTGACAATCTAAATAGAACAATGTGGTCTTGGAATTGCAAGATTACACATGTGATTGTGATGCCAAGTGTAACAATTGAGAAACTTGATTTGTTTGTGGGGGGGCTAATCAAAGTTTGTAAACATTCCTTTGTAGATGGGAATGTGATTGTGCCTTGTACTGTGGAAGAGATAGGTCCTCAAAATTGTGCTTGCTCTATCCATCATAATGGTTTGCTCACAACCCCACCAAAGAATGCAACACAAATTGGAAGCCATGAAAACCAACCTGCTTTCAAGTGAAGCTTGGAACCTTGAAGATTGACTAGTTGCTTCTTTGAATATTTTGAGGCCAAATAATTGATAGTATTAATGCAATGGGCATTCCCAACTACTCTAAACCAATAAATTTCATCTCCATATGCAACTCTTTGACCCATAATTGAAGTGGGATAAGGATGAATTGAAGTTAAAATGGGCATAAAAGATTTGGTGCCATTGGGAATGTATTCAAATCTAATAAGGAAATGTTTTGGTCTTGGATGGCTCTTACCATATTTCAAAGGTCCACTAAACAAGGGTTTTGACTTATGGACTACAAACATGTGTGGAAACACTAGAGGAAAAGCATGTGCATCTTCACTATTCTTTCTTGTGTTTGAAGTGAAAAACATGAATGTATTAGATGGTTTACAACCCTATGCATACTCTTGGTCTATTCTGTTAGAATTAGTGCCTGCCCATGCCATCTAGTTCTATTATATGCTAGCATGGATAGCTTACTTTGAACAAGATTTGGGTGATGACTTTGGTTATTTTATTTGTGATTGCATAATTATTGGACTTTCATGTCTTGCGTTACTTACCTGCTCCCCATGGTTGGAGCAAAAGTTTAGTGTGCACTTGGTTTGGGTGATGAAATAAATATAAATTATATGCTTTTTTAGTTTTATAGTATACTTAACAATTCTCAACTATTGTGATTTTACAATTGTATTTTTGTTATTTTGAGTGTGATTTTATATATAAAATAGTGCAACTACCAAGTTTGAAGCTACTTACACTATTCTCATTTACATTTCTTTTGTAAATGTCTTCAAAGTTCTCACTCTCATTGATGCAAGCTTGGTCTACTAAGTTAAAAACCTTAAACATTGTTAACTTCAATCTAGAACAAGCTCTCTACAAAATGCTCTACCTACCATCCATGTCACAAAATGCCAAAGATATTTCAACCATTGAAAGAAATGGAGTTTAGTAACCTCATTCTAAACATCTCAAATTTTGACAATTTTGAAAACAAAACACACACACATTTTGAAGACAAAGTTTAAGAGTTCATTAGACTCAAATACAGAAATGGTGCTAATACAAAGGTAGAAAATGTCCTGAATTTTTGGTTTGAATAGTGTGGGATTTTGCTTTTCTTCCTCTACCCATTTTTTTGGAGATTATTTAACACTCAATCATAGTGACTAATACTTTATGTGATTATGACGAAAATACACAACTATATTTTAAAGGGTTTACAAAGATTTATGATCTTTTGTTTATCGTTTACCCTATAGATATAAGTGGGTTAATGTAATGAAAATGCATGGATCAATCAAAATAGGTGTCTATACCTATGTGACAAATTGGCAATTGATGAAAGACAAATTGTGTATTGGCATTGTCAACAACAGTAAACAACATGGAACATTCCAAGGGAAAAATTAACAAAGATAGAAAGAGAACTTTATTACCTTTGATAACACATTCAAGCCCTTTTAGAATGACAAAATGGTAGTAGGATTTAAGGAAGTTCTAAAGGAATAAGTTAGTTATTTCTAAAGGCAATTAGTGCAAGGAACATAAATAGAATGCAAATAAAGTCATTATTTTTAAATTGTGATATTCTTGAATTGACACTAAATAGCCTTCAATTAATCCAAAGCTTTTTTCCTTTGGTCACAAGGTTCTAGTTTGTTATGTATAGGAGGTATGTTTTGTTATTTGAAATATTATTTTATTACTTTGAAATAATATTGTCTTGAATTTATTACTTTATTTGATAATTACAATTAATTTTTTGCATTGGTTTTTGTTTATGTATATATTTTGAATATTTTTATGATTTAAAAACTTATTGATATAAAATAGTGAAAATGTAGAGAGTTTTATAAAGTATTATAGTAACTAAGTTTGTTAGGCATTATTTTTTTGGAATTGTTAAAATTTTGAAAACAATGTGCTTACCATGTTGAAAATATGAAAAACTTTCAAGCACAATAACTTTAGTATTGAATATAGTGTCATATTGTAAAATATTTTTATTTTATTATTGAACAAAATGACCAAAAAAATATTATTATTAGGCATTTTGTTATTGAACCAACCTATGTACTACAACATTTATTATTTGTGTTTTCAACTTTCATTTTGGGACAACATATTGCACAAAATGTGATGGTTACCAAAAGCTAGTGCACATTTAAAATCCTAATATGGATTGACTCAATTGCTTGATTGGTCCTTATGACATAATCTCTCATTGTTGTTGATTGGCCATATTATCCAATTGGTCTACTTGTTTTGCTAGTAGTGGTCTCTTCTTTTTCAAAATCCTACACTTAATTCCCTTACCAAAATCTCATTTTTCTTCTTATATCCTTTGCTTCTTCCTCCCACCTCCTCTACCTTTTTCCTTGTTTGTTGTTCTTGTACCTCCTCCATAGCAGCCAAGCTACCTCCATCTGTGCTCTCCAAATAACAAGTAGTTTCCCAAGTTCCCATTTCCTCAGCTTCTTATGATTTTTAGAACTTCTCTCCTACTATTTACCTCAATTACAAAAGCACCAAAAGAAAAACAAAAGGAACTCCACTACTAAAATTGATTATCAAAAAGTTTTATGGTTTGATAATTCAAAAGAAAAGTGCACTAACCCTAATTGACATGCTCTAATGCAAATGCACCATTTGGTAGCAGTCTAACCATACTTACCCTTATTGTACATCCCAAGCGACAACAAAACTTGTTATCCATAACTAACCTTATAAACCACCAAAATGGCCTTAAGCTTCCAATGTCCAAAAACAAAAAGGTAGCTCCCTAGTCTGAAAACAAGGCTAATTGACTCATCTTAACTAGGATTCTAGATAGCCTAGGATATCCGCTACTTGATACCCATGCTCAAGACTTACTATCATTCAAAAATGCATGACTACATTAAAGGCTTAATTAAATTAGCGTTGTATAAATAGGTAATGTCATGGACATTGGAAAAAAATTCAAAATTCATTTGAAAATGCCCCTAAAAACCCCAAAAACCAACACAGCAGAATTAGGGTTTGGTGCTTTGTTGCTTGTCTCACCACATTCATGTGTTATATTACACTCAAGCTTTTGCCATTTGCTACTGAATCTTGTGGTGGTACAAAAATGGCAGCAACTATCTACAATCTATTTGTGTTCAACAAGTCAGAAGGTACTAGACTTGACTTCTCAACCATCAGAAGGTCTCCTGCAATTCAACCAACCATGTGACCATAATTTGTATTTATAGTGCAGTTCTTAAGATGGGATGTACAATATCTTACTCTGTATTCACATAATGCAAAGCGAAGCACCAGAACAGCAAGAGTACTCAAGCAATGCCATGCCATGTAGCCAAAACATTGACTTAAATGCAGATGCATGATATGCATTAACATATCTTCCTTGTCAACATACTCCGCAAGATGTTCACCATCCAATTGGCAGCAACTAGAAGAGGTTTGTGACAATGGAAGTTGATAATGGTTTACATGTTGCATCAGTACCATGTCCAACAAAAGAGAGAATGGCGATAGAAAGCAATCTCATATGTTTGATGCATTTATTGGAGAAGTAGTGAACTTGAACCAACATCAAGATGGCTATGTAGCTTTCAGCCTTCATTGGGATGAAGGCTGGCCCCCATGCTTCTGAAAGAAGTCATTGGTGAAGCTGCAGAAAATGAGACTCCTCAAATTTGCATGATGTGGGGTTGACCAAGCTATTATCATAACACTCTTGTGTCTTGCCTTGAAGAGGAACTGGAGCAGTTTGAATCACATTCTTCCAATGCAAGCACCGTCATCACTTGTACCCCATGTTTCAATTGCTTGTGGAATTAGTCACTGCATGAGTCTCATTTGGTGATCACTTAGAGCAGCTCCACCAATACTCTGCATTTGGCCCTGCAAAAGTATTTCTCCCATACAAGATTACTTACTTATCAATTCCAAGCCACACCCATAAACATGAACCTAGGACAATAAAAGATGAAAACTGATTAATAACAAACCATCCAAGCCAATCAATATATTTTGAGCAATCAAGAGCAGGTGTTAGACTATGCTATGGCTTTTATGCTCAATATGCAGAGGCTGGCAAAAGAGACAGCATAGTCTACACAGTGATATACCCAATGCAAATCAAGTGGAGCACATAGTAGTAGGATTTAATCCTCTTTTACATCTTGCAGAAAGACTATGATGTGCACTTCCAGTGAATGTTACTCCCTGGATATTCTCCTACTGCATCCAAGGTTTTTGCAGGCCAAGAGACAGTATCCTGGGCAGCTCATGGCTAACAGCAATATTGCCTAACCAATAATCTCTTTGCCTTACTTAAAACTGGCTGTTTCCACTGAAACCTGAATAACAGCTTTTCTTTTATCATGTGGATAGGAGCACAGATGGGATGTCTGGAGCCATGGATATCTGTTATCTCATGGCTGGTATGGCCTAAGGGGGTTGGTGGCAGTTGAAGGGGAAGGGGAAGAGAGAAAGCAGAGAGGGGGGAGCAGTTATGGCTGCTGCTGCAGCAGCATCACTTAGCATTGCAGAGTGCAGGTAGTTGTTGCTGCCTTCTGGGATCCCCCTCTTTCTCGCACCTGCTTCCCTTCCAGCCCCACAACCCCCTTTCTCTCCTTCACTCCCCTCTCTCCTTCACAGATGCAAGTTCACAAGTTTCAGCCTTTAGCTCTCTCTCTCTCTCTCTCTCCCCATTCACAAACTCTTGGGTACTTGCTTCCATTCTATATGTCTCCATCTTTGCACCTGCCACTGACTTTACAGCACCCAATTGATAGTAGCTACAGTGTTTATCTCCCTGGACCTTCTGAACGCCAAGTTTCAAGTTTCTTCTGTTGATCTGCTTTCTCTTTTGGGTACTTGAGGACTCTATCTCATTTTTTCTTATTGAGTGTTGGGTGTTCAATGATCCAGAAAGGTCAAGGCCAGAATGTGAGCAGCTAGCAGCAAGTAGATTCCTTACTAATTTGTGGGCCTTTTTGCAAAGTGGTTTGCCATCCATATATGTGCCAGGAAGGAGGTAAATTTAGCACAGGTGAGTAGTAGTACTGTGTCAGTGTCACTGTACTTGTCATCATGGAGAAATGTGGGATGATACTGATGCCCACATCTGCACGGTCAACCAAGACTCTGACGCCAGAGCATTACCTGCAAAACATGGACACACTGGGCTTGCAGCAACTGGAGCATCTTGAGAAAGAACTGGAACAAGCCAAGCAGAAGGTGACAATTTCTCCAATTTTGTCAGCATGGAATTGATCAAAGTGCAAGGGATGAGAATGTGTTGAATTCAGCTCAGATTGGATTTGCCTTCTTGTACTAAGCCCTTGCTGCAATATAGTGTGAAGAAAGCTGAAGACACAATATCAGTGTTGTCTGGTGCTTGCTTTTTTCCTGTGTGCAGATAATGGTGTTGAAAGCACAGGACCACCTAGAAACAACATCTCCTGATAACAAGGTAAGTCCCTGATTGCAAAATCTCATACTTCTTGTCCTTTATGTCGTATCTGTACCTTATACAGATTTTTATTCCTCTGTCTGTACAATGAAGGACAATTGAGGAGCTGACCTTGGATTTCGGAGTGCTGTCTTGATCTTTGACTCCTTTCTTGCACAATTTTGCTGCAACTGCAGGTGTCAGAAAGCCGATATTGGACAAATGAAGAACGGCAAAGATTCAGAAAGGCTCTAAAGACGTAGGCATGCTTTTGTCTTCAAATCCCGCAACATTTTTGAATTTGAAGCCAATTTCTCTCTTTAGAGTATGTCAAGCTCCAGAGAACCAAGGAACTTCTCTACTGTGACTGAAACTAAGGAGATCCTTAAAACCCAAACCTCAAAACATGTATGTGATCTCTTCTGTATGAGTCCTGCAGTTTTGGCACAGATTTTGCTGCAATTGCCAAGTTTGTTGGAACCCGCAGCTCAACCCAAGTCAGAACCCATGCTCAGAAGTACTATGCAAAATTGGTAACTAAATATCTCCTGCATAGATTTCTTGATCAAGTTCATGTTTGATCCAATAAAATCATTGAATTGGTGTGTATGGAAGGAGAGCTTGATTTGAAAAAGGCACATGCTGAATACAATCTATGCTGGCATGTGGGATATTTCTGCTGCAGATCAGAGACTACAAACGCTCTGGAAAAGCAGGATCAGCAACAATCAAAGGACGAGAAGAAATGAAAGGAGCTCCCAACAGACTAACAGCCATGTGATCAGCTCAGACAAGAGAGAGTCTATGAACAGCTTCCCATGCCAAAATGACTTGCTCTTACTTTTACTTAGGAGAGAGAACCACAGAGGCACGATCGGCCTAGTCATCTAGACAGAATTAGAGAGCTGCAATAGATGATTAGCTGTTGATAATAAATTAGTACATTTTCTCTCAGAAAGACACTATATACATACATTTCTTGCGATTAGGCAACATCTCCAAGAAAGCTTCAAAATTGGGCACCTGAAAGTTAAGCTTTACAACACTAGTAGTGAACCAACTTTTTTTTAGACCAAAGGATATCATCTCTGATTCACTTCAGCAATCTAACAATTCCTTTTGGAAAAATGTTGTCCACAAGGGCTGCCTCTCAAATCATCAGCTTAATGCCCAAGTGAGGGAGAGGGATTTTTCGTTTTTCCCCTTGTTGCCAATGTGTTGCCATCATGTTCTCATGGGATTCTCATTAGGTTCCCCCAAGTTCCCAAGTTGTTCCCCAAGATACTCTGAATAAACAACTCAGATGTAAATGCCATTTGCGCAAAGTTCAACTCTCACATTTACAGTTATTGTGCCTTTCTACTTAGTGTCATAAGAAATATAAAGGATAAATAAGGAGTTGATTATTCTGTTTAATTTTAAGTTTGTTAGTTTTTTGTGATGGAACTAGGAGACATGTTATGTGTAACATTATTTTTGCATTTTTGGCTCTTAGTCCAGATAATGAAATGTTCAAGTTAGAAAGAAAAAAAAAATCATTTTATAACATGAAGTGAACGCATTTGATTTTTTGTTGTTCATTTTTTTGTTTAAATAAAAGTTGGTTTGTTTGCTTTTTTATTGATTGAAACAACCACAATCTTATTTTTAATGATGGTGTGAAAGTATAAGAGCTTTTTGTTCATGGGTGCAATGAATAAAAATATTCAAGTTTAACACCCATGTTGTTTTGTGCATTTGCAATACCATTCATTATTCTTGTGCATAAAAATATTATGTTACTAAGTTGTTGATTTTTATGCAACTAAAATGAATGATTGATTACCAATTTTGATAGTGTAGGTCCCAAAGCAAGCAAGTTCAATAAACTTTTATGTTAAGACAACAAAAGTGAACATAAGTTTACATATACATGTGAGGAAATTCAAAATTAAATGTATTTCAATTTTGCTTATGACACCTTATTTTGAATTTAAATGGTATTTTTGTAAATGCATAGTTTATAGTTTAATTATTATATAATTTTGACATGTGTTGTTGCATTTCAATGATAAGTTAATGATGAAAGTATATGTATGTTGTTTGTTAATTACATTATAGTTGTGCACTGAATGTACATTGCTTGTTAGTTGCATTATAGTTGTAAAATATTTTTATTTAGATTTAGAATATGAACATTAAATTTTTTTTCACATTATAATGAGGTTATTCTTAAATTGCAAATGTGCAAACACCATTCCACATTTGGTAGCTATCAAAATATAGTCAACTTTTGAATAGAGACAAGGTGGACCTTTTAACATTATATCTAACAATAGATATTAGATAGGATATCTTATAACAAAAATTTCAACATGTTTTATTTCAACACTAAAGATATAAATAAAGTATGTATCATTGGAAAAGACCATGGATCATCACAAATGTTCATATGAGTATTGTATTTTTTTAACATTGAATATTAATACACATGATTAGATTATTGGAATAAATGTTTGTCACTATATATGCAATGAACCTATGTAATTAGTTTCACAATGCAAAATTATCATTGTCAATTATAGTAGGTGCAAAATAACAACATTCACAAATGGACATTAGTTCTTACATAGTACCATCGGCAAAATGCATTATTTGCAAGATATTAATTTGGTGGTGCATTAGTTGCAACAAACATCAATAGATTTCATTCATTGATGGATGAATGAAAAGCTATGCAAACATTCCCTTCATGTAAGGGCATTTTTGCGAGAAATTAACATGGACATTGCAAAGTAGTAACGCATAATTGCACATATTTTTCATAACACATGTTCAAATACATGGTCTTGGTGTGTTCGGTTTGGGTTCAACTTTGGTTCAAATATATGGTCTTTGTCAATAATTGCAAAACAATAATCAACTTGTCCAATAAAACTAACATCATAAAAATACCCTAAGTTGCAAGTGATTGCTATAACTCTAAATTTTAGTGGCAAGTTTAGTTGTAAAACCTTTAATTTTCTCATATTGATTATAGTAGTTTTCTCAGTGTGCTTTTGAAGATGCTAAAATTTGGACAATTTTACCTTGCAACATCATGAGTTTTATTGTAGAAAAATTGTGGGATGGACTATGTAATGTTGGAATCTTTGTGGAAACACGTGATGATGCCCCAACATGTGGAATTGGATGATGTTACACGAGTATTTTATGAGCACACAAACCTTAGTTCCAAGTTGAGAGAAATTGGTAGAACACAACTTATTCAAAAAATAAAGGGAAGGAGGAAATCATCTCTAAAATTTAAGTAATAAAATTTTGCAAGCACATCTAAACAACCCACATTCATCCATAGACACATTATAGATTTTTTTCCAAACAATTCCAAGTTTTTCAATACAATGACTTTGTTATTGTAAAATTTAATTTTTATAAATAAAATTTTGTTTTTGCATGAGCTTGATGCATGAGTTTGCAGACAAATATTGTTTTGTAATTATATCAAGAGGCCATGTGGATTATTTCCATTTGTGGTGTGTCAAAATTTGGATTTTATGTTTTGGTTGCTAGACCACTAAAATAAGTGAGCATGAGGGGTGGGGGTGAAGGTGAAGGTTGTGACCCCCATCTAATTAATATGAATCACATTAACAAGACAATGTGATAATTTTTGTTCACAAAATGGTTAGCAAAAGTTGAAAGTTCTTAAACTAAGGTTTGGTTATTGAGACAATCATCAATCCTATCACTAAAAAAACATATGCCCCAATTTTTCAAGCAACTTTTGTGATGGTTATTTTAGTTGCATACAACTTTTATTGGAAATTTGACATATTGGAGTACCTAGGCTAGTTTGACAATAAGGTGCCTATTTTTTTTCTAAAATTCAATTATGTTCATTAGCAATAATTCCAATGATGATGTTAACATCAAAGCTAGGATAGGGTAGACATGTTTATAATTTGTTTTAATTGGAAGGGAAAGGTGTCTTGTTGAATATATGTCTTTTTTAAGTTGTTTTTTTTTTTCAACACCATAGTCATGGATAATGGAAGTGATGAGCATATTTTGAATACCTTGTGCATCACTTTGCATCCCATTTCTCTTCACTTTAATTGGACATACTTTCAATTGAATTTAGGTCAATTTGAATTTTATTTAGTTTATATAATTAAAAAAATGTTGTTTGTTTATCTATGTTGTTCGTACCTACTTAGTTTGAGCTTAACTAACTAATACCCACCCACTAAAATGGACATGGGAAAAAACACATATTATGTGTCCTTTCATGTCCATGGTGTTTATATTACAATTTTTTTAAATTCTGTTTGTGTTGAATTGAAACAACAATTCAATAATTATGAAGAATTGAAACAATAGTAATTCAATACGATCATGAAATTTGATATATCAACTTATTATGGTAATTAAAACATCAATTCAATGAGAAATTGAAAAAAATCAATATGGTGATGAAAGAAAATGGAACAACAAAAAACAATTGAGTATCAACTTGATCAAGCATTTGGAATTATCATGTGCATGTATTTTCTTCCTTTTTTTAATTATAACATTAGTAGGAACTGCATGCATCCCAACTAGTGTATTTAAATCCAATTCAAGTTAGGAATTTGAGTTCAATTCAACTCAAGTTGCATGTAGTGTCATTCAAGATTTTCATTCAAATGGAACTTAATTTCCACACAATTAACTTGTTTATTTCATCATTTTATTGTCATTATAATGCATAGTAACATGGAGCCCAAGTAATATTATTTTCCAATTCAACATTATACTAAATAATGAAGTTATTATGCTTGAAAGCTTCACTTAGATTTTTGGCACAACAAGCACCTTTTTTTAAAGAATTGTTGCCAATAAGATTTTAATTAGTGCTTAATGAGCCTAAGTACTAGGGTATTGTGCTATTTCAATATCGAAAGTCAAAACATGCCATTGAAATTTCCTATGATCATCACCAAAAAATGACTTGGGTACCATATGTGTAGAAAAACTCATGAACCCGATAGTGATCACACCTTTCCTTTTGTAGTATGAAAAGTATGCCTTAATGGGTATATATGCATCCACAAGCCGTCTTAGGCACTGTTGTCAATTTGTTAGTGTGGATTCAATGTGTTTTGAGTACCTTCATTGGCTCAAAGTTTTTGAGATGTTGCAATTGAACATATGATATGAACATCCATTCCATGAAATTAGGACAACCCACAAAAGGATTTGGTATTACTTTGAAACAACAATTGTCTAGGGAGATTAGTTGATAAGATGCATGCTTTCATCACCTTTGACCCACTACAAAAAGTTTGGGGAATGTTCAACAATGAGTGTGGGACTAAGGAGCATGGTGAGAGTTGACACTAGATGCAACAATGGGTGGATGCACATTTTCATCCATCTTCCACCCATATTCATGTTTTCATCTATTTACACCTATTCATTATTAATCGAACTCAAGTATTTGAGACAAGGGGCCAATTTTCACTTATGGCAAATCATAAAATAAGCTTGGCCCAATGTTTCAAATACTTCAGCCCACTTGGCTCCTACAATTGAGAAGAATAGAAACTTGTAGACATAAAATGAGAATTTGGAATTTTCACTTTGAATGTCCCAAGTGAAGTTTAAACCTTTCATCACACAACAACCCCTATTCCCCAACCCAAAAATAATAATAAATTGGCTCCAAGAAACCAAAAATGATAATTAATAAATAAAGTGAATCATGGCCCTTCATTTATCACCCCTATAACAATATGATTTAATGAAAATAAAATAAAATCAGATTGCATGAAACACACTTGGATTGACTTTGAAAGGAAAAATGAAACAATTGAAAATATTTTAATGGTGTGCATGATCCACAACTTTAAAAAATGAAACAAAATTCATCAATTTGGATGACAATGTTCCAAATTCATTCAAGCACATGTTACAAGATTGAAGGTGGTTGGGTTGTTGTGTTTTGTTTGTGTGTGACTTTTGTTAGGTGGCAAATGGTTTATGGACAATGATATGTGAAGGCACTTACGTGATGGCATGACACACCACACCACCTATCAAACCCCTTTATACCACTCCACACTTCATACTAATCACTCAATCTCAAACATGTCAAGATTGTAAACAATCTTACACTTAAACCTTGAAACATTTTATTTCATTTTTTTGCAAAAAGGGTATTTATAAAAAACTTATTGCAAACAAACCTCTGTAATAACATTTGGAAAGTAATTATTGTGTCTAGTCTTCAAAATCACTATTAATAACATGGTTAATTATAAGTTTATCCTTATATTGTAGAGCTTTGGCAACTTAGACACACTAATTATGTTATTTATAAAAATGTTAAATTTTGTGAAGAGAACTTGAGAATCTTTTGGAATATTCAAGCACATTTTCTTTTCAACATGGAATCTTCAAATTTACTAAATTATTAATTACATTTTGTTGTGACGTGTAGTGTCATGATGTTCGATGTCGGAAGGTGTAAATCCATAGTAAACTCTACTAAACAAAAAGACTAAAATCAATCAAAGGTAGAAACTAATCAACCAAAAAGAGATGCACACACATATATATACAATGCACAAGAGCAAGTTGAGATGAAACTCTCATGTATCCCCCCCCATACCTGAGCTGGGAAAAGTGTGGCATGGTCTTAGTAGAAATCAAGGTGCTGCAAGAAAACATGATGAACAATATCAAATGCTAGTAGGAACTTAAGTGAGCTCTGACTTAAGGTAGAATATATGGTATCCACCATTATAATTATCACAAAACAACATCTGATCAACATTGTTTATCCTCTAACTAACATGGATAGTCAAGTGGAGGAATCCAAGTCGATGTGATGATGGTAGGATACAAGTTTGGCAAGTGGTAGGGCGCACGGTTTTTGGAATGATCCCGAATTGTGTGTCCATCAACTCCTTGCAATTTTAACACACTTGAAGGCCTGATCGCTTTAATCCTCAAGATAGTGCGACCAAAAGAAGAGTCTAGAGTATCATTAGGTTGTCGTTGGAGATACACAAAGTCACCAACATCAAATTCTTTCACCTTAGGTTTGTAACTGCCACCTCGTGTGTGTGCATACCATAAGGTGTTTCGATGTTGTGCAATGGACAAGTTTTCCATGGCCATGGGCATAACCCTCCTGAATAGAATAGCCCTTTCTGCAATGACCCTAACCCAAGTGGCTGGGGAGTCCAAGTCTATAACCTGGTCCATTTGAACAACAATGGAAGAGGGTGGAATGGGATGTTTCATAAAATGTAGAAAGTAAGGAGAGAAATGAGACAAAGAGGCATGTTTGGACATCTTATAATCCATGGCGATGTAAGGTAGGGCCAGGTCCTAATCCTCTTTGTTCCTAGTGAGGCGAATTTTTCGAAGTCCTTTTTTGCATGTTTAAACCATCCTCTTTACAAGGCCATCAGCTTGGGGATGATCCCTTGAAGTCCGATGATGGTCAATGAGAGCATGATCAAATAGGTCTTGGAATTTTCTTCTGAATTTTGATCTTTGATTAATAAGGCATTCAACACAAGCCCCAAACCTATTTAGGACCTGTTATAAGAAAGCCAGGTTGGTGTTGTATGATGACTTATCTAATAGCGCAACAAGTTCGACCCACTTTGAAAAATGCTCAATTGTAATCATGATGTAAACATTACCCCTGGAGGTTTATGGTAATTCTCCAGTTAAATCACATGACCAGCGATAAAATATGCCCTGAATAGGGAATGGAAAAAGTGTGAGTTATTGAGAGGAGAAGGAAGTTCTCACTCTATCAGATTGTTCACACCTAGCAATGACGTCTCAGACTTGAACATACATACCTCTCCAATGATAATGAGGAGTGAGGAGGTTATAAATACGCTTAATTCCAAAGTGTCCAAGCTCCGAATGTACCTTTTGAATAAAACCAAGTCGTTCATGTGGTGGAGGAACCACTTTGTTGCCTTTTGGTAAACATTAGACGAGGTGATTGTCCCTCCATGAGTAGCGTTTGGACCACTGTTGTATGGGATCTGGATGATTTGATGTAACTTGGGGAAGGTATTCCCCATGCTAAAGAAACCTCAGAGGTTCCAAGTCCTCCCATATATCCACAATGGGATGTTCAACCAAGTTACATTGCAGTAATGCAAGATAATTAGATGCATAATATACATGTATTGTTGGAATTTGGTCGAAGTCTTGCCTGACTTTTGAGAAACCTTTAAAGGTAGTGAAGGGTTTTTACGACATGGTATCCGCGTTCTGATGTGTAATACAATGTCAATGAATAACCTTGCACTCATACTCCTGAAGTATAAGCGCCCAATGAGCTAACTTACCAGTAAGCTTGTCGTTGGTCATCAACCACTTGATAGGCTGGTGGTCGATATACAAAGTCAATTTGGTGCTATAAAGATAGGGCCTGAAATATATGACAGCTCATACAACAACAAGACATTCCCCGTTGTATGAAGAGTAGTTGCTCTTAGCCTTGTTGCTTTGGGATGCATAAGTGATTAGACATTCCTTGCCTTCCTCATCAAGTTGGCCAAGAATAGTAAGAGCACTCTAGTTAGTGTGTAAAATGAAGACCTTGCTGAAATCAGGTCTTCTCAGAGGGAACTTTGGAAGCTTTTCCTTGAGTGTGTTGAAAGTTTCTTGAGTTTCTTCACTCCATGTCTAAGCAACATCATTATTTAATAATTCATAGAAAGGATGAACAATAGTATTAAAGTTTTAGACATAAATCTTGTAATAATTACATTGTCCAATGAAACTCTTCAAAGTGTGAACATCAGTAGGATTGGGTATCTCCAAAATGGCTACTACTTTGGCCCAATGAGCCATAATACCATTTGGCAAAATTTTGTGTCCAAGGTAGATTATTCAAGTGACAGCAAACTCACACTTTTTAGGATGGATCTTCATATTGACTTCATGGAGCCTCTTGAATAACTCCTCATTTTTGAGCCAAGTATTACATGAGTCCCTTACTATGCAGTAGGACGTCATCTATGTAACATTTTAGGAAATTTGCCCCTTCAAAAACCTGGTCCATGACTTGTTGAAAGAAGATAGGTGCATTCTTTAATCCAAAAGGCATCACAAGCCATTCCCATAACTTGTTGCTTCCATGGAATGTCGTTTTTTTGTGATCCTTCACAATGAGCATAATATGGTTGAACCCTTGCCTTATATCCACAATTGTGAAGATGTTTGAATCTCCAATTGTATCAAACAATTTTTCAAGGATAGGCATGGGGTACCTATCTTGAAGTGTAACCAGGTTCAAAGGCCTATAATCCCTACACATCCTTTTTTTAGTCCATAATCCAACTGAATCCTTCTTTGTTGGCATTACTATAGTGGTTGCAAATCCAGAACTTGATGGCTGAATGAAAACAGCTTCATGGAGTTCTTTGCATCTTTCATCTACCAATTCCCACTCATGTTTGCTCAACCTATGTTTGCTTCGATAGATGGGTGTCTCATCTGTAAAGTCTATAAAAAATTACATGGTCTTACACCTACCTAAGTCTTTCATTGAGAATGCGAACACATTCTCATACTTAATTAGCAAGTCTATGACTTGGTCTCTTTCCTTTTTGGTGAGCTAGTTCCCCATAACGAAAAGGTAGTTGGAAACACATCAAATGGAGTTGGAAAGTGTGTTTGAAAAACCTAGTGTATTAGATTCTCCACTATCCAACTACACAGATTTGTAGAAGGTTGTAATTGTTTTTCCAGAAGCTGATGTACCTCTAAGTGTATTAGAAATAACTTGAGTCAAATTACATGGTACCTCCTTCCCCCAACATTAATAGTGAAGTGTAGAATGTTGAAGATAGGCAAGTGTACTTGGTTAGGGTGCCACATAGTTACATCACTATAACTATAAGCTGATTGAATGAGTGTTAGTGTTATGTACATTTGAAAGAGTACACATGTTACCAACAATCATGTAAGGGAGTCCAGGTCCATGCCTCTCCCTAATAGACCGTTACACTCCAATCTAGTCACCTTGGTGTGATTAGTAGTGCCAGTTTGGAACCCCATAGCCCTTTTTCTTTCTTCTAGGCTTGGATCATCCCAAGTGGCTAAAGCATGACAATACACCAGGTTTGGTCCATTTCCCTGAAAGGCATGTGCTCCTTGGAAGGAGACAAAGGTGGGCCAAGCACCTCTTAGTTTTCCTATTGTGTTCGAAGGAAACCAAAAAGGTTTCTCTTGCCTTGTAACTGGTTGGCAAGAGTTGTAATCATCCAATATGTGATAGACCTATAGGTTGGGGTCTCTAATGGTGTATATCAAAGCCAATTGCAGAACTAAGAGTGGTGCAAGGTTAGTCCACCAGTTACATAGCTGGTGCGCATAAGAACCACATTATGCTGCATTGAGTAAGAGCGGCCCTCCAAGGTAATGCTTGACCAATGTGTAATGCTTTTAGACTTTCTCCTTTTGATCAAGTTAAGAAGGGATGTTCTCAATTACATAACTAAACGTAGGAGAAATCAATTGAGCCTAAGTGATGAATCATACCATGTCCGTGAAGAGACTAGATCTTGTGTCATTCAAGCTTTCTCCAAATTGAGCTTTTGAAAATCCTTGACACTTCCAACCTAAAATGATGTGGTCCACGGGGCCAAGTAATTCCATATGTTTTTTCTAAATTAGTTATATGTTAAAGGGCAAGAACATGAAACTTGCTTTCCATGCGATGATCACAAACTATTGTGGAAATCTAGCTATGAGCTCCATCATTCTTGAAGCACCAATTGCCTTACAATAGGATCAATGTAGAAATACCTCCAAACCACCATCCCTAACTATAGTAGGGCTTCGAGACCTGTATCAATACCACCAAAGAGTTCTAGTAATGTAATCCCCTCCTTAGGCGATGTCCAGGTGATTAGTTAACAAAATACTCGTTTAATTGATTTGCCATGGCTCTCCATGTTCTCAAAATTAAGCAGAGCTTTGACCAAGGGCTCATGGGTTGCTTCGAACCTTTGTAGAATTTTTGTTCCATCTTGAATGTTAATAGGAACCACCTTCAAGCTTTCAGTAGCTTGGGCATAAGATGTATTTTGTTCATCTCCCTTTATCCATTCGTGGTTAACTTGTTGGATGTAAGAAATAGTGTGTGCTTCCTTGAGCATACAATGGTGAGCCATAGGACTATGGTGGCCATGTAAATCAAAGGGTATGTATCCTAGGTGGTGGCCATTAGTCTCCTAATCCACTTGATAATACGCATGCTCAAACTAATTGTCAATTATGAAACCTGGTGGAAACAAGGCCTCTTGCCCAATGAGCACATCATAACTGGTGGCATTGGTGACTAAACATCTGACCTGTAGGCAAAGCTCTTAATCTGTACCTTCATTGAAGTTAAGTGTAACCAAATCCAAGCTCTCCCCAAGTACCTCCTCTACGCTCCCACTAGCGGTGAGAATTTGTCACATAAATTTTCATAGTTTGGAATCGAACATGCCCATCTTCTTGGCAAATTGAACTCCAAGAATCACTGGTTGGGCACATGTATCAAGAAGTACCACTTTAGGTGTATATCCTCCCACCTAGATTACTAACTCAGTATTATGGACAATGGTAACTCCGGTGGCGGTGGAAGTTTTGTCATTAGACACCACCTTAAAAAATGAGTGAGAGACTTTGTGGAAAGAATGGTTATCCACAATGCCTTTATTGAGTAACAAATCCACAAGTGAAAAGTTCTTAGCTCCCTTCTGATATGTGAATGTAGAATCAGAGGTAAGAGAGCCCATTAGTTTAACCATGCTAGAACTAATGACCAAATTATGAACACCATTTACAACATGTGAGCCAATTGAGTGTTTATTTAAAGTGTTAGATGAGACCCTTGTAGCATGTGGATCAAGGATTGGTAGAGGACTTAATGTAATGTTCATGGTATCCTTTAGTACTGCAATTATGTCCTTGGTGTTTAGTTTCAAATCTTGAAAATTAAACAATGGTGTACTCACAAGTTTTTGTGTCATTTCACACATTTGAAGTTAACATTCCATAAGCTAATCAGTGGAAAATTGTGTGTTTTTTTTATGTACATGTATTCCTAGGACACAAGAATTTGATACCCTAGTAGCTTGTGGTGTAGTAATTTCCTCCCCCCTCACCAACAAGGTACGTTCTTCTTTCGTGTTGAGAAAACAAAAAGACTGTGGCATGATTGCTCGAGCTCCTTTAACCCTGGTAATAGGACTTGAACCAAATGTGAGTCCATCAGTCTGAATTACATGCCTCTAGGTGCCACATTAGCCTCTTGTGCCGTGAAGTAGGAAAGGAAAAAAGAAGTGGCAAATTCTAATGTGAAACTAACTTGAAAGAACATACTCCCCAACCATGGCATTGTGTGAAAAGCCATAGAACAACCTAGGAGTTCCTTCCCGTGATCTTAAACCCTGTACAGGTTAGGCATGACGAGTTGGTTGGGAAGACTTGCCTTTTAGATTAACAAGTTGTGTCGCAACCCTACTTGGAGAGAATGTGAAGATGAAACTCACATTCCTGAAATGGGGACTTGGGAGTCCTCCAGGACTCCCGAAACTTTAGAGTTCGATTACAAATGTCAAAACACCTTACATTGGGGTGTTCTTTATATCATTCGAAAACTATCAAAGTGTAGATGTCGAAAATGGGCTTGTGCGGGCCATTTGGACATTTGCAGCACACGTTATGGCAAAAAAAAGGGAATCGACCCGACCCCGGTGCTTGCAAGTGGAGTGTGATACATCTTTGGAAAGCTCTCGAAGACAGCTACAAGTTTGCTTCAGGCCTCATCCCAATCAGAGGTCTGAGCAAAGAATTATGGCCTCGCAAATTCTTGGGAGTCCAAACCGAGATAATTTCAAGACTCCCCCTTGGGAATCCCGGGACAAAAAATCATTCGGATGTAGGTGCCGCGGAGAGACGCAGAGAATACTATATGGGGGAAGGTGGTGGCTTCCCTCGAGTCCAGGCCGTGGTGAGTCTTGTGAGTCCAGAGTTGCCTGTGACTTGTCCTAGAACTAAAGGTGCTTTAGAAAGTGAACTAACCAACTTGTTAGTTGGTTTGATGCAGGTTCCAGTAAATAACTAAAGCTTGTCCCTCTTCCTAGTCCCATCCCCGAGCTTCAGCACGCCCCTCTACCCCTTCTAGTGTTGAAAGCTGGGAGCATGCCCTGAGTTCCTCACAATTCTGTTGTTTGAGTAACTTAGACCCATCTTGGTCTAACTAGGAACTTGGGAGTGCGTCAAGTTGGGCCCTCAATGATTCAAGTTCATGTTGTAAAGTTTGAACTTGAATGGCATGGGCTTGAAACACCTCCTTCTTGTCAACATTAACATTCTTATAATAATTACCCTTGGTGGAGAAAGCCTAAGTGGAAAGCTAAAATGCCTTGGCTTTTAGTTGAGGGGCGGTGGAAAAAAATGGCAAATTTTGTCGTGGTAATCAGAGTTGCTTCCATTTCGAGAACTTGGCAAAACAAATAGTTCCTAATGTCCCTCTTTCCCACAATAATCATAAAAGAAATCCTTGGAAGGAAAGTTGCACTCACTAGCTTTATGGGTAGGATTTTCACATTAATTGCAAGAAGATAGGATGGGTGTAGCCGAGTGCACCGTTTTAGCCCTTGAAGAAGAATGTGATGATATGGTTGGTGTAGCTGGTGGAAACTGAGGCCTTGAACGTGATGGAGGCTTCATAGTACTGGCCTCATAGTGTGCATTAGCCAGTTCCAACTTTTTTGAAATGTTTTACACATCTAGTAAAATGTACGAGTTTCCAAATTTTGTAAAAACCCGTTGCAAAACCTACACATGGAGTGTCGAAGTACCTTTTAACGAACGAAAATACCGATGGGCAACTTCCAGGTTTGTGATGTTCTAAATATCCTCTTTAAGTTTGAGAAGCCTCTTGTATAACATCTTGAATTTTATCTTTCTGTTGAAAGAAGATGGCGAGTTGTAGAATTTTTTCAAAACTCTTGATCGGAAATTCCAACTCAAGAACTCAAAAGAATTCCCCCATTGGATTAGCAAAAATGGTGCATTGATGGTGGGGGGATTGTTTGCAGTAGCAGCAATGAGTTGTTCAGGAAAAAGGTTTATTGAAATAGGTACCAAATCTGAATTATTGGGCACAGTCACATGATGTGCAATGGCAACTTGTAATGCAGCTTGAAAGGCGGTGGCGATGGTTGTTGCAATGGTTGTGGCATAAGTTGGATTAGGGATTTGAGTGATATCCAAAATCTTCGGAGAATGTTGCTCATAGACATCTAATGCCTTATAGTGCACATAACGGGCCAGTTGTTTGAATGCGAATGCCTTGGTGTAATTAATACCATACTTGAGTTCTAATTCACAAACCACAATTGAAAAAATTGCTTTGCATTCCCTCAAAGAAATGGTACTTGGCCTTCCGCTAAACTCCTCAATTCTCCCAATGGAACTATTAACCTCCATGGTGTATATGGGTGTAAAGGTCACGACTTGTAGCAAAATATATAGTGATGGTGTGAAAGCTGGTGTGGCAACAGGTGTACCCCACTAATTAACCCCTCCAAATGGACTATAATGTACCATTGATGTAGTGTAACTTGAACCTAAATTCCTAGTAAGAATTATATTGGATGACGATGGCATTGTAAACACTTGATGGTATCGTCGTGAAGACCGTGAGTTCAAAGAAATCAGCTCAAGTGATTGTGTGTTACTTCATAGCTAATACCTTGGTTCTAGTTGAGTGGTAGTGTTCTCATCATCCAAGGACATGGTGTTGTCCCATGCCCCAAAATTTTATAGCAATACAGAGCACTAACTACAGAGTTCTAACACAACGTACAGTTTAAAAAATACGGTGCATCGATGAGGATAGACAGATGTCATTGTACGGAAGGGGCCGGACAGACAAAACCGAACAGACAAACGGCGACAGATGTCAAACAAAACGAACACAGACGTCGAACGGAACGGCGATGAATGTCGAACGAAATAGGGACGAACATCAGACAAAACAAAAATGGACGTTAGACCGAACGAAGACAAACATCAAACAAAACAAAAACGGACGTTAAACCGAACAAGGACGGACATCAAATAGAACAACGATGGATGTCGGATGAAACAACAGAACGAAACAACTGAATGGAACAACTAAACGAAACAACTAAATGAAACGGATGACGACTATAACGAACTGCACCAACAGTGACGTTGTAGAGTGATTCGCATCCACGAACTCTGCAGCAATGGTGTGAAGAAGAGAGAGAGAAAATTTTATTTTTCTTCTACTTCGTGGGGTTTTTTTATTATTCTCTTCTTCTTTTTCTTCTTCTTCCAAAGCTGTTACAACAGTACTCATTACATGACTACAACCTCAAAAACACACAGGAGTGCATAGCCTAAATGTTAACCCCCAAACCTGTGTACAAGGAAAGCAAATGTATGTGGGGTTGTATCACTTGGTGCATATCTTGTACTATAATCAAACCTTGTGTGTGTGTGTGTGTGTGCTCCCAAGACCTAAAACTGGTAGTAAAACAAGCTTTGGAACTACTCGCTCCTTCCTCCTTCCGAAGTTCCGAAATTTAGACATTCACAACTCGTAGCTTATTTCTGGTGTCCCTTCTCCCTCGCTTATGGTGTTACTAATTATGGTTGTTGTTCCTGTTGTAGCTACAGTACAAAAGTAGAAAAAGAAAAAAAAGTAGTAGCAACTCAAAAAATAAGAAACTCAAAGCCAAGAAAAAAATGCCACTTTCAACATTAAATGATAGAAAGCAATTTTTCTAGAATTAAATTGAAAAGAAGAAAAAAAAAACGTAATGTATGTAAACAGTGGCCGTGTAATAACCGTCATGAGCATCTAGAAATCTAGTCTAACTATGGAAGAAACTCTCCCTAACAAAGGATTTTTAAAAAGCTAACAAGAGAAAGGAAGAGCTTGGCCTTTTATACAACCGTCAACAAAGTCATAACCCTAAAACACCTAATAGCGTATAATAACCTAAGAACATACATTAACTCTAAAGGCATGATTGGCATGCCCGTAATTGGTTGTCATGTATGAGACCATGCATACGGGCATAACAATTTGTGTTGAAGCTACCCTTGTATTACAAAATATTATATACCAAACCAACACTCGGATTAGGTGGGCTTCCGTGTGTTGGAGATTCTGGGTTCATTCTTGTGCTATCTATTGCCTTCCAAGTTTTTAACCCTTACATGTCAAAGTGACCAAAATGGTACCTTGCCTCACTGCTTTTCCTACCTATAATTTATGACACCCAAAATTGACACCTTATAAGGATCATGCCATACCTTCTTGCCAATTTTTTTCATTCATGTTTCTCAACTTACATTGGAGTTTTTTTTTTTTTTAATGTTTAAAGCTTAGGCAATGCCTAACAACTCCCAACTTTCAAAATTTTATTACCCTAGTACCTTGGCCAATTTCACAATAATTATATTATTTTCAGAAATGTTGAAATTTTCAAAAATTATTTCTTCCAAATCAAAAAAAATTATGAAGGATAATAATGAATATTTAGGAATATTCCATTTGTTGAAATGAATTTTTCAAAATTAATTAATTATTGGATGGACATGTGTTGAAATGGCCAAGGTATTATAGTATCTGCATCTGCCACAAACAAATGGAATGGTCAGATGGGGTTGAGTTTATACAAGGTGTTAAAAATTAGTCACAAAGCATGCCTTTCAGCGGAGATTCCCATTGGATGTGCATCTCCTACATTCAATTCTCCCTGATGCCAAGTCCAAATGGCACTTTAAAAAATAAAATCTATAAACCTTTTTAATGATTTCTTTTATCTATTTTATCTTCAAATGAAGAAAAAACATGGTAGATCACTCAAATTCTCGAAAAAATTGAAATTTCAAAAACTACAAATAATTAGTTGAATTTCATAGTTAACAATGGGGATTTTCATTCCTCAATCAAGATTTGATTCTTTTTTTTTCCCGAAAGATTTTAGCTTGAAGTCCATTACAACTATATTGAGTTGGATTTTTAAAATTTTGATATTTTACATGACTGTTGTGCATTTATGTGATTGCAGCTCCCTCCTCTCACATGGGAGTGTTTTCATCAAATTTTCAACTAAGAGTTAATTGATAAATAGAACCCACTCTCAATAGAAGGTGGAAATGCAGAAAGAGACATATGAATAAGGTCAAGGTAGCCACCCCACATGAGATCTGTGGTTTTTGGATCCGGCGGGGGTTTTCTGGGGGCTGTCGCCGTTGCTTCAAGAATATTGTCACCGAGTGATGCAGGGTTTTGGTGAATCTTTCCAGGGGTGGTGATGGCGGTTCAAATCGTTTATTCTTGGGATCACTCTCCTAGAGTGTTATGAACATGAGGAGTTTGCATGAGCAGGGGGTGTGGGGTGTGTTTGCAGGTCTTGAAGGAAGCGGAGATGGCACTGATTTCAGGAAGCTTTCAAGATCTGAAACTCAATTCCTTGCCGGCTTTGGCTTCTTTGGATGTCACGACAAAGAAAACGTTTGGAGCAATCTCAAGCTCGTCATTATTTGCGGCAACTTCAAATATAGTGACTACGCGGGAGCGCGATGCGGAGGCATTGACGTTTCTTGGTGGAAACTCTTGCTCACAAAAGTTTCTGCAATCGATGACCGCTGCAGGCAATGTGCGATCCGATGTTCCGATGTAACATGGTTATTTGGTGGAAGTTGGACAACAAGGAAGCAGATCGGCCGTGGCGTTTTCTTCGCCAATGGCTTCTCCATTTACCTTTTCGTCGATCGCCGTTAGAGCTCGTTCTTCATCGGCAACATCGGCGTGCTTGGTTTAGTTTCTAGTTCAACGCTCGCAACGCCTCCTCCCAGGGGCGAAGATCCTCTATAAACTGCATTCCCTAGGTTGTGTACGACCGAAGGAATTGGAATTGGTTCTGGATCTTCTGTGCAAACGGATCCTTCTCATGCAAGTCCAGGCATGGCGTCAGGTATGGCTCCTTCCACAGCGGAGGACAACCAAGGCGCACTGCCATTGACCATAAGTGGCAGGTTTCTCACAATTTTTTGCAAACTCGTATTCTTAAAAGTAGGGAGGTGGAAGACACGCACGGAAGAAGGATGGTGCTAGTTAGGTGTATCGGCTACTTTCCATCGTTCAAAGAGATCAAAGACTGATTTTAACTTCGATTACATGAGTTGTTTTACGAAACCGTTTCGAAAGAATGGGAGACCCAAAAATTGAAACGCAAAAGTAGCAAGGCGAAGAAGCCAGTAACACATGACGGTGGCCAAACACATGCGAATGCAAGCAAAGGAGAGCACACAATGGCTTCAATTCTAGGGAGTCCTGGTTTCACAAGCGTCCACACTTTAACTCCAGGTTGCCATGTCCCTGTAGAGGGTGGCGCATCAATCTCAAGTAGCTCCAGTCCCACAATAGAGGTTGCATTAACTCCAAAGATTCTTGATCCCTCATGTTCCTAGGCAATTATTCCAATAACGGCTAGCCCTTTAGGAAGTCAGTTTTTGACCTCTACTATCACTTGCGTGGCGGATAGTGTGCGTTTGAAAGTCTTTAAGAATTCGACACATGTAGTTGTGAATAATAACCCAGAAGTTCTTATGTGCCTGCCTCTAGAATGGCCGAACATGCACTAGGAGGTTTTCATGACGTCGTTAAGTTTTTAGGGAATTCCAAGAGCCACGTGCAAACTTCAGGTGCTGGCGTGGGTGTGCGCACGCAGGACTTAAATTTACTCAATGTGGCTGCTATGGATGGAACAGACATGGTCTTCAAGTACGGCTTGAATATGATTCCAGGTGATATTGCATCCATGCCATTGGTTATCATAGATGAGGCTCCAAAACTGGATCAAACCTTTGAGACCTTGGATCATAACTAGAGTAAGAGGGCCCTAATGACGATTATGTTACCTCAAGCCTTCTTCCAAGCAACTACTCGTCATCCAATCCCGGATGTGGAGGATCGACGATTGTGGGTTTGGCCAATTATTTATAGAGAAAAAAACATAGACTATTCGATTCTGATGGAAGGGGTGTTAGATGAAATTGTTTGTTTACCTCTTGACGTTAGGAATTCAGGGAGTCTAGATGAAGTTTGGACGCCATCGAAGCGGGGATTTGATGCGATGGGAATGCGACTGCCACTATGATGAGGGGAGATCCTTTTCAGAATGCACATTCTTCATCAACACTCACAACCTGAACCGAACTTTCAAGGAGGAGTTGGTGTTACGATGGTACCATCTGACCCAACTACCGGCACTAGGTGGCTCTACTTCCCACACTAGATTGGCTCACAAAATGCTAATTGACTATCTCAAGAAACATGATGTCGGTTAAGAATTGGTAACCAATCAGCTCATCACTTTACCAACTGGATCCCCAGGGTCAGCGAGTTCTCCAAAAGCTACAAAGAAAAGAAGATAAAAAGATTGGAACACCCCATCTAAAGGGATCAAGCGCAATGTGAGGAAGGGATCAATCAACCACAAGGCCGCCCTCAATTCAGTGCGTCCATGATTACCAAGCCTTAGTGATGGTAACTTTGAATGTTATAGGCTTGGGGAAAGGCTGTGGGATGAGAAAGCAATGGAGTATAAAGGCGTGGATCTAGCAACCGGAGTGCCTACCTCAAATTGTTTTGTTGCAAGAACATCATTTAAGTGAACCAAACTATTTGAAGTTTGGGAAAGCGGTGGAGCTTAGAAATGGTGCAGCTTTTTGGAATCCCGCGATTTAGGTGAGGAGTTCGGGGAGATGGAATGATGGCATGGTGATTTTGGTTAGCCCAAATTCACTCCAACAGTCATTAGTCATGGGATCATCATGCAGGGATACGTGCAATATTTGATGCTTAAGGTCTCGGACATGGATACTTTGGGGATCATCAATGTGTATGCAACTCAAACATCTTCCAAGCGAGCTAAGATGTGGAAGGGCGTTTACGAATCCAAGGTCACAGCTTCACATTGGATCATGGCAGGAAACTTTAACATGACCGAGGACATTCATAGAGCAAACTTTGTGGGTCATAAGTTCATGAGACGGCGAGAGGCTTCTATTTGGCAGCAGATGACGATAGGGTGGGGTCTCTAGGATGCTTGGTCGTTCAACAACTTCAGGAAGACATTTGAAAAATCTTTTAACTATGATAATGGAAGGGTGGGTCTAGGCTTAGTATTGACCAAGTTGGACAAGGTTTATGTATCCAGTGGTCTTGACTATCTAGGTGGGAGGATCGGGGTAGTAGCCTCGCATAACAAAATTTCGAATCATTCCCCAGTCTCTATTTTGGATGAATTCGACCTACAGCTAGTGTGGAACCAAGGTCTTCAAGGTTTGACCTAATGCTATTAGACGATGACAACATTAAAACCAAGCTAGTGGAAGCTTGGAGGGGCGTTGGAGATAAACCATCACCTCCAAGAGATTGGGCATGATGGTTAGAATGGGCCATCAATAGGGTGATGTATAATAGTCTGGAACTATCCAAAAAGAGGTGAAGGAAGAGAGGAGAGCTCATTTGCACCCATTCTAGGAAGGTTTCATTGGCGGAAACCAAGCTGAGACCAACCCCAAAAATGTGGAATTAAAATCAATTCTTTTTGCATCCCAATCTTAGTTTACGGAGGTATTTCAAAAAGATCTTAATTGAAGTATGCATAATATGGCAGTGCATTGGTATAGGTATGGAGATAGTTGTTTTAAAATGCTTTTTAATTTTCGCAAGGGGAACCATGAAAGGGTGCGAATAAACGAGCTTGTGGTAGAAGGGAAGACGCTGTCGGTTCGGAATGAATTGGCTAGGTACATACAAGAGTTTTATGAGTAACTATATTTAGCAAACCCAATGAATGAAAAGAGTCTAGCTGCTCGTGCGGAGAGTTTCACTTCAATGCTTGAAATTTACAAATGTGATGAATCAAAAGTTAGTCAAAGAAATCACGATTGTGGAGTTGAGGGTGGCAGTTGCAACACTACCATGCGGCAAGGCTCTGAAACATGACGGATTGCCAACTGAATTCTTCCAAGATACTTTTGAGGAGATTCGGGGGGATCTGTTTGAAGCTTTTAAAGCAATGCTGGGTCTTAGACAACTTTCATAATTTTTTAATTGTGGTCTTATTGTATTAATTTCAAAGTTCGGATTTCATTCCCAAAATGGGAATTGGCGTCCTATCACACTTTTGGAAAATATATAGAAAATCCTTGCAAAATTGCTATCTATTCGCATTCAAGTACATCTACTGAAGGTGATCAGGCCAAATCAAACAGGCTTTGTTGCAGGAAGGAGTATATTGGATAACGTCTTTTTGGTGAGGGAGTCTATGGAGTGGGCGGAAGAGAGTAACCAAAGGTTAGTCCTTTCGATGGTCGATTTTGAGAAAGCCTTCGACAAAATCAATTGGGGGTTTCTGTTTGAAGTTCTGTGGATTCTGGGCTTTTGTGATTTATGGAACTAGTGGATTTCCTCTCTTTATAAAGCCACAGCTTCATCCATTAAAATCAATGGGGAAGTCGAAGACCCATTTAATTTGTCCAAGTATGGTAGGAGTGTCCTTTTTTGCCATAGCTTTTCATTTTGGCTAAGGATGTTCTTGGTTACTTGTTCTGCAATCCGACTTACGGGGTGCGTGGGCTTGAATTGTCAAATGGGGATCAATTGAAGGATTAGTCTTTCGTCAATGGCACAACTTTATATTTGGAAGGATCAGTAGACAGTTTGAGGAATGTAAATAAGGTTCTTGATCTTTTATGTATTGCCACAAGAGCTAAATTCAATTAGAGGAAAACATTAACTATATGGGCTTCCAAGCTAGAGAGAGATTGTGATTGTGGGTTGGATGCATGTTTGGTATGGGTGGATGAAAGCATGAAAAAAGGAGCCAACCATGCCAAAGTTAAAGTCTTTTCCAAGGATTGCATTTTTCATGTGATAGTTTTTTATTGGTTTATATTGTATTTTTCACATAATTTTTCAAAAAAAATATCAAATTTAAAATCAAATATGACATATAATATTATTAAAATTTAATTTTTTTTGTATCAAGCTTTAGATTATAGTCAAATCTAAAACTTTACTTCGGACTATGATTATAAATTCAAAATTATAAAAGTGTTTAAAGATTTGAGTATCAAAATCTAAAAGTGTATATGTATTTTTATTTTTTTGAATGTTTTGAACATGTGGATCCTTTCTTGTGGAATATATTAAGTTCATAAAAAAAATTGAAATGATTTGGTGAACATTTGATAAGGGAAAAAAAAATTGAAATAAAAAAAATCATATGTCCACATGTTTTTCTTAAGTGCTTGAAACATATAAAAGGACTTTTGAAACATGGTGAATTTTCATGAAAATTTTGTAATTGCAACTTTGAAAATATGTGAATTTTTTGATATATAATGTTTTCATGATGATTTTTCAAAAAAAATTAAAACATTTTTTTTTAAATTATCCACACATTTTATGGCTCTTTATTTCATGTTTTCACTTAGGTGCTAAAGGGAGTGGAGTCAAATACCTCTAATTACATATGGGTTACAAGTTCCCTATTGAAACCAACTTTGACAAGTTGATGTTATCTTTAAAAACAAAATTGATTAGTTGGGGTAATAAGAAGGTTTCAGTTGCGGGCAACATGCTAATTATTAATTAGATACTTTTAACCTAAAGTGGTTTGTTGCATCCTGTTGGAATCCCAATGTTAAGATGACAGATCAGATGAAAAGCTTGGTGAAGAACTACATTTGGGGTGGTAAATAAAAAAAAACATGGACTAAAGTAAAATGGGACATAATTTTTCTTTTGATTTGCAAAGGTGGGTTAGGGGTGATTGATTTGAAAATTCAAGCAGAGGCCCTTTTGGCAGAATTAGTGGTCAAAGGATTGTCACTAAAAGTGGAACCATGTAAAGTTTTATTGAAAAGGAGGGTCATGTTGACCCAACCCCAAGGAAAAAATCGCTTCATTTTACCCCGTAACATTAATTAGATATTTATTGCAGATAAATTTCACAAAACAAAATTCTCTTTTTGGCACTCAAGCTTCAAGGCTTGGAAAAATATTGAAGTTGGTTTGATCAAAGCCAAGCCCACAAGTTTGGACGAAATGTTTTGGCAAACCTTGTTTGGTAATCCACACATGTCCCTCCCAATTCTTTAAAAGTTGAATCCCGGTGCACACATGGGAAGAGTGATGGTGTTCGTGGGTTGCACTCATACTAAAAATCTTTGAGATTATGAGTCTTCAAACTAAAAGCAACTTTAAAACTTGAGTTTAAAACAAACTGTCACCTTGGTTGTAGCTCACAATAATCTAGTGGCGAACATCTTATGGGATCTAGATGTGTTTTTTTTTAATTTGGTGTTAGGAGATTGGATGGGTTGGTGCCATGGAAGGGAGCTAGTAGGATATACTTAGTGGCCGAAATTTTAAGGACTTGAATCATGGCATACAAATTTTAAATCAGTTCAAATTTTGGCTCAATAAACAGGTAGAATTGGAGTTGATTAAATTGGCATTAGTAGACGTAAGGAAGGTTAGAATTTTATTAAAGAAAAATCACAAAAAAAGATGTTTTGAGTTAGTTTTCAAAAAAGATCTTAGGGACTTTGCAATTTGAGCTAACTTGGTTAGTTTTCATGGTGGGGAAACTTGGACAAATGGGAGATTTGATATTGACTTCTATAGCAAAAAGATAGCAAATTTGGTGGTTTTTCAAGTAAAATTTGTGGCAGATTTGCCTTGGGGTGAAAACACACTAAGGTGTAACACTTTTAGGCACATGTGGACGTCCATAATTATTTAAATTAACATTACAAAAGCAGTGTGAAAGCAGGATACCTTGAATCACACAACTGATTTTACAAGTTATCATTAAAAATTTATTATAAAAAAAGTTCAACCCTAGTTTACCTTATGCAAAACTTAAATTTGAAAAATGAACTTTTAAACTATCACGTTCATTAAATAAAGGACTTAATAAGAAAAAATCATAATTCAAGGTACATAGAAAATTTTGATCATCAAAATCCTTCTAAAAAGTCCTCCTTGGTATCAATGTTATTGCATCATATTACCATTGAATCTTTTATTCATTAAAAAAAATTTATGAAGGTGCATGGAATCCATACTCATTGATTATGGATTGTTACAAATTTTTAAGTATTCCTTTGAAAGTCCATTATGTTATGGTTATTCAAAAACTATCCATGAAATTCATACAATGTGATTATTATATATATATATAACATTGTAGTGTTGAGTCCTTTTTCATTTTAATTGATTATATTTAATCACATGACTAATTACAAATTCCAAAATATTGCAAAAACTACCTTGTGACGAGATTTTATGAACAGTGTAGTGTGCTTTCACCTCCTAAGATCCTGGCAAGTGGACATGGAAAGTGGTTGATGGTCTTGGAATAGCTCCCTTCTTTGGTTATTCATTAAGAAGGGGTTACTCAATGAACTACAATGTAGCTTACTCATCGAATGGCTTTGGAACCACTCCAAACCATGAAAAGTTCTTATGCTTGCTTGGTTAATTTCCAGCAAAGGACTCCCCACTAGTATATGGCTTATTCAAATGGGATTATAGGCAACTTGTAAATCCTTTGTGGAAGGAGTATAAGAATCGGCCCTTCATTATTTGAAAGATTACTTAAAAATGACTTTAGCTTGGGCAATTTTTTTGCAAAATTTGGGAGTTATGGGGTAACATTATTCTAATCAATTCCATTTCCTAGGATCAATTTATTTTGGGTGACTTCAAATATACGAATGATGACACAATTCCACATGACAGTAAAGATTCCTACCAGTGGGTACTCCTTCCCATCTCAATTGATCAAAATTCTTTGCGTTATGATTTTATTCTTTGTTTGGATTGAAAGGTGTCAAACTCATATTGACAAATGTCATTCAATCAAGAGTTTTTTGAAGAATGCTTGGACAACAACTATCAAAATGGGTATAGCGGTTTGGGTTGTGATTAGGAAACACAAAATAGTTCATGATCCTAACAAGCAAAAAAATATGGAGGTGGCCTTTCGGAAGGAGTGGTCCAAGAATATGGTGTTTGCTGATCTTGTTGATGATGTCATCTGATGGCACCACGTGTTTCATTAGTCCTTTTTTAGCCTTGGTATTACTTAGTTAGACTTTTTACATGATAAATCTCCTTTTCTTTAGCTTAACTTTTTCATTGTTGCTTAGGGGTCTTTTATTGGGCCCGCACCTTTGGTTTTTCCTTCACCTGATGACCCATCCTCTTGTTCTTTTTAGTTTATTTAGCATTCTTTCCCATTTAACTTTCAATGAATTTGGCTACTTTTACTTATTTTTATTGTTTTGGACTTTGGCTACTTTCATATGATTTTTGTGATTTCTTTTGATTTGTTGTTTGATCTATCATGCCAATTACAATGGCCTGTAGTTAGGCTACCACCGGGTTTTAACTTCTTTGCCTTGTATTTTTTTCTCCTTTGGTGATGTGACGAGTTTTTGGCCCTTTTATTTTTGGTTTTCTTCCAAGGAGAAATATTAATGATGCCTTGGTAAACTCCATTAAACAATGCACCCAAAAAAAAGGGAAAGGAAGAACAAAAAAGAAGATCCAAGTCCAAACCACAAAGGCAAAACCCAAACAGGATCACTAATGGGTACAGGAACAAATTATGTTCCAAAACACCCACTAGTTGAAAAAAAATATGAAAAAAGGAAATGAAAGGAAATTTAAAAAACAGTAAGCTTAGAAGAACCTTCGCCTACAACAATAACATGCTTCAAAATAAAAATGGTATGTGCTCTTCACAAAGGTATAACACCTTTTGCCTATAAAAGGTACACAAAACTACTAAAAGAAGGTCATCAGTGTCTTTTACTAATCACATTATGTGAACACATCAATGAAAAAAATCGTTCACTAGTTAGTGTAAACAACCAAAAATCTTTATGACAAAAGGAAAAAACACATCCATTGAATGTCAATTTTGATAAAAAAAGAATTAGCTTGAGTTGGAATTGTTACATTCATTTTCGCAAAATGAAACAATATTCACTACACCAAAATGCATCCTAATTCACTTTGGGTTTCATTAAATTTTGAGTGAATTTGAACATTTTTACCATGGTGAAATTGGTCAACTTCCTAATGAACAAGGACCAGTTGTTACAAACAATGAATTGGTCCACTAATACCTAGTGGAACAAGGTTTCTTTCAAGTGACATACAAATTTATCAAGTCGTTTCACTTGTTAGTTAATTAATTAGGCAACATGGAAATCAATTAAACTTAAAATATTCAATATTTAATGTAACATTTAATATTATTGATAATTTCATGATTTTCAACCTATGAATTATTAACACATGTCACTACCTATGCTAGGTTTAAAACCTAGCCTAGATACGTAGGCCATATATCAATCTTAGTAGGCACCTACTTTAATGAACTACATAAGAGAATATTCAATCAACTTACCATTGTTGACCACAAACACACCATTTGTGAAGTTTAATCCCTTGACCTCTAAAATGTAAGCAAACACCCTTACCATCAAGCCACCACACTTATTGTGATAATGTGTTACATTACATTCTATTTATCAAATATTCCATTTTAAATGTTACAAAAAACATAAACTTTGAAAATTCATATATTATTAAGATTTTGTCCAAATGAAATTATTTAAAAATTCAATAATGTACATAATTACATTCTCAAATTTTTTGATTATTTTAAATTATTTCACTTTAGATTATTTTCAATTATTATAAGTTATGTTTGGCTATTTTATGTTACTTTGGCTATTTTTAACTATTTTTTGTTATTTCATCTTAAGTTATTTTCGATTATTGTAAGTTATTTTTAGTTAGCTATGTTTTTTTAGTTATTGTAAGCTATTTGTAACTATTATAAGTTTTTTTGGTTATTCTAAACTATTTCATCTTATGTCATTTTCAACTATGTGAAGTTATTGTTGGTTTTTTTTTGTTATTATTGGTTGTTTTTGGCTATTGTAAGCTATTTGTAGCTATTATAAATTATTTTTGGTTATTTTAGACTAATTCATCTTATGTTATTTTCAACTATGTGAGGCTATTATTGGTTTTTTTTGCTATTGTACGCTATTTGTAGCTATTATAAATTATTTTTGGTTATTCCAAACTAATTCATCTTATGTCATTTTCAACTATGTGAGGCTATTGTTGGTTACTTTTGGTTATTGTAGGCTATTTGTAGCTATTATAAATTATTTTTGGTTATTTTAAACTATTTGATCTTATGTTATTTTCATTTATGTGAAGCTATTGTTGGTTATTGAAGGTTATTGAAGGTTATTTCACCTTATGTTATTATTGGTTATTCAAATTATATTACCATAAGTTATTTGTGGTTATTTTATCGATGGTTATTCTATTGGTAACTATTGTTGGTAATTCTATTAGTAAATATTATTGGTTATTCTATTGGTAAATATTGTTGGTTATTCTATTGGTAACTATTTTTAATTATATATTGGTGCCTATATATTTTATTATGGTTATTAGTTGTTATTTTATTGTTGGTTATTGGTTGTTCTTCTATTAGTGGTTATTAATGACTATTTAAAATGGCTATTAGTAGCTATTCTATTGGTGGTTATTAATGGATATTCTATTAATGGTTATTTTATTAATGGATAATAATGATTATTACATGAATGGCTATTGGTGGTTATTAATGGTTATTTTATTAGTGGGTATTAATAATTATTATATTAATGGCTATTGGTGGCTATTTTATTAATGGTTATTAGTAGTTATTTTTTTGGTGGTTATTGGTGGCTATTGGTGGATTTATTTTATTAATGGTTATTGGTGGTTATTAATGGTTATTATGCTAGTGGCTATTGGTGGTTATTTTATTAATGGTTATTGGTGTTTATTTTATTAGTAATTATTGTTGGATATTTTATTATAGGCCATTGGTGGTTATCTTATTAGTGGATATTGATTGTTATTCTATTGGTGGCTATCAATGGTTATTTTGTTAATGATTATTAATGGTTATTTTTTTGGTGGCTATTTTATTAGTGATTATTTTATTGGTGGTTATTACTGGTTATTTTAAACTATATTATGACTATTGGTGGCTATTTTATTATAAATTATTCTTGGATATTTTATGTTATATTATCATAAGCTATTTGTAATTATTTTATTATAAGTTATTTTAAATTATTTTCATATGCTATTATTGGTTATTCTAGGTTATTTTACCTTAGGTCATTATATTTTATTTTAAATTATTCTAAATTATTATACTTAAGATAAAATAACTTATAATAACATAAAGTTGAATGACCTTGAATAATTTCAAGTATAACTTGAAATAACACATATCAATTTAAATTAAATAACATAAAGTATAGCCTAAGGTTAGTTGAATAATTTAGTTTAAAATAACTTAAAGTAAAAACCCTATAAATATGATATTTTAAGGTATAATAACATATAATAATTTATGGTATAATAATTTATAATATCTTATAATAACTTAAGGTATAAGTTAAAATAATTAAAATAGCTTAAAATAATATAAGGTATATCATAAAGTAATATAAGGTATTCAAAATAACATAAAATAAACCTACTTATCATAATAAATTATAAAAGTGAATTATGTCAACTAGTAGTGAAACATGATGTTTACATAATGATATTATAATGAAATAATTTTAACCAAGGTGAAACCATTAAAGTGTAATGAACTTGTTTCATTTTTAAGGTCCCATAATGATTTAAGTTAGTGAACTACACCCCACTTTTGTACTAGTGTATTTTGCAACATTATATTGAGTTCGATATTCATACCATAATTACTTTGAAAAAGTTACTTAGTGCGAGATCTTTTGGTGGTTTTATCGGTCACCTAACTTGTCATTAGGCCACTTTTCTTGCTTCTTCAAATGGGCTTGGCTTCCTTTCCATAGTTTAAATTGTTGCCCTCCCATTTTTGGGATGTTGGGCATTGATCGTTGGACTTCATTTGTTACTTTTTTTTGTTAGGTGTAAAATTAGCTTGGCTTAACAACATTAATTTGGGCCACTCCCCCCCACCCCCCCTAACCTCTTAGAGGACATTTGAAAGGGGTGTCACAATAGGAACTCAAACCCCTCTTTCACACACTCTTTTTTTTTATGGATATAGTTCAAGCCTTTTTCTACCTTGTCTGACCCAGACAATAATCCCTTTCCTACTCATAGTATTAACATCTTACCCTTGTTGTATTCAACTTAACCTTAATCCAGTGAATCACAATTAATTAAGACTTGCATTTCTTCTTTCCTTTCTAGAAATTGTTACATTTCCCCTGCTTTGTTTGATCCATACAACAATCCTTTTTTTGTTCACTACATTAACCTCTTATTCTTGTTGTATCAAACCTAACCCTAATCTAATAAATCATAACTAACTAAGACTTGCATTTCTTTTTTTATGTACGTCCTTCTAAGCAAAGTATCTTTTTATTGCCTTGTCTGAACTAAACAACAAATACATTTCCTAATCCTAAACTATCTTCTTCTTTTCCTATAACTAACCACAACCCTAAAACCAACAATTCATAACCAAAACTTCACACATACAACCTGCCACAATTGGAGATAGTATTTTTCAACTTCACACATCAAAAAGAAAAGAGATTATAACATGAGGAACCTTAGTGTGGATCTCCTCTCCACCAAGCTCCTACCTTGCTTGAAATAACATTATCTTGTCTACTAGCAACTTTTCATCTCTATCCTACCTCTACTCATAACCTTGTTAACAACATGAATCCTCCCCACACCTTGAAACTAAACTTCTTCCTATCGTTTTCTCCTTTACTCTAGGGGGGCAAACCATTATTTTCTTGATAGGCCAACCCCCTCCTCTATTTCTTCATCCTCCTTTTCTACCAAGCCCCAGCTTAATATCCATGTACCTCTCCCACCTTCACCCTTGAGTAAAATGCCCACCAAACTGCCTTGAGCAACCACTAGCACCACAACTAATGTTTCCACCTCCAAGTCCTCCTGTTACTAGGTTAGACGTGTTTGGTCAACCCACCTTTTCATGATGCAACAACCTTCTCATGTGTGTTTAGCTCCTCAGGACATACCTAGTCTCCAAAGCTCTCACATTGTTCATCATCATTTTTCATTCCCTCCCATTACCTCACACCCCACTCATCACTTAGAAGAATGAAGGTGGTCAACAAGCTATAGGAAAATCTATATATTATTATTTTAACCTACCTTAATATCTAGCATCTTCCTAAAAACCTTCTTGCTTCTAATAGATGTTTATTCAAATACTATGCGAACACATTTCTACTCATGTGCGAGTCTAAGGGCAAGCACTTAGTTATTAACTTGTTCTACCACACCTGCATTTCATCTATCCTTAGCCCATTTCTTTACAGCATTATGTACCCATCTTGGCTTCCCACATCCTATGGTTGCCCATCTTTCACAATGTCAATGTGGTCATACCATTGATAATCTAGGTACCCATTTGCTTTGGTGCCCTTGCGAGAATGAACGTACAATAGCTCACAATACATTGTGAAATATTATTGTAACTATTGCTTTGGAAAGTGGAGCACATGTTTAGAAGGAGGTCTCTCACCTTTTCCTTTGCCACACCCAATGATGAGTGGATATCCTTATCATTAGAAAAGGCTTTTGGACCTTCATGGACATCGTCATTGTTGACCCGACTCGCACAAATATGGTGCATCAAACATCGACAACAACAACATATGCAACGATGATAACTACTTAGGAGAAGACGTAATCATATAATGAATGAACATTAAAGGATGATTTCATTCCCCTTGCTATTGAGACATATGGATGTTTTCATTTTCATTTTGATTCATTTTTTATCGCTTGTGCATAGACCACTATCGCACATCATCAACGATGTTCTTTAGTCCTCTCGATGCTTGTTTCATATTATCAACAACACGTGTCCATAGCTCTACAACATGCGCAAGCCATAATGATTTTTCAACAAGTTGTTACACTTGGTCAGGGTTCCTCATCTCTTCCACACTTATACCTAGTGCAACTTTGTCACTAGCTAATTTCGGGTAAAGGATAGCTCTTTCATCTTAGGTCTTCTTTGTTATTGTTGATTGTCATTTCGTAGCCATGAGTCTTCTTTGTATAGGGTCTTTACCTGATTTTTGTTGATTGTTTGCTTTTGTTTTATCTTTGGGTTGCGTCTACTTCTGTTCCCGTTTGCCTTGTACTTTTGCTGGATGGGTTCCCATCCTTGATTTTGATTTACAGGGTTTTTCTTCTTTCTAGGTGGCGCTGAGCCCTATCCACTAAGCTAACACTCAGAGCAGAGAGATCTAGGGCTTGGGTTTTAGCCTTTAGAATTGGCAGAAGCTAGGCACTCAGGGAGAAAGGGATCTAGAGTTTGGGGTTTTAGGGCAGAGGCTAAGCACGGAGGGAGATAGTGAACTAGGGTTTGGGGTTTTAGTGTTTAGGATTGTCCCCGGTGTGTGTGGGGGCTGCGGGGGAATTTTTGAGGGCATTGCAGTGAGATCCATGGCGATGGCTTACGCTCTGGCGCAGCAGCTGGTGTCTCCGTCCTCCGTTTCCCTCAATAACTTACACTGTCGCAAGCTGCTATCCACAAATACCTCCGGAACTGGAGCATCAGTGACCGGTCTCGCGTTTTGCAGTCCGAACTCTTCGCGACCTGGTAACAGCGTTCGAGCACGCGAAGGTAGAGGTGTTTCACAACCGGTAAGTAGGTTTTTTTCTCCTGCCATTTTGGGTTGCAGATTCCAGGATTTTCCTTTACGGCGTTGGTTGTGGGCGTATGAACGATGGTTTCATAGTTGAGAATGGCGAGAGTGCTGCTGCTGTTGCTGTCTCGACTTTAAGAACTCCAATTGCTTGTTGTGAAAGAGCTTGTGTTTCGATTGAAGTATTGTAGACATGATATCTGGTTTCACTTTTTTCTTATGCAATCGATTAGAGAATGTGTTGGAGTGCTTCTTGTTCGCTTTCCTTGCTACTGGCAACTCCACATCCACCTGAACAGTAGAATTAGGGTTTAGGGTGTAATTTGTTTGATTAGAATGTGTGAGTTACAGAGATGAGGATTAGGTTTATGAGGGGTGTATGTTGTGATGGGAGCACATTGTAACTGGTTGAATTTGGGGTTTGCTACAGGGAAGGTCTGTGCAAACATTGAGTGTGTGTACCAAAGTTTTAGAGCAAATAGTAAAGAAAACTACCTGGCAGAAATCAGAGACTAGAATTCGAGCACAAGATGAAGATTTTGAGGTTGAAGATGCCCTAGATTATGATATTGATTTGCCTGATGATGAAGAAGAAGATGAGGGAGACCAGAGAGACTATGAAACAGATTATGACATGCCCGTCGGTGAGTATCCTGTACAAGAGAGTGAGACATTCATGTCTACAGAAGGCGTGGAGGAGGAGAGGGTTGTGGACTACAAGATAGATGAAGAAGAGTTTCATAAGCTCAGTCTGTATGACTGTGACTTCTTCATTCGAAAAGTGCCTGATCCAGATAATGATGTATATGACTTTAGAGAGGTAAGTGCAAACATTGCCCATAAAATTCTGCTCAGATAACTTCTACTGTTGCCAGTCCGATGGAGGCATGTGTGAAGGGACTGATGAAAGGTTTTTGTTGTTGCTTCAATGTGGGTGATATGTCTTTTGTTGTTTGATACCCGAGAGACCTCTATATGCTGGTGGATATTGGATCATGCTGTCTATTTCTATGACTAGATCAGAGAATGAGTTCTCAACATGAGGGATGATGTCTGAGATGCAGTTTGTGTTGCTGTATGTGTAGATGTATGTAACACCTCCTGATACAGATGTGTATGCAATCCCCAGGGTTGTAGGAAATATGCCTAAGAAAGTGAGTTTGTTCATGCTTCTTCTCTAGTCATTTTTTGGTTTCTCACCTAGTTTGAGTCATTTTAGTTGAACCCTTGATGCTCCTTTCATGGTTTTTGCAAATGTCATTTCACACAATTGGAAGTTGAAGATCACAGTAACCTCTGGAGGAATTGACATTGTTTATGTGTGCGTATGTATAGCCATTGCGGTGTATGAAGAGCAATTACTACTATGTTGAGGTGACTGAACCACCTGTTGACACCCCTCGTGCACCCCTCTCCAAAACTGAATACCTATCCATGAAGGTATCCCAAAGATGACCTGTCTCCTTCACATCCCTTTGGCACTTTATTTGTTGCCTTCCACTCGTACTCTCCACCATGATTTCTTTCTGACTTGAGTTCCACAATTGCAATTTATGGAATGAAGGCTATATTCTCCCTGTATCTGTCCATGCAGGTATTTTTAATCAAGCATTTGCGAAATGTGAAGACTGCTGATGATGATTTTATTCTTGATTTTGAGGAGATTTATGTGATTGATTCTGCCACAAAATCAATCAAAAGAGCTGATGTTAAGGTGAACAGACTCCCTCTCCTGGTAATCTCAGGCTTATGTGGTGCTCGTGGGCTTTTTGGACTTGATAGGGCTTTTTAGCAGGTTTCCATACTTTTGCAGGTTGCAGTGACCACCATTCTCTAGCCCTTCTTGAAAACTTCAAATTTAAACTTCTGACTTTACTTTCTGGTTTCCCTTCAGGTGGAGGTGGAAACAGGCAAGAACAGGGATCGTACTGCAGAAACTTTAATTGTTCGCGATGATGGTAACACCTTCAGGCTTATACCTTCTGTAAGTTTCTATCATCTTCCACTTTCTCCCTTTCATCATGCTCTTGAGTGATCCTGACAATGCATTTCAATATGACATTTTTGCATATTTCTAAGTACATTTAGGATTATCCACAAACCTTTGGTAGGTTGTTATCATTTCTTCTTGTGACGACTAGAGTGAATCCAGAGGAGTGTCTCAAACAAGAGATGTAGGTTTTATGCTCAAAATGATATGCAGAAATGCAATGATTCTATTGCAGAGCAGAAAATTTACTCCTCACTATAGCAAGGTACAGAAGTCTCTTCAGATGAGATAGATAAAGTTAGTAGTCCACAATCTCATGTAGTCAATGACAATAGAGTTTTTGGAGTGGATTTCATAAAGCCCTTCATGCTTAATCAGTCTGTTGTCATTGCGCATCTGAAGACCAAATCAAACCTAGCCTGATGGATTGCTGTTGTTCCATCACCCATTGTGTCGAGATTGCAGGCAAGGGTACAACTAGGATATCTCAACATGATAATGAGGATGAGGAACCTAAGTTTACTAGACTCTGGCCACTGATTTCTGAAACCTTGATGAACTTCTCCTGCTAATTGATGGGTTGTCAGTCCAACAGAATTTGTTTGAAATGTTATTTTGAGACCCTCTGAAACTCAGGGCATACCAGGACCTCAGGAGCTGGAGGATCAAATTGTCTGATGAGAGTATCTCTTGGTTGTGTTCAGGAATTAAAGAGTACTCCTGATGAGGTGATTGGAGAAGTCCAATGGGAACGAACTCGTGAGAACATGGAGAATTACCTGAGGGGTTTTCGTGATTATGAAAAGTCCAATTGGTTTTGAGTTACAGATCCTCAACATATATGGTGTAGATTTTGACAGAAAATAGCCCCCTCCTGCGCCCCCCTTCAGTCTATGCTGGGGTACTGTGTGGTATGTAGCCTTGATTGAGATTGGAACCTCAACATAGAGTGTGAATTTTGACAGAAATCAGGCCTTCCTAGGCCTATGCTGGGTTACTGTATGGTTTTTAGTCCCAATTGCTATTGGAACCTGTTGAGCTGAGATCTCCGACATTGAGGAGAAAATTTTGATACTTATCCAAGATGCCATTGATGGTGAGAGATGTATCATAGGCCATTGCTCCTTTTGACTGATTGTACATATCAGAAGCTGTACATCGCTGGTAATTGGATCTGGTCTTGAACCAGGAACCTGAGGCAGAGTGTTAGTCTTGGAATCGAAAGCAACTATTGCTTTGATCAAATTCTCAGTTGTGTATGCATGGAAGAAAAGGATGTGAGGAAGAAAAAGATGTGGTCTTAAATCAGGAATCTGAGGCAGAGAATTAGTCTGGGAATGTAATCAGCTACTGCTTTGAACAAAGCTTCTTTTGATAAAATGCTCAGCTGCACATGCATGGAAGGAAAGGATGTGAGGATTGGCTCACTCACACAGCTTTCTGGTATGTTCACACTGGGAGCATGTAGTGACAAACCAGTTGTGTGATGGACAAATGCAGTGGTGTAGACATGTTTCTGCAGTGAAGCATGGAGCTGGATTGAATACTGACAGAATACTAGCCAGTGTTGCAAGGAAGTGGAACCTTGGTATTGACATGCTACTTTTCATTCCTCAGCCTGTTCCCAATGTAATTGCACAGTCTAGGTACTCCTTGTGTAGTCCATGTAAAACAGCCAGCAAGTAAAGAGTTGTTTGAGCTACACCAGTGAATATTATTGCTAGATATAATTTCATCTCCTGCTTATATCCAAAAGTTGTGAAGCTACACAATCTCCAAATTATGGTGTTTTCTACGTCATTCATTATTCTTCACAAAGGGCTGAAGTTACTGTTATGTCTTATCTGATTTTTTTCAGCAGCTGTCTAATTGCTGGTCTTAGATCCCTTTCCAAAAATCCAGCAACAGATAGTATATTACATGAGGGCTGCAGTCTCTGATATGATATCATGCCTCTGAATACTAAAAAATCTTAATAGAAAGAGTCTTGGATATGTTCAGTTCTGTTGTGATGCAGGTATTCTGAACTATTTTCCATACACTCCAAGCATGCCCATCAGGCAATCAAACTATTCCTCTTGTTGAAAAAGTTACAAAAATTTCAACTGAAAGGGGGCATGGGCTGACTTGTGCTTAAGGTTGCAACTCTCCTTGCAACTAAGCCTAATTTGTCTCTGAAGGTTCCAACTTTCTCTTGCAGCTGTGCTGATTTCTGTCTAAAGGAACTCTCCTTGCAATTCTCCTTAGTAGTAGATCTGCTTGATGTACTCAGGGTTTGTGATGGGCTGGTTGGAGTATTCATCTGTGGAACGGTAGTTTGCAGGGTATGATTGGCTTGGTCTGTAGTTGCTGAAGTATGATGGCTTGGGCTGATAAGCTCCTCGCAGTTGCTCTATGGGGTCAACATGAGATTCATAGTAGTGTGGACCATAACCTCCACCTCTTGCCCACGGATCCACTGGCTGAAACCCTCTGGGATCAATTGACATGTACTCAAATGGTGGCAATGTTCCTTGCAAATCCTTGCTATTGTTACCACCCTTTTTGTTGGCCTTTTTGGCCTCTCCTTGTTCCATGTTATTTGTGGACTCACCCTGCTCACCCTTCCCATTCTCACCCTTTCCAGTCTCGGCCTTCTGGCTCTTCACCTTGTCACCCTTGTCGCCCTTGCCTCCACCTTCTCCTGATTCTTCCTTGAAGGTAACATGCTTCTTAGGGTTTGGTAGATCTTGAGGCCAGTATGCAGCTTTGCTGTTCACTTTTTTCTTGAGCTTCTTTAACACAGCTGCTGCATCTGCGAAACCAGTGACTGTCACTCTGCTCTTGCTTGCATCAGTGATCACAGATATCACCCCTGCAAATTTGCAGCCCATGCACATTTTTTGTCATAACTCATTTGTCTACTACATCAAGGTAGGTTTTAGAACCTTTAGATTGTGTTCCATTGAACCAGACCTAAGAAACCAGGTTATAGAGATGCACACACCATCAACTTCACCAGCTTCTTCTTTGGCTATCTCCTCACACTTTTGGCAGCACATTTTCACTTTGAAGTCTGTTTTCTGCAACAGAGTTCTGAAGCAGTATTAGGCAGTGTATGGGAAAATGGCTCTAGTTGTCACAACAAATGCAAGGAGAACAATGTCCCAAACCTTAAGGTGGCTCAGGAGTGTACAGTGGCAGCTCAAAAGCAAGCAAGTAGCAAGTGTTCATGCATCAGGAAGAGTTGTACAGAAGAGACATGAGCAATGAATGACAACAAGGTGTGTACTGGAACTGCAGGTGTCTTGGGCTTCGATGGAGTTGATGACTCTTTGTTGTCAGCTTTGTTGTTGCTTTTGCTTTTGTTGTTGCCTTTACCCCCCATCTCTTCGGTCATCCACTTGGGTTCCTTGTTCTTGTGACTCATCATCTGCATTTCCACAAAGAAAATGGGTCACAAAATCTTCAGCAACAATGTGTTTGCAATCAATTCTCCTACTGAGAACACAAACTTTGCATGTTCCTTTTGAGACATTTTTTCAAGTGCTTGATCCAAGTCTGATCCTTCTTCACATGCTGGACAATCCTCAAGCATCCAACAAGAGGAGGAAACCTAGAATCTACCCATGTACACATCTTTCCAACTACAGAGTTTCCTCAGGAATTAAGTACTAGGAGCAACTCCAATTCTTCTTCCAGACTTGGAACTCTGAGGTCCCGCTTTTACTTAGCTGTTCCTTGCACACATTACATCTCTCACAGTACTTGAATGAAATCTATTGACTGATCCCTACACTATGAAGCACCAGATCAACAAAACAGAAAGAATTTGAGAAGGAAAAAAAAAAACAATAAATCGATTTTTCTCCTCCACTGTAAGGCTTGAGATCAACAACAACCACCAGCAAAAAGAATCTAACAAGCCCAACAAAAAAAAAAAAATTCTACAATTAGTTATTACCTCATCGATCGACGCCATCTCCATTTGCTTACAGATCTACGCTCCAAATTCTGAAACACCTGAGGAAACTCTCCCACCACCCCTCCTCACTCCTACCCCCTCCACTCCCCTTTTTAACTTCCTTCTTCCCCTGGCGGCCCAAAACCTCCTCCTTGAATTTCCAGACTTACGAGTCAAATGATTGCAACACAAGCTTGTCGAATTTTTGTGACTTAGCTCAAGCGAATGCAACAGAATCGAAATGAAAACGACAAGGGAATCGCCAAGCTTCTTCACCTGCCAACCATTGCGGCAACACAGAGAGAGAGAGCGAAACACGCGCGAGAGAGAGAAGATGACGGCGACGACTTTGGGCACACGAACGCGAGCGTTCCCCGCACGATCGCATTGAGTGAGGACGAACGACGTTCTCGTCGTGCTATGTTTTGGGTAGCCATTTTCTTAAGGGCCAAGTTTCGCCAAAAAGAGAATTTTAAAATTTTAAAATTGGAAAATCAAGTGATTTTGGAGGTTTTCAATCGCCAAAAGTGAGAAAATAAATAGTTAAAATCGCCAGACTCCTTCACCTATTTGCTTTTGAGTGTGTAGCCAAAGGTATAGAAGGATGATTAAAGATTTGTACTTCTTATCTGGTAACTGCTTCGTAGCCATATTTGGCTAAGCCTTCCTACCCATGATCGCCATTTTTCAATATCTTCCTAAAAATGATTGCCACTTTGGCTACAAAAAAACACACACACACACTGGTTGTGGGTGAGGCTTCACGTTCTCATGCTTTGTTTTTGGGCAGCCTTTTTTCTTATTCGCCAAAAAGAGAATTTTAAATTTTAAATTTCGAAAATCAATTGATTTTGGAGGGTTCTCAATAGCCAGAAATGAGAAACAAAATAGTAAAAAATCGCCAGAATCCTATACCTATTTGGTTTTGAGTTTGTAGCCAAGATTATAGAAGGGTGTTTAAAATATTTGTACAAGTTCATATCTGGTTTGTAGCCAGATTTGGCTAAATCTTCCTACCGAAGATGATCGCCACTTTTTTAATATCTTCCTAAAAATGAATGCCCACTTTGACTACAAACCAAAAAAACGCTGGTTTTGAGTGAGGCTGGACGTTCTCGTGCCCCTGTTTTGCGGTTCCCAGAACGTGCGTTCACGACCGAAGCACTACTAAATTTGGCAGAGCACCCAAACCCCCAACACGTCTCCTCCACTTTCGCACCTCTTTCGCCGCCGTGAGACGAGTGAATCTTCTGACAAACTTGGCTGGTCTGACAAACTTAGTAAGTAGGCTGCTGCTGCTGTCTTGCTTGCTGATGGACAGAGAAGTTGATCTTGGTGCTCAGTTCCAGCTTCAAACAAATTACCTTAGTTGAATTAGCAAGGTTGGGTCTCTGCCAAATAATTATTTAATTTTTGAAGATTTCATTTCGACAAGTAAGTAGAATATTCTACAATATTCCGAAAATTGCTTCATTTTCCTTCACAAAAAAAAAATTCTCTTTAAGAAAAATATTTTTTGAAAATTTCAGCATGTCTAAAAATAATATAATTTTTGTGGAACCTGCTATTCAACTAGGGTAACAAGTTACATGTACTCATCAACTTCTTGGGTTTTCAAGTCTGTATTGTCAAATCCTTGTATGGACAGACTAGTGTTGGCTGGATAATAACTTGGGTACCTGGCAGGGTCTTGACCAGGATATTGAAAACCTGATCTCCTAGGGTAGCACTTCCTCATGTTCACTTCCTAATGTTATTGAGTTAGCAAAACATTTGGTCATTTTTAGACAAAAAAATTGATAAATCCTTAGATAAAGGTGTTTTTTTTATGTGTAAATTTGGCTTTTCTCTTTTCTTTTTTTGCCAATTTTTCTATATCAAACAATTCCCCCCAAAAACCTGTTCCGCAGATAATATGAACCTCATATTATTTTTATATTATTTTCACGATTAGGTATATTAACTTGCCTCATACTAGCCAAATATTAGACTTGGACCCATTGGACCCAATAGGAAGATCAGGCTAGTATGAATTTTTTTAAATGGACCCATTACCAGGATCGTTCTTGAATGAAATTTTGAACGAGTAATCAATACCACAACCAGGTTGGTATGTTCAAAAGGTGATACCCAATCAAACACCCATGTACTTGGGAATCAATCTTTCCAATGCTTCTAGCATGACAAGTAGATGAAATAATTGACAGATTTGAAAACAGTTGAAACCTATTGCAATCATTTGAAATACATTATGGATACCTTTTTTTGGCTTTAAAATGCATGAATTATATTCCAAATTTTTTTCTAATTTCATGAATATTGTATGTACAATTGATAATTGAGAGAAATGGGGTCCAGCAGCATTATTTAGAGGCAATACAGCCCAGGATACTTACAAGAATGGTTACTCCAACTGGAGAGTGCCTACTTCTCTTTCTCCCAGCTCTAGCATTCTCAGTGTTTGTGTTTGCGAATTTTGGACAAATTTTGAACTGAAAAAAATCTGATTTCAATCTATTCAAAGGATGTTTCATGAAAAAAAATTGCACTAAGTCACCCAAAAATTCCTAATCGCCAGGTTTTTAAAAATAGGTTTCATAATATAGCCAAATGTACATAAAGATATTTTTTTCTTTTCAATTTCATATTTGGGTTATAGCAGAATGTGGTTAAATTTACTTTGGATGATCGGGTCTTTGGCTATATCACAAAATTGGGGGGGAAAAAAAAAGAAGAGCCAAATGCACTAGTCCATGAGGATTTAAATGATGACTGGGAATCCTGAGCCAGATTCTTGTTGGAATTGGTTCTGACACAGAGTATATGTAATGTATATGGAGGCTGTTTGGGTGGGGGTGCCTCTCTTTCATTGAGAGATTTAGCATGTATCTGACTTACAGCATTTCCAACTGTGCTCAGTATGTGACTTCAGACAGTAAAACATACTGCGGAAAAGTCAAAATGTGTCAGTTTAGCTCAGGAAATTGGTTTTTCCGCACCAAATTCGTGCAGCTTCCAGTGGCTGGTAAAAGTCGCAATACAGTTGTTCACCTCCAAAAACGAGTGTAATAAATTGAACCTGACTGAGGCTCAGTATTTATGATTGGTCGATGATAATGATTGGTCCAAGTGGTTTGCTATTAGTAGTCTCCCACGTAGATGCAGTTTCACTTTTATTGGTGGGGTTGCCAAAAAAAAAAAGCTAAACTTAGACATTTAATTTTACTATCCAGAGTTACATACTGAGCACCATTGGAGATGCTCTTATAGATTGTGAGGAAGAGTTGGACACTCACTGGTGTGGCTGGACTTTGGGGTTTGTTGGAAATAACACAGCGGGTTACTTTCAAATGCTATTGTAGAGCTTTCTCCACACTTTGTAGATACATTGATTTGAAGGTGTTTTTGTGCATAGTAAAGCTCAAGGGCGTTGGCTTTACCAGAATAAGGAACCTATGAGGTAGAGCTGGATGTAGGCTCAAACCTAATAAAGCCCACCCTAAGGGCTTTACAAATTGTAAAGACTACCACTCTTTTTTTTAATCATTAGTATGTTTCTCGTGATGCCCTATAGGTATTCAATTGGTACCCACCAAGTATTACAAACCCATTGGCTATGATGGGAAAATAAAACCCCCTGCAAGTTTGTTATGCTCTAGAAATGCATCTATAGATAACACTATGCAAAAATGAGCAAGTCTTTAATGTACTCAAACAATGCATGTGATGTAAAATAAGTTTAGTAATCGCCTAGAGAAAGGAAATTGTTGGCAAATAATGCGAAAGGAAAATTGTAACACTTCTTGGTCATTCATTTTTAGGATCATTGATGGCATGGGTGGTTTTTGTGAAATGAAAAAACGGCATCATGAAAAATATGCCTATTGTATAACATCCTTTTGTGAATAATAGCTATTGATCCAAACAAATGAGGATTTGTCCAATAGTACAAGTGCTTGGGATCAGTGTTGGGCATGACCTTGGTTTGGCGAATAAGAATTATCATCTTCAGTTTTGACTACCCAAACCAAAACTTAACCCAAATTCTAGAACCTAAAAATCATTAGAACTAGTAATCTAGCAAGTAGGGGAATTAGACTAGGAACCTATCCCTGGTTTTAAGTCGGGGGAGGTTGGGGGGCAATTAGAATCAATATGTTAGTTCTGAGTATGGAAATATTTTAACCAAAACCATGTAGTCAACTACAATTTAGATCTTAATGTTGAATCGAATTGGGATTTTCTCAAAATTCCAATTCCAATTTTTCTCTAGGTGTTTAGGATTATCTCCATCACCTTGCACTTTGTTGCTTTGACTCACGGTTGTTTCTCACCTTGTCTCCATCATGATACTTGCCTTGTCCATTGTTTTGTGTTGACACTACTTGGCTTTAGGGATTTAGGGTGCACCAAAGGAGTCATCTCCATTGCACTATGTGCTTTACCCATCATATTGCAATGTTAATGTTTGCCCTTAGTGATTTAGGGTGCATCAAAGGAGATATCTTCATCATTGTACCTCACCTTCTCTCCATGCTTTGTGTTGTAGTTGTTTGCCTTGTCCGTCACTATGCATTGTTGATGTTCATATTTTCTCCAATGGTGAGGTGCATCACATGTTCTTGTTGCCCAACCACAACACATGCCCATTATATTTGAGGTTTCTCTCCAATAAAGGTGCATCACATTGTGTTTGTTGTGTATTGTATGCATTTTGTTTTTTTTTTTCCTGTCCATTTTTAACATTGTTCCTACTCACCTTGTCAATTGCGTTAAATTACTGTCGTTTTCACTTTTCCAATGGCAAAGTGCATAATGTATTTTTGCAAGTCAAACACAACATGTAGGCCTATATTGTATTTAAGGTTATTTTCTACCAAGGTGCACCATGTTGTGTTGGCTACCATAGTACCTTTTTCATTTCAACCATAATTTTTAAAAATTCAATAAAAGCTTGTGTGTTTAAAATCCAAGTGTTGGTTATGTCAAAAATTCTTTAAAAAATTAAGTTGAAAATGCCAAAATTCTGAAAATTTTAATTTGAAAATGTTTCAAATGCTAATCATAATCCCTAAACACTTCAAAATTTTCCCCATCACTTGATTTTCACAAAGGATTAAGATTTTTTTGATAGATTGACAGCTAGCCTAAACAAGTTAGTTTTTTATGGCAACTAGTTGTTGAACTACCATCACATCCTCAAAGTTGTTAACTTGTCTTTGTATTGTTGCTATAAAGATGGAAGTCAAGTTTGAACATTGTCCAATAATCCTTTGACAAAGTTTTTTTCCAAGTTGGACCTTTCAGATGATGTAGAAAATGTCTTAAAACATTTGGCTAGTATTTGTTTTTAATATTGTGAAACTTCCTAATGTTTGATGTAAACCCGCGGTGGGGGGGGGAGGATGATGAAATCTTTTTAAACCCAATGTGTTGATCAATAATCTCCCTTGAACTAACTTGTTAACTAGGTAATTATATATATATAATAGTGTGTTTAATTTCAACAAACACAAAGACCTTTTACCTTTAAATGTGTAAGAAGAAGGAGAGAATTTGAAGCTACAAATGCAAAACATTAGAAACTTTGGAGTTCAAGCTTAAAAACAATGGCTTATGGTGAGGAAAACTTGTGGGCAAAGATTAAATTTTTGTTTCCTGCACTAACTCACAACATGAATGTATTTATTTTACTAGCTACTTTGTTTTACTACCTCTCACCATGTTGTCATGCCACTTGTTACATGTTGGCAACAACAAATTTAGTTTATTCCCCTATAGTATTTATGATGCCTTTCAAGTGGGAAGACATGTTAGGGAAAACCAATGACTTCAACGATATCGAAACAACTTCTTCCAAGCCTTGGCATCAACCCTTACAACTACTACTTGTGACTATCACTTCATTTCTACTAGCAACCCCATGTCGTAACCTAGAGGCAATGATTATAATAATAGTTTTTTTATTTGTGGGCACCAATTGATAGATTTTTTTCTCCCTACTAAACAAATGTTTATAAAAATCCTTAAAGAAGACACACACTATTGTTCCACCTCATTTCTTTCATCACCTTTACTCCATGAATTAGAAAGCTAGTTCTAAATCCTTGCCCCGAAAACAACTTTCCACAAACTTTTACTATTGTAATGACACAAGCTTCATTACTCCTAGTAGCTACAAAGATTATTCAAGCTTGTAACAAATTAAAAACCCCATAGCCAATGTGTGGCAAGAAAATATTATCTTGTAGTGCAAGACTGGCAACAACAAATCAACATTATTTACATCTCTGGCTAACACATCTCCCAAAACCTCAACTGGAACAAATTTCAATTTCATGAATATAATGCATAATTTGGATCAAAATTGTTGTAACAAAAGGGGGTGGGTCTTGGGGACAAGAGGAGGAACAATAAAATGTTGTGGCTCAAATAACAATATTTGAATTCCAAAACATTAGTAAAAACCCCCTTTTTTCCAACTACATTTCAAACTCCTTTTCAACTATAATTTCTAGTTGAAAACAACAAACTTAGTTGGAAAATATTATTTGCAACTGAAACCATGGCAATTGACAAAATACAAGTTGAAAGTGACATTCCAATTGAAAATGTCAACCATGTGTCAACACCACATCAATTGCCATCTCAAACCATTTTAATTGTGAATGACATTGACCATTATAGTTGAAAATCATTTTCAACTTGAACAACGAGGTGGATGAACTTCATCCATTGAAATTTCATGACGTCATCAATTTTGTATTTCAATATTAAAATAAAAAATTAAATTTATATGAAATGTTCAATTTAAAAAGGGAAGATATTTTGACATGTGGATTAAGGAAATGATGACACGTGGCAATGATCAACTATTTTAAAATTAAATAATGTTGATAAATAGCATTGATCTACATCATCCATCTTGCATCCAATAAGATTTTGACATGTGGACATAAACTTTATATTTCAATAGGTCTAGGTACCTACCTACCTACCTACTTGATTAAATTTAAGTACCTATGTAGGTAGGTAGGTAGGTAAAATATTTACCGACCTACCTAAAGTTAACTAATGATAGCTAAACTACCTACCCATCAAAGCTTATTTATTAAATAAGTCAATTTAGGATAATCCTATTTTATTTTTGGTTTAGTTTTTAGGGTCTAACTATTTTGATTGGTTCATCGCAAGTACAATTTGTTTTATAAAAATGATTGGTGCATCTAGTTATATAGTTTGCAAACTTAAAACATGTGACAAAGAATATGGGACAAACATTTTAATTACATCTTAGTTGCAACTACTAGGATAAACATGTTGATATCTTAAGGACAAAGACTTATAAATCTTTGTACATTGCTTTGTTGTTTTTGAAGCTCCAAAAAAAAAAGGTAGACCTTCATTTGGTGCATCTTATGCAACAAAAATTGTTCAAATCAATGAAGGAATGAATAAGATATGCCTTTTCCAAGTGAAGGGGTCATGGGCATGATGTGAGTTGGCACATACAACTAGTTTGCATTCTACAACTTAAGATATTTGGATGCCAATATATTTTCTTTTTCCTTCAAAAAGGTTTTGTAAAGTTTCAAATGATGCATCCAATGCAACAAAATTTGTTCAAATTGATGAAGGAATGAGCAAGATATGCCTTCTCCAAGTGAAGGGGGTCATGGGCATGATGTGGGTTGGGACATGTTTTGATAAAAGAAATTTTTTGTCTTTCACAATAATTAACAAAATGTTATGGTCATTACTAGCAAAACATGACTTTTGAAAGTTAAAAAATCACATTGCCACATGAACTCATGCATTTATGTACCTAGAAATATTTCAAATTAAAAATAAATCCACCCAATCCTGAATGAATAAAATTTACTTTGTTTCACCATGTTGTTGCATGGCCAAAAGTTAAAGAAAACATCATACACATAAAAACCTGTTAGGGTGGCTCATTTTTGACAAATCACATTCCCTTTTTAAAGTCCTTGGTTTAAAAAAATGGCACACATCTGAATGGGTAAAAAACTTGGTCCATCAAATTTTGTTAGGTTTAGGTCCTATACAAACCTACATACACATGTGGGATTGTGAACATAGAAGAACGCATGCAAGTTTTTTTTTTATTTCCATATTTTTGCCTTGCAAAAAGTAAGCCATCTTTCCAACAATGGAGATAGTTTTATTACTCTAGATTTTCAAGTTATTAATTATCTAAGTATTTCCAACACATGAATTTTCTAACTGACTTTATACTCTTCAGAGCACTTGAGTTTTCTTGATTATAGGCTATGTAACTTCTAATTTTGTGGGGAAAGTGACAGAGCCTTCTTCACAACTTGTACTTTTCTTACCTCCTCCACCTCCTTGTGCTTTCAAAAGAAGAGTGAAACTTGAGCCATGCTTGAAGGCTAGTTCCAAACCTTTAAGGTTTGGAACTCCTTTGTATGCGAAACCTCTTGAGATCGGAAATGGTGGTCCCAATACGCAAAAGGAGTTTATAAAGAGGTTTGCTCTTTGTACAATAGGCATGAGTTTGAAACACATCAGGATTTCATGAGTATATTGGCAAAGGAAATGGCTAAGTATTTTTGACCCATTGTTCGCAAGAATGGTCATAGTTACATTTATAATTAGGATCTTGTGTTGATTGAAAAAGTTGAAAAGTTGTGGATGGTCATTCATCAAAAGTGTTGTGTTCTTGCTACACGGGTGGTTTCTTTGGGCTTTGCTAGAGGGGTAACTATGCAAATGGCAAGGAAGCAAATGAATTGGGTTTTATACACAAAATGGACAAACCAAGAGTAGCAACAATAGAAAAGGGTTGTGTTAGAAATCTTCAGTGACGTTGAGAGGAGAAAAAGGTTGCAAGTAGTGATTGCATAGAACCATCATTTGTGCCAAAAAAGGTTTTGTGGTATATGGAGTTTTCAAACAATTTAGTTTCTAAGCTTGAAATTCAAGAAGGTCTTACAAGAGGTGTTCATGATAATGTGCAAAAGGAGAATATGTAGGCCCAAGGCCTAATGGACGATTGGATTAATAACTTGAAGTTGGCAACTAAAAAGTTTGACACTTTGGTTTGGCGTTGGACACATCAATTTTAGAGTTGGAGAAATTGGATGAAACCAAAGGTGGTAGGGATGAATTGTGAAAGGAGATGGAAGGGTTGCAAAAGAGGGTGGACTACCAAAAGTGTCAAATAGAAGATTATCATGAGCTTGTAGAGGGGGGGGAGGTGGAGTTTGAAAGAGTTTGCCAAGATTTTGAAATTTTGAGCAATAGGGTTTTGGGTGAAAAAAAGAAGGTTATTCTTGCTAAAGGGAATCATGATGCTGCTAGAACGTTATCTTCCAACTTTCAAAGAAGCTTATCCTATCATAATCTTGTTGTAACATTGCCTTTAAGTTTGGTAGACAAACTAGGGTTTGAGGAATCCTTATTGATTGGGCTTTGTCCACTTTGTGGGCTTGGTTTTGCACCTTTATGGCCATGCAAGATAACTTCTTGCAATCATGGATATCATTGTTAGCATGCTAATTTGCATTTCAATACTTCCACCAAGTGCATTCAAGCAAGGTGTGCAGAGGACATGCATGGGGCATGGTGGCATTTTGTAGGAATCAAATAGCTAGGAAATGTTGCAATTTCAAACTACATTCTCGTGAGAAATTCAGTTGCAAGACCAAGGCACCAACCCATGCACACAATATCTTCCAAAAGTATGATTTTCAACTTTCAGACTTGCTTCTCAAATTTTGAATGCATTGTAATTTCAATAGTCTTCATATTCATTCCCAATTGTTTATTAAATTTTGCCACAACATTCCATTTTGTAATGGTAAGTTCGAAGATGGTGTTTCTTTTCTACGTCCATAAAATCCATAGACAATAATATGTAGTCCATGGAAGTCTTCATGATTTGTTTGTCATTCCATATATCTACATTATGTTATACATTATTGTCCATTCAAGTCCATGGAGACAATGGGCTTGGATGTAATTTTGTAGAAAATGTTTAATTTGTCCCTACAAGTGCACATGAGTCCTTATTATTAATGTTATACATACTTAATTGTCCATCATATATGTGTATAAGTCCTTAATACTTCATCATTCTTCACAATAATACCTTACATCTATGTTACTACAATCTTTATTTTTCCCTAACACTCTACAATTCTGTAGTTTGTGTCCATAGAAGTGCATATCTAATCCCCAACATTCCAATAAATTATAGTGTCCACAAAAGTCCATATGAGTCCACATAATGCCTTCTTTGTCCCTAAAAGCCATTTCAACTTACCTTACCTTACATTTATGTTATTATTCCATTAATTCCCCCTAGCATTATCTAATTTTGTAGTTTGTGTCCATAGAAGTGCATATGTAATCCCCAACATTCCAATAAGTTGTAGTGTCCACATAAGTCCATATGAGTCCACATAATGCCTTCTTTGTACCTATAGGCCATTTAGAATGTTTACAAGGCTTCATAGCTTTCCTTTGAATTCGTGTAAAACTGTCAAATACTACATAATTTCCTATAACCAAGTGTCATGGGCTAGTCATTATTCCACCTCAAAATTAATTTGGTTAATTAATTTGCACAATGTAATACATTTTGACCCTAAATTATGATTGATAATTTGGTTCTATTGGAAATATTCTTGTGAATCTCCTACCAGAATGAACATCCAAGTTTCAACATTCAAATGCTCATCATTCCATATCAAAAGTGACACCTATAATTTGCATTAGCACCTAGGATATCAGTCCAAATGTCAGCAATTTCTATGTTCTAGCTCCAAAAAAAATGGATAGTTGTAAGGAGCTTGTTGAAATATCATCTCCCCGCAAGCAAATTACTTCACCACTTTTGTTGAAGTCCAGAGCATTTGCTATTGCAAATCCTACCATTAAGAAAGAATTCAAGCTTGTAGATCAAGTTGGTGAAGAAAACAATGGTGGCAATAGTGATCAAGATGGCATTGGTGATGCTGTAGTGGAACACACAAAGGATGAATTTGAAGAGCTAGAAGAGCATGATAAAGAACATGAAGAGCTTAATGATGAGCTTCAACCTGCTACCAAGAAAACGAAAGCTTCTCTTGCCTAGCCACAAAGGAAAACTAGGAATGGGGATCAAAGGACATCAATAGTAGTGAAAAAAGGTAAAAAGAAAATTAAACCAACTACAAAAAAGGTAAACAACACTACATTAGTCATTAGACACAGTGTAACCATAAAGAGCACTCAACATTCAAAACACTTAGATTGATTGTCGATGTTCTTTTGCATATGCTCATGTAGAGTTTGCTTCAATTTATGCCTTGGCAATTGAACATCTCTGCTTTTTAGTAACAAATTGAAGAATTATATTCCCATAAAATTTCCCTGAAAACATATGAATAACAATTATAGACTTGCATTTTTGTACAAGTTGCGAAAGTTCTGAATTTTGAATGTTGGAATATTATGCTTTCTTGTAAAGGGTAGTAAGAAGTTTGTAGTCCATTTTGAATTGACATTTTGGTTTATGACACTATTGGATCTAGACAATACTCTTTTTGTTGAACCATATTTGATTTTCAATTCAATTTGATTAAAAGTTTTTATGTAAGTATTAAACAAGCAAAAAAATAATTCTATGGGGTGAAATTCTATTTGGAATGCAAATTGGAATGTGGTTTTCTATCACCTAGAATATTAGTTGTAGGATTGAAAAAAACTTGTTCATACATGGTTTCAATTGTCCATTCAAAACTGACAATGATGTACTAACAATCTAATAGATTAAGTATATCTAGTTTGGAATTTGATGTGTAATTACACTATATTGTAAGATTGGGGATAAAGAATAATTTTATGTTGGCATCTATGGTCAAAAGCTTTGTCGTCTCCATGGAGGTTAGATTATATCAACTTGGCTTGTTTTGGTATGCTTCCAAGTAGAGTAGGAAATTATTTCCCATCATGAAATTTTTCTACATTATTGTGATGTTAGTTCTTGTCTAGTATGATGGTAAGGAGTGTCTTAAATTTGGGAAAAATGGATGTGAGGTTTATTCTTGGCATTCAGGTTTGGTGTGATTATCCCAAGAGTTGTGGATTGGGGCTTACTATGTAACTAAGCTTGGTCTCTACTTGATGTTCTATTGCATGGAACTTCTGACCTATATGAACTTGTGTTGTACCTCAAGATTAATAATGTTTTTGGATACTAACAATCCAAAAGATCAAGAATGTTGTAGCTTATAAGAAATACTTATGGTCAATACATATTTTATTGTTAATTTATCTCATACCAAATGCATTTTGAATATATTTGGTGTAGAGATCTAGACTAAAAGCAACTTGGTTTTGTTGTAGGATAGTTTTAAAAGATTTGGAAATTCAAATAACATCCTTTGATTTTATCACATTGATATACATGAAATTGTCTTTTGGAGGCACAAATTGTTATTTTTTCCTAGTCTATTTGATCATCAAACAAGTCACTTCAACAATAGATTTATAAAAGCCAACAAATAGTCCATTGATTTAATTGGCATGCATTAGAATTTGAATTGTCCTAGGGTTGCAACTTATAGTTGATTGATTGATTATAAACACCTGAAGTTTTCGAATGGGATATTATTACTAGATATGTGGGTTATTGTATGAGTCTGTAAACAAAGTTGCAACTTGCAACTTGCAAAGTGCCTCATGTCCCATTTGACATTTTCATCAAAATCTGGTAACATCTCATTATGATGATGCCCACAAAAGTTTCTAGAATTGTATGTTTTCTTTTATGCATATTCAAGTTGTTTTCTGCTAGGGAAGAATAGATTCATTTGAGGAAGGAATTTAGTGTAGGGATGGTTAAGTTTGCACATGCAAGTTGTTGGTGTAATTAGGTGTAAGAGAGACTGGGCTAATCTAGATTCTAAATGGGCCTAAACATTGTTTTGCAAGAGCCAATCCAAATGAATAAAAACTTAGCTGATACTAAATGGAATATGCTTGGAAATTTAGATTTCACTCTACAACTAAAATCCAAAGTTCTTGCATATTCTCAAGTGGCAAATTTCTTGTGTTCTAAGTGGTGCAAAACCAAACTTAAGAGCACATTAACTTAGTGAAATCAAGATGTCAAGTTGTGCACATTTATCCACGGTGCCTATGTACTTTCATTCTTTACCATTTGGCACACATGCATCCCAGAGTTTGACTTTGATAAAATGGAGCTAAACCAAAGGATAAGCTCTCAAATCCCCTTTGTTTTTGAAGAAATCATTGGATCTTTGGAATTTGAGTGTCTTAATATCAAATTGTTAAAACCTTAACATTTGAATGTGCTTAGGTACTAAAGTTTTCTATGGGCATCACTTGATAAAATATGCATGTGTGTTTTAGTGGTTATTGATTTGTCTATTTTAAACCTAAATTAAACTTGGGATATGTCATTTTTTGGTCATTGATATTGTCTATCCATTGAATAGACACTTGTACTTTTGGCATCATGGTTTTTTTTTTTAAAAACAAAAAAGCCTTCTTGTGAGACTAAAATTCTAATACAATTTTGGTCAAGAACCATATTGAATTAACCATGTCCACTATATAATCTATTATATACAACATTTAACAAGTAATCCATTTTATAAAATTACCATTTTTGGATACCCAATTTGCAATAAATTTGTAATAAATTTTTTTTATTCCATATTTGTACATCCAATTTCCCTCTAATCGAGTCCATTTTAGAGAATCACAATGTCCATAGTCCATATTTGAATATTGAAACCAAGTCCCAATCTAATATATAATTTTGCCATAATTGAATCTAAAGAAGCCACGTGCTAGAAATTGCTAAATTTGGACATTGGCTAAAAATTGGAAACCATTAAGTTCATGAATTGAATTGAATTGATTCACAATAGTAATTGGTTGAAACAAGAATGAGCCTAGTATGTTGCATTCAAAACAGTCCATATTTGTACATCCAATGTCCATACAATATGTATATACAATATACATGGTAGCATGTTAGACTACCAAATGGACATTGGCTAAAAATTAGATTGCCAAATGGACATAATTGGCAGCATGTTGAACTACTAAGTGTACATTGATGACATTATGGATTACCAAGTACATTGTCTAAAAATTAGAAACCATGACTCATGCAAGCACGTTGAATTGAACTGCATTCTCAACTATAATGAAAACAAGGATTCCAAATGAATCTCATTCAGAGTGTCGTGACGTGTAGTGTCGTGACATACGATGTCATAAGGATGTAAATACGTAGTAAATTCTACTAAACAAAGACTAAAACCAGTCAAAGGTATAAGCTAATCAACTAAAAAGATATGCATGCACACATATATATACAATGCACAATGGAGGCTGAGATAAAATTCTCATGTATATTGAAATGCAAAGAAAGAAGGAAATGAAATGTATGTAGATGGTGGCCATGCAATGGCCGCCGTGAGCATCTAGAAATCCTAGCTTATTATGGAGGAAACTCCTGACAAAGGAATTCTAGAAAAACTAAAAGGAGAAAGAAAGGGTTGGGCCTTTTATACCGTCGTCAACAAACTGAAACCCTAAGTACCTAATAACATACAGTCACCTAAGACCGTGCATTAACCCTAAAAGTGCACATGGGCATGCCCGTAATTGGCCATCATGTATGAGCCCATGTACGGGCATGACAAGAGCAATCCATATTTTCAAAAACCCCAAGTGAATTTCATTCAAAGCAGTCCATATTTTTACACCTAATTTCCACCATGTAATACATATACAACATGTAACATGTAATCCATTTCACACTTTATTACAATGTCTATACCCATAATGAAATCAACAAAAAATGAATCAAATTTATATAAAGAATAATCACCCCAAGTTTATTTTCAATTTTTTGGGCAGAACTAGGTATTAGTCCATATCTTTGACTCTTGGAATACTTAAATTGAAACATCTCTAGATCCATAATAGTAGGTTTATGAATTTGGCAAGTCTAAAATCACTTTCCTTTCATTGTGATTTCAATGCAATAATCATTGGAAAGGTTCCACATTTGCAGTACTAACTAGATTAGTTGAAAACCAACTAAATGTTATTTACAACATACCATTTGAACTTTGTCACTTACCATACATAAAGCTTTAGTTTGGACATATTATTGCATGAATTTGCCACAACCAATTTCTAGAGCAAATCACCATATGCCCCTCCAACATTGAAACACATAACATACTAAAACACATTACTCCATTCTAAACACATATGCACATAATGAGAAAACTAAAAAAATATTAAACTTTTAGTCCTTGACACTGACCAAAATAAGACCATTCATGTCATGTAGTCCATATTGAAATGATTCCATTTATAAGTCCAAGTAAATTGCTCAAGTACAAATAGATTGATTTAAACCTATTCTTCAACATCCAAAGAAGCAATGACATCATTTATGCTTCACAAAATCTCTTTTGGCAATTCATAAATTACATCATTCCCAATCACTTTGTGGTTCCTAAGGGGCATTAGAAATGTCATTGCCTTCACTAGGTGGGAGTAAACATAGACTTTACATGAATCCTTGAAAAAAAAATAGGAGTTGTCACTATTTCCCCACTTTTGATAATATAAACCTTTGACAACATCATCACCCTCCTCATAACTATTCCCCCAATTGTCGATAAAAGGCGCTTTTACCTTATGCAATGGCTTAATGCACATAATCAACCAAAAAGATGCGTCTTCATCATTCCCTTCTTCTGCATTGATTATGAAGTTGTCACCAACCTCCAGCACTGCAGCCAATTCATCACCTACATAGGAGATTACAACTCTTGAAACTACAAATAGAATATAACCAAAAAAAAAAAGAAATAAACTTCATCAAATAAACCAATTACAGGAATAGTAATGCATTTTGAGGACACACCTTGTAGCCCATATTGCAAGTCTCCATCCCAACCTTCATACATTGCTTCTTGCACATAGTGAGTATCTTGAGGTTGAAGTTGCTTTGGAATCCATTTGCTTGTCCATTTGACATTTTGGCATTCACTCCAACAACTGTCCAAACAAAATTCACAATAACATGCCAAATCCTTCATAAGTAGCTGAGCCAGATTGTTCTTGTTAACAATATAAATTGAGTGGATTTTCATAGTCCCCTTGATAGGATCATAGATGAACAAAGGTGAATCCCTATCCACATCCCCAACCTTCACATGCCAAAATGTTTTATGGAGAGGCTTCATTGAACCAGAATATGATGATTCAAGTTTAGAGGACAACCATTCACATAAGAATTGAATGACCTCCTCAAGATTTTGTAGCTTTCTAACTTGGGGATTGAGCTAGTATTTGTGCAAAAACCTTTTTATCACAATTCTTTCCTTGTTGTGGGGTCCTTTCCCATGGTCACTACTGAAGAAACTCTAGAGCATTTTGCAACCCCTAGTCAAATTTGGATACCATGAAACAAAGTACTAGGGCTTGTTGCTGTTAAATTGGGATGCACACCCATCACTCCATACCCACTACCATTGAGGAGAATATCCTTGTTCCATCATATATTGCCAATGGAGTTTTAAACAATGTTGCACAAACTTAAAGTCGTGTTTATGATCATTTGAAATGTAGAAATGGTACTGAGTTGGAATTCTTGAATCCTCATCATATGGATCAAGTGTGGGATTGTGACGAAAACTAATATGCACTATAGTAGAAATTTGGTAACTATGCCAGTGCATATTTTGCACTTCATTTTGAACTTCAAAACTATAGTTCTTAGCAAAATCAACCATAGACACAATTGTGTTAGCTAGGAAAGACTTAATGCATTTTTTGAAATGTTTATCTTCCCATTGCACATCAAGATTTTGTTTAGCAAAATGCTGTAATTTGGGTTTCAGATATTTTATGAACTCATTTGATGTTGTGTTCTTGTAAACCAATGTCAACTTTGTCAATGCTTGACCATTCCAAGCATAGTGGTTTCCAATGCAAAGCGGTGCCATTGGATGACATCAAGAGTTTGATCTTATCACCTCCTTAGGACATAGGGCTAATTTGTGCACTCTACACATTGGACAATTGCCAAACAAGCAAACACACTTGTGCCATTCTCCATATTTGCCTTTTGGACACACTATAACCTCCCAGAACTAAAGAATACCCTCGTATACCACACATGATGCTTGGCATTGTCCTTCATGGCCACATACATTTCCATAGTGACAATCACACAATTGAACATCATGAATTGTTTGTCTTCAAAAGGTTCAATGCAAGCTTCAATTCATTCAACTCTACATGGTAGATGCAACAACATGTATTCTTGCCTTTTAGAAGCTTCACAAAGAATGGTTTCAAATATTCAAATACCTTCTGACCAACAATTGATTTTGGATGGGCACTTTGGAATTTTTTTATAGAATTCAGTTTGCACATATCAGACAACAAAAAGAGGTTCTAGTCTACATAAGATCTAATTGTTATTCCTAAAACATAATGTAATATGGACAGTAGTTTTGAGTGTATTTATGGACTATCCAACTTAGACCTTAAAAGCCTAGATTTTACATTACCTTTGAACATGTAAAGACCTAGTTCACTAACCTACACTTCCAACTTTGAATCCAAGGTTCATGTTTAGATACATGAAAATAAGTTATGAATCAACAAATTTAAAAGTAAATATGTACTTGAGTTTCCATTAGGAAGTGAGTTGTTTTTTCATCATATATGTCAGGCCCCAATCTTTTCTTAGTTGCCTCATTTTTATTCGAGCTAACACGGGTTTCTTTTGTCCACCATTGAACTACTGCATTTCTTGTAACAAGAAAAATGTTAGCTATTTTTTTCCTCAATGAAAGCCTCCACATATGGGTACCAGTAGGGTGAAAGCATCCTAACTAGGAGAAAAGTATTGTCCCAAATGCTAGTTTTTCATATTTTCCTTCACAAAGTATTTCACACCAAAATGGAATATGAAAATAATGCAATTTAAATTATAAAATCATATTATACTAGAACATAACATTCTAATCCTAAAAGAATTTTGAAGTTGGAGGTGATATCATTGTACTTTGCTTATACTTTGTTTTTAGCAATGAATGTCTCAATGTAGAACTTACTAAATCACATACTTTCAGTACTAAGAAAATTTAATATTTTGAAAAAATGAAAATTTTCTATTAATTGAAACATCCCAATATATTCAAAAACTTATAAAGTGTGCTTTAAAAAATCATAATAATTCACCATTTTAGCAAAAAATATAGCGTTTAAAAAAATGTCCATTGAAAGGAGTACATCAAAAAATTCTTTTATTTTGATACTCTCACCAAATTGGCCCAAAATTTGGTTATCATTACGTCATTATCTCACAAAGACCTCCATAAAAAACTAGCCTTAGATGCAGTGAAAAAAATTATTTAAGTACAATGGACAATTTGGCACCTTGATGAATTTGCTTGAAATGAACATTTGAATATCTTATAAGTAGGTCTTTGTTAATAAAATAATCATGGTTTTTGACCAATTTTTTGCATCCTAGGTGGTCTTTTTTTTTTGAAATTAATGGATTCTTGATCATTTATAATCCCATTTTTTGATATTTACATTTATGGAAAATGGTTTCACATGACACATCTTACGGTTAGGTCAAGTGGCAACAAGAGTTTTAACACATTGGCTTTGTTTTTGTGATAAAAGTGGAAGCTTCAGAAGCTATGGTGATGCGCTTCATATGCGTAGAAGGGTTAGGTCAAGGGGCAACTTCACCTTGACACATTGGTTATGTTTTTTTCATTAGTTCGTGGTAACTGCAGTTCAACAATGGTGGTGTAGTTTCTATGAGGCTTCAACTTGTCAACACTTGCCAAAGATTGTATCGATTCCTGTTAGTGGTAACAACTTGTTGTTGTAATTTTTTATCAATGCTTGCAATTGAAAAACTTGACATTTGTTGTAACAAAACAAGTTAATGGTACATACATTTTTCCTCCTTTTCCTTTCATCAAATCTATTGTTTTTACATTAGGTTCTACATCATGGTTTAAGAAGTTTTAAGACTATGTCTCCCTTTCCTTCTTCATCACAATTGTTTTTTTAAATGTTTCATAAGGGTTTCAATGAATTGGTAGAACTAGTGATGGAGAAGAGTGTACTCTTTTGTAAACTTTTGAATTGACCTCTAACTTGATTATGCAAGTCTAGTTACACAAGTAGAATTGGGGTCAAGAGTGTTTGTCATCATGCCAAAATGGAAGCAAATTTAAACATATTGTTTTCTTGTTCAAGGAATTGCAAGTTGTTAGCTTATGTTTGTTCAACATTAAGCTTTTCGTTTGTATGGGGCATGTGGGTGTGCAAATGGAACAAATACATTCTTGTTGATGTTGTTTGGTTGTGTGTTAGAGAATGATGGTGGGTGGGATCTTTGCACATGTGTTGAAGCTATGAAGTAATAGTCAATCTCTCCCTTGCTTGAGGTTTTGTGGCTCCGTTCAAAATTGCTAGAAAATATTTATTATTACAAAACCTAATACCAACATTGCACAAGTGTTGAAGCTATAAGGTAGTAGTCAATCTCTCCCTTGCTTGAGGTTTTCTAGTTCCATTCTTAATTGCCATAAAAGATCTACTGTTAGAAAACCCAATACCAACATTGCACAAATGTTGAAGCTATGAGGTAGTAGTCAATCTTTCCCTTGCTTGAGGTTTTCTGGTTCCATTCATAATTGCCAAAAAAGATCCCCTATTAGAAAAACCCAATACTAATCTTATTACATTTTAGAACAAAATTGGATATCCAATTGCATCAACATGAGGTAGTTAACAATCTCCAGACTCCTTTACTTCATTTTATGTGATTATGCTTACATCTGGCAGAAAAGATGTATTATAAGAAAACCTTATTGATCAACACAATTAAAGTTTAAACTCTATTTGGATATCCAAAACCTATATACTTGTTTTTTACAATGAGATAGAAGGAAAAAAAACCCATGTTTCCTTTGTTATTGGGGTATTTTTTTTCAAACATGTTCTAAAACTAGTGTTTTCCAACCTCTTAGCAAGCATTCCAGGTTGTCAACAATTTGTATATTTATTGCATTTTGTACATTTATTTTAAGGGAATTTTTTGGTATTATTGACCATATAGGACGGATGCCTTCACAAGTTGTACCTTATAGGAGACCATTAGATGATTGGTGAAATGAATGGTAATTCTCAATTTGTTTAAGTATTAAGTTTACACCATCAAGGGTGTCAATTTATTGATAGGAGTTGAGTGGCAATGAGAGAATTTTCCTCATACTTGCCTAATGAAATGATTTTGAAATATATTTGGCTTTGGATTCAAAACATTCGGCCAAAGAAGGATCTTCATGAAATATTATCTACCTTGCACCATTGTAACCAAGCATGGAGGGTGTTAGTTGATGGTAGTGAGGAATATGCACGTTGTAGGTTATGCTTGTATGAAAGACAATATTATGTAGAAATGATGGAAAGGGAAAGAAAAGAATGGTGGCTTGAACTTTATGATTCTGATGCCTTCGACCAAGAAGCTAGTAGGAATTGGTAGCCCAATAGGACCCATATATTTTGGAGGTATTTAATGACATTTCTACACCTTTGAATTATTGATTAACATCACTATGTTAGCCATGATGATAGGGAATGAAATTGTCTATGCAAATTTAGAGTGAAATTTCTAATGTAATTTGACCTTTGTGTTCTATAGGTATTGTCAGTTTGGGTTTGCACACCTCCATAATCAACTTCTTGGAATGTGGATGTGTTTAAGATTCAGGTTAGAGGAGGAAAATACTAGGCTTTCAATGCATGCAATTGAAACACTAAAACATTATAAGGTGAACTCTGAACCTACCTTATTTGTGACCATCCTTTTTCAATTGTCAATATGTTGTATTTGTAAACTATGTAAGAAAATAATCCTATAAGTAAATGGAACCAAAATTTATATTGAAGAGGAAAATATTCAACTTTCAATGCATGTAGTTGAAGCTTTGAAACAAGCAATGTAACAATTTTTCCTATTTTTTTCAAAGTGTTTTCTAGGCCACACCTTTCTTGAAACATCCTTTCTTAGATGTTCTTACGTTATACAAAACATGTGTAAAGAAGTTTAGTCTTGTAAATTTGGTAACAAGCTTGTTGCAAGCCCCTCCTTAAGTGTGTAGTAGAAATACCCATAAAAGTTTGCAACTAGTCTACTCCAAGGTACAAGCAATTCACACAAGGAATCTATTAGATGTTGTTGGTAACAAGTTTTAAACTAGTAGTAGTCAATCCATTCATGTTTGTAACATGCAATCAATCCTAGCCTACTTCTATAAATATTCAATTCTTGATGTGGTTGTTCAATTGTTGTACCAGATGGAATGGTTATGATCCATTAGGTCAAGAAAAGTTTATTTGAAACCTTGGAACCATTGGAAGCAAATGATTATAGAGTGTTGTATGGGAGAACTAATGAAAACTTCTAGTTGAATATAAAACTAATATCTGCCTCAACTTGGTTGCATGTATGGCAAACCTTTATTGCTTGTTTGACCATCATTTAGTTGCTACCATCATGGGTAACAGAAGGAATTGGGTCAGAGGTGTGGTGAAGCCAAGACTAACTCCAAGAGCTGCCATGGCAGGAACCTTGGCTATTGATGGTAACGACATCCCATCAATCGACAAGGAAGCTAAAAGGTAGAGGACAAAGGTAGAGTCTTTAAGGAAGAGATCTTATAGTGTGGCTTTGAAAGGTAAATCATCAAATGATCGAATTCAGAAGTCTAAAGTTTGTTATCATAAAGTGGAGAGACTTGCTACAAAACTTGCCAAAATAGTGAATAATGTTTTGCTAAAAGCAAGGGATTTAGAGGCACAACAAGATGTTGTAGCTAAGCCAATGGATTCTAACTTGTTGAAAAAATCCATTCCTCCTTATATCCTTTGTGCCAAAAAAGAAAAAGTGCAAGCTGAAATTATTGAAAACATTAAAATAGGTTTAAATGTAATGAACGATGTTAAAACAAAAGACCATAAGGTAACTAAACATTTTACACTTTGCATGGCAGTGTCTGGACATGGTGGGAATGTGTCAATAATGGCTAGGGTTCTTAGGGTTCATTGTAACAATGTGTTTGATGTAGTGCAAAGGTGCCATGTCCTTGATGATGGTGTTGTTCAAATGTAGTATGGGCTCCTTTAACAAGAAAAGTCAAGTCTAACAAATTAGGCGAGGATGTGGCAAATGTGTTCACTCAATGGTGGGCATCCCAAACCATTGTTTCTCCAAATAGGAAAGATGTGGTGAGGAGGTGCATTGCCAACAAGGTTTACAAATCCCACCCAACACATTACCTCATGGAAATTTAGGTATGTTGTAATAGGTCTATTATTTCATCAAATGATGCCGTTACTCAACAATTTTTAAAAAATGTTATCAGTGTTTGCAACATGATAATCTCATATCCTAAGTACTATGATTGGTCCACATTAATCAATTACCTTAGTTGTGTAGTAAATGGAAAGTCACATGTAGTGCTACTATAACCAAGTCAATGTTTTCAAGCCTATGTACTTTTAAGTGAACATCCTCCTTTCAAAGTTAAAGTTATCCCTTAGACTTGTAGTTTTGTTTTGACTTCAGTACATGTTGTCTAGTACTTTTGAACATCATAGTCCAAATTCATTTTTGTACTAGTGGTTCTTTATTGACCTTGTAATACTAAAATTTTGGAGTATTCAAGTACTCAAGCACCAACCTTCAAGTGGTTACCATGGGACTTGAGTCCTTATGTTCCAAGCAAGTAATAATAAAGTTTCCTTTAATTAGCAAGTGGTCTTTTGAGTACTTGCTAAGTGGTAACTTGCCTTCTGAGTACTTGCTAGGAGGTAGGTTGCTTTATGAGTATTTGTTGAGCAATAGGTTGCCTTGTGAGTACTTGTTAAATACTAGGGCCTCTTTTGAGTAATTACCAAGTGGCAAGTCCCCCCCTAAAAACTTCATAAATTGCATCTAGGATCTTTATTTGTTGTGTGGTTGGGCATATTGCACTATGATCACATAAACCATAGTCTAGGAAATACTTAAGTATTGAAAAGGATGGATTGTATTGTACTGATGCATTGCCCACTATTTATTGTCTGGAACTTGTGGAGAACACTTAAGCTCATTTCTTAAAACTCAATTTGCAATGATTGATTTCCTAGGATATGTTTGCAAACCATTCTTCCTTAAATTCAAAGTTATTTCCCCCTTAAAACTTGTTTAATTGTTTCCAAGGTCTTTCTCTCTTACATGGTTGGGCATACTGAGTTGTTAGAACTTAACCCACAATTTGGGATGTATTTAAATGTTGTAGAAGGTGTTTTGTACATTGTATTGATACTCCCACTATTTACTAATGTCTAGTACTTTGAATAAGGGATGGGGAACTTGTGGGAAACACTCAAGCTCCTTTCCTAAAACTCAATTTGAATTGGTTGATTTCCTATGTTATGTTTACAAAGTTCATTCTTCCTTAAATGCATAATTGTTTTCCCTTGAAAATTTGTTCAATTGTTTCCAGGGTCTTTTCTATTTTGTGGTTTGCTAGATTGAACCATTAAGATTTAAACTACAATTTGGGAAGTAAAATATTGTAGAGGATGGTATGTACTATACTGATAGCCCAATGTTTATTATTTAATACTTAGAATAAGGGATTCATGAGGAACTTAGATTTTATTTTATGAATCCCAAAAATCATATTTTTTGTAATTCAATTTGCAACAATTGATTTCCCATGGTATGTTTGTAGGCTTCATTATTCCTAAAATTCAAAGCTCAACATCCTAACATCAAAGTTGGGCAAAGGACATTTGAAAATCTAAAGCCTTCTTTTGTAAAAAAGTTATGGGAGCGTAACACATGTTGTTGTAAATATCACATTGAAGTTGATGAACTTCGTGTTGGTTGCAATAACATGAAGGCTATTGGTAAGGGCATTTATGATCAGATTGGTTGTCAATGTGACTTTAAGCACATCTATCAACATGAAGGGGAAGGTGGGGAGGGAGAGTGTCAAGCCTCAAGTAAGTTGTACATTGGCATCACAAAACTTTGGGAAGAGGTTGTTTGCCCTAAAGGTTTGTTTAATGAGTGGCATCAGAAAGAATGCCTTCTAGGGGAATGTTTGTTATGCGGTGTTGAAACCTTGGAATTTTGTCCATGTGAAACTAATGTAAATATTGTAGCTTTCATGCAATGGCAACAATATGTTATGATTGTGGTTGGGAAGGACAAGGTAGGGAATAAGAGTAAGCGCTTGAAATTGGAATACATGGAAACCATTCCAAACATTTTTATAAACTATTTCAAACCCAAACTTGTTGCATTCATAGAGCACAATTTTTTTGCTAGATGGCAAGATATACAATTCAAAAGTCTTTTGGCTACCATCCCAAAAGATGTTGTTTCAATCATTGATTTTGCAAAAAATTATGGGTTCAAGGTGCAAAATGAAGTTCAGTTTATGCATTGGCACACTACTCATGTTAGCATTTTGGTCCACATCACATATAGGTGGTCGATGCCACTTGGTGATGATATTATCCAAGACTAGGATGAAAATCTAGGGGGGGGTGGGTGAAGGAACTTCATTTTTACATATATGATGATACTCAACATGATTCCTTGTTTGTTTAACATTGTTTCATGCTCCAATGGGAACACATGACATTAAGGGACCAAGTTCTACCCACTCGACATTGGGTGTGGTCTAATGAGTGTGCCGCCCAATTTAAGTTCACCTGGCCTTAATATTTTGTTGCATAATATGCAGGTTTGACAAGCAGGTGTCTAACGATTTGGAATTATTTTGAATTCGGACATGGCAAGGGTGAACAAAATGGAACAAGGGTTGTAGTTAAACAAGCACTCGCACAAGAACAATTGAATGTTAATGGTAGACAACTATAAAATGCAAAACAAGTTTGTGACTATTTGACAAATGTTTTATCAAATGGGCGTGTTTCCTCATATGTCAAGGAGAAGACACCCTTGAAAAGGTTCTTTTGGCACATTGGTGTTTCTATTGTTAAATGACACATATCTTAGTAGTGTGAAATTGTGAAGGGTAGTAAGAAAATCCACTAGATCCAAGTTCATGGGAATCTTTTGAAATTCATGGTTCAAGAATTAGCTTGTTTCTGTGGGTATTATTTGGATGAGGATTGGGAACTTTGTGTGAATGTGGCCCATATTGGATGGTAATGGCTTGAAACACTACAACCATTGAATGTAACTTTAGTTCGAAATCTCAATGTAATTGACCAAACATATGCTGGCCAAGAACTTGACTTTGGGTCCAAATGGGAATATTTGGTTGCAACACTAAAAACAAGTGATAATTTTGTGGTGCATGTTAAGGATGGTATTGATGAAGGTTAGAGTTTTACATCATATGTTGTGAAAGGCTGCCCTTCACCTTGGATGTTGGGGTGGGGTTTAATTTATAAAATGCAACCTATTCTGCAGGGAAGGTTGTGGTATCAGGGAAATACTACAAGTTTTGGGGTAAGAAAGGTTTGTCATATGTCATATTGAATGATAACCCAATGAGTTATGCCTACTCACATCTTGTTTGCTATGTGAAGTTCTCAATGCCATTAACTATGCATTGGGTTAAAAGCAACACCCAAGTGTTTATTCTATCAAAAAACACCTTATAGGCCATAAAACACTACTAGGAAATGTGTCCTAGTTCACTATGGGTTTCACTAGATTTTTGAGTGGAATTATTTAACCCCCTAGTGAATGTGGACCAGTTGCTACGGACGATAACTTGTTTCACTAATACCTAGTGAAACAAGGTTACTCTCAAGTGAAATACAAATTTACTAAACCATTCACTTGCTAGTTAATTAACTAAACAATATGGAAATTAATTAAATTCTAATTATTTAATATAAAATATTATTGATAATTTCATGTTTTTTAAAGCCTATTATTTATTGACACGTGTCATTACCTACGTTAAGTTAAAAACCTAACCTAGGTAGGTAGGCCACGTAATCAACCTGGGCACCTAGCCTAAAAATTCAATAGGAAAGTATTGGGTCAACATACCATTATTGGCCACACACAACACCACCCATGAGGTTTGATCCCTTGACCTTTGGAATGGGGGCACACATCTTTACCATCAAGCCACCCCACTTGTTGTGATAATATATTACATTACATTCTATTTATTAAATACTTCATTTTAAACATTACAAAAACATAAACTTTGAAAATTCATATCTTATTGAGATTTTATTCAAATGAAATGATTCGAGTTTACTTTTTAAGAAAATTCAATATGTACATAATTACATTTATTTCCTTTTGAAAATTTAAAATCATTTGAACAAAAAAAAAATGAATATCATTATTCAATAACATTTCAATGACCATTATTTTGAAAAAAAAAGTTTAATAAATGGATTTTTTTGTTAATCTAATAATATTACTTTGTGAAGCTAATTTCAATTATTATATGAATATTTTTCATTAATTGAAATTATTTCACCCTACATTATTTACGGCTATTTATGGTTATTTTCAATTACTTTTGATTACTCTAGGTTTTTTTTGGCTATTTTAACTTATTTCACCTTAGGCTATTTTCAACTATTATATGTTTTTTGGGCTATTTTATGTTTTTTTGGCTATTGTATATTATTTCAATTTAGACTACTTGCAATTATTATAAATTACTTTTGGCTATTTTAACTTATTTCACCTTAGGCTATTTTCAGTTATTATAAGTTCTTTTGGTTATTCTATGTTATTTTTGGCTATTGTAGATTATTTCAATTCAGACTACTTGTAGTTATTATAAATTATTTTTGGTTATTTTAAATTATTTCACCTTAGGCTATTTTCAACTATTGTAAGTTTTTTTGTCTATTTTATGTTATTTTTGGCCATTGTAAATTATTTCAATTTAAACTACTTGTAGTTATTAAAAGTTACTTTTGGCTATTGAAAGTTATTTCACCTTAAATTATTTTTGTTTATTATAAATTATTTCACCTTAGATTATTTTTGGCAATCCTAAGCAATTATAATATATAGCTATTGGTTGTTCTTTTGTTAGTGTTATTGGTGGTTATTAATGGCTATTAGTACCTATTTTATTTGTGGTTATTAATGTTTTTTAGTGGTTATTTTATTAATGGCCATTAATAGTTATTATATGAGTGGCTATTGGCGGCTATTGGTGGCTATTGGTGGTTATTTTATTGGTGGCTATTGGTGGTTATTCTATTAATGGCTATTGATGGCTATTCTATTAATGGCTATTGGTGGCTATTTTATTAATGGGTTTTAGTGGCTATTATATTAATGGCTATTGGTGGCTATTTTATTAATGGCTACTAGTGGCTATTTTATTAATGGCTATTGGTGGCTATTATATTAATGGCTACTAATGATTATTTTATTAATCGATATTCATGATTAATCTATTAATGGCTATTGGTGGTTATTTTATTAATGGCTACTAATGATTATTTTATTAATCGCTATTCATGATTAATCTATTAATGGCTATTGGTGGTTATTATATTAATGATTAATCTATTAATGGCTATTGGTGGTTATTCTATTAATGATTAATCTATTAATGGCTATTGTGGCTATTTTTATTAATGGCTATTCATGATTAATATATTAATGACTATTGGTGGCTATTGTATTAATGGCTATTGGTGACTATTTTATTAATGGCTATTGGTGGCTATTGTATTAATGGCTATTGGTGACTGTTTTATTAATGGCTATTAGTGGTTATTATATTAATGACTATTGGTGGTTATTCCATTAATGACTATTGGTGATTATTTTATTAATGGCTATTGATGGTTATTTTATTCATGATTATTGGTGATTATTTTATTAATGGTTATTAGTGATTATTCCGTTATAAGCCATTGGTGGTTATTTTATTGGTGGTTATTGATGGCTATTTTATTAATGGTTATTGATGGTTATTGTATTATAAGTTATTGTTGGTTATTATATGTTATATTACAACTATTAATGATTATTGTATTATAAATTATTGTTCGATATTCTATGTTATAACATCATAGGTTATTAGTAATTATTATATTGTAGGGTATTTGAAATTATTTTTCATAGGTTATTATTTTTTATTCTGAGTAATTTTTATCTTAGGTCATTATATTTTGTTTTAGATTATTTTAAAGTTATTATGCTTAGGATAAAATAATTTATAATAACATAAAATAAAATGACCTTTAGTAATTTAAAGTATAACTTGAAATAACATATAATAATTTAGGGTACAATAATTTATAATAGCCTATAATAACATAAAATATATATTAGAATAACTAAAGTAACTTAAAATAATATAAGGTGTATCATAAACTAGCATAGATAATATTTTTAAAAACATAGAAATAAACCTATTTGCTATAGTAAATTGTAATAGTGAATTATGTTAACTACTAATAAAACATGATGTTTACATAATGATATTATAGTGAAATCAGTAAAATGCAATGAAGTTATTTCACTTTTAAGGTCCCATAGTGATTTAAGCTAGTAAATTACACCCCACTTTGGTGGTAGTGAAAGCTAGCATAAAGCACAATTATGATGAAGAGTAAAGAGGTCTACACTACACAAGCTCATACTTTTAGTAAGTTTCCAAAGCTTACATTGTAATTATAATAATTTTCCTTGCTTTGTCTACCTTGCCCAATGTAATCAAAATCCAACCTGTAACCAGTTTGAAGAAACTTGCCTTTAATTAACTATTTTGTTGTAACATTAAGTTGCATTGTAACAATCATTTTCTTGCAACTAGTTTTTAATGAAACTTTGGATTATAGTTTTTTTTTAATTTGCAAGATTAGGACAAAGATTATAGAATTTCCTTGAATAGTTAAATAAGTTCATCAATTTGGTGCTCTAATGTAATTATTCTATTGATGCAAGATATTGGCTAAAGGAATGTTATCAACATTAAGTGTTTAAACCAAATTTGAAATGAAGCATGGGAAGGCAAGGGTGGAAGGTTGAACTAGTTGATGTGGGTTTGACTGGAATACTAAAAATAAGTAATGTTTGCACAAGGTTTCCACCATAATTGTGAAGCCTATTGCAATTCAATAATGGGAAATTATTGTTTAAACTAGTTGTCCACTTAGAAGTTTTAGGGCAAACTTTTGTCCTTGGGGATTCCAATTTACAAAATGTGAAGTGAGTGAAATTTGCAATTCAAGTGTAAAGGCCATTACATCTATGGGAGGCCATTAATTTGGTCTATAAGGTCTATTGTGTGAATCATTTATAGTATTATTGCAAAGACAAATATGAACTTGTTCTAAGAGAATATGTAATCAAATGAATTTAAACACATTAATTCTTTTAAGGTGATGTCTGCAAATGTATTCACATTCTCATTGGCAGTCTGCAAACATCACCTTGTTGACTACGACTAAAACTATTTTTTTTACCTTAACAAAATAATAATAACATCAATAGACTTTCAAGTTTAACTCTATGTTATGTTGAACGTTTCATTTCGTTATTGAAACCAATGTTGATTTGATGGGGGTTTAAGGGGGCATCACGAATTTGAACTTGATGGAGTGAGATAAGCTTTGGACTATCATCAAGAAACTAATTGATCTTATAGTATGTCCCTGGGACATAGTCATATTTGCAACAAAAAAATCAATTTGAACAATTGCCAGGTGATGAGGAACCAAACAACAACAATTAATACCAAAATTCAATATGGCTTGAAATTTTTTGATGGGTGTTGTTCTCTTCAAAATAATGAAATGAATTTTATGGATAGCGGCAATGGTTTAATCTACAAGGTGAGGATCATGTTGTGACCTTCTATTATCACTCAAAAGTTAATTCATTTTATGCAAATGACTGTTTGCATACTTTTTAAACTAGTGTTGTTTGTATATTCCTAGGTTTACAATTGGTTTGAGTATGGACTGAAACTTAGCATTGGAGTCTAGTACCTTACTTTCAAAACTTGTCTAAAGTTAGATTTGGATATATCTAGACATAACAAATTATGTGGGCTCATCTTGCAAGTAACACTTCTTCTCCCATGTCCTCCTATTTCCTGGAGCTTCTAATAAAATTAGAATATTTAATCTTGTAGCCAGTTTGATGAAACTTGCCCCTCCTCCTATCCCCTTTTCTTGGAATGGTTATTTGCACATTAGTCACATAAAAATTCTTATTTTAAACTAGTAATTTCCATTCAAAAGTTCTGGTTTCCTAATACAAATCCCACCAAAGAAAATTAAACTCTAGGGGTCAAGGTTGATGTTGTCACTTACACATATAACCACTTTTCATTATTTATGGAGATGGCAAAAAAGATAATCCAAGTCATGGCAAAGCTAAAATAGATGCCATGGACCATGACTGAAGAAAAGGGGTGATTAAATTGGATTTAAATGTCATAATCAAAGTGTTGCAAAGAAGTGTACTTCCAATGCAAAATGTAAGTTTTATCCTACCTATGATTTTGCTTGATTTAATGAGGAGTTCTATGTGATTCTATGTAAAAAAGGCATATGCACGTATGTAACTTAAATAAATTCAATTTTGTATACACGTGATTGAACAATATAAATGTGAATGCTTTTTTGTAACACTAATCATTTGGCACTGGGGGACTGTAATATACAAAATGTGAAGTCTAGGTGCAATTTAGGAAATTGGAACATTTTGGTGATTAAGATATTCTGGTTCTTTTGGATAACTAAGAAATTCCATATGGGAGATTTTGGTGGAAAGTTTGCAAGCTAAATGGAACAAGCAAGGAACATGTTCAATGCCACCTAGTTCAATTACCTGATCAATTCAATGGTTAGGTTATTGTCAGGTACATGTGTTTGAATTTTTTTCTAGGTTTAGACATCCTTGACATTCAAAAACCTACATGTTCTATTGCTATGGTATGCACCAAAACAAAATCCAATGGTTAAACAAATATTAATTCCATCTAGGTATGTCAAAATGCTACCTCAAAATTGTAAAAAAGTTACATTTTCTAATGTTGTTTTTGCTACAACCTAAAATAAAAACAAACCTTCTAAATTACTACCAACATTTCTAATTTGATAAGAAGGCCAATAATTCTTGAGGCGTGTTTCCTAGCCATGCTAGGACTATGGATTTTGATTTCCTTGGTTTTACAATGTTTATAAAAGTAAACCATGTTGAATCTTCAAAAATAGTGAGGTGTCCCAATTCCATGCTACGAAAAGGATCAAACCCCATATATTGCAAAAATGTTCCAGTGACCTTGCGGCCCTTAAAAGATTCCATTGATTCTTCAATAGGTATGGACTCATTACTTCTCATGTAGTAACATATCCCTTCAAACATTTTCCTACCCTTCTTGGATTTTGATTTCCTTGTTTTTGTAGTATTTGCAATGGCAGGTCCAAATTGAGGTTTCGAAATTGGTGGGGTCATATCTTGAAATACATCTTTCATTGGCTGACCTTTTCCATGTTTTGCAAAAGCACTAGCAAACCCCAAATTTGTTCGAGTACTTCACTTGATGACAAATCCCTTCCATATTGCCTTTATGATTTTGGGGGCCTTAGGAGATTCCATTGGTTTTTCATATTATGATTTGGAGTCACTATCACCACCACCATTTGGAGAATCATCAGATTTTGAACCATCAACGAACATGGATTCATCATTAGCCTCAACATCTAGTGCCTTCCCCTTGGACCTTGGTACCTTGGATCCCTTCTTTTTATGCAAAGGAAACTTAGGCATGTAATTCTTATGTTTTTTCTTGGCTTGCTTGGACAACAACAATGCTTGATCATTCCACTCGTTATTTGAAAAATTGTCATCATAATTACTTGAAGAAACTTGGAATACCTTTTGGTTTTTGGACTATTTCCTTTTATTATTTTTCTTCTTACCCATGGGACTATTGAGCTTCTCCAACTTAGGAATCAATAAAACAACTTGGTTTCTTGTAGCTTTCAAGCTCTTTTAGTCCATTAATATGTCATGTTCTTTTGGTTCATCAATCCTTAGTAGAAGCCCTAGACATGGCTATAACTATGTGTTGATTGTAAGAATTAACACAGTTTGAGGATCGAAAGGCTTAGTGGCTTGACAAGAAGGTGTTTGTTCAAATGCCACCTTTGGAACTATTGAATTCTGTTGAGAATCATTAACACCTATTTCATGGGCCACATTAGTGTCTAGAATAAAATAACAATCCTTCCAATTTCATCATTAGAAGCATTAGAAGGTGGCATTTTGGGTGTCACCGCATGCTATAAAGAACTTGTTAGTCCCACTTCTGGGCTAAAGTAATTGGATTCACCCATAACACTTTGAAAGTGTTCACTTGATAGTTTCCAAATATTCTATCTTGGGGTATTCTGCAAGTGTGCCTCTTCTAACAATCTTGTAAACTTTTAAAAGTGTTATCCAAACAATCTTGTGGTAGTTTGCAAGTGTTGAATGGATCTTGTTGGAGATCCAATTGAATTTGCAAGATCAAAAATTGTGTTATATTGACTTTCTCCTTGCTTGAACTGTAACTAAAGAAGAAAAGTTTTTAAATTTGGGTTTGACTTGGCCAACATCAATGTCTACATATAGAACACATGATTAGTTATGATTTTTTTTGACACGGTCCAAACAATAACCCTACCATGTGGTTGGTTGCAAGTTGCATATAATGTAATTTCAATACTAGATGTATATAACAAAATAACAGTAATAGTACTTGAAAGGTATAAAACTTAACAATAATTGAACATAGTGACATTAGTTCTACTAAGAAATTAGAATTAATAGTACAACAACATACTAATTACAACTAATGCTTCCTTAAAAATACATGGGCAAAAATTAAGAAAAAGACTTAAAAGTACAAGAGTATGGAGCAAAGGCCTTAAGAATGCATGAATACAAAGCAAAGGACTTAAGAGTACATGAGTACAAGGCAAAGACTACAAAGTACATGAGTGAAAAAATAATATTGTAGAATTCATGAGTACAAAACATAAGATTGAAAAGTATATGCCTACAAAGCAAAAGAATGTAAAGTACATACCTATAAAGCAAAAGACAATAGAGTACATGGCAAAGGACTTAAGAATTATGGGCACATATAACAATACTTGTAGTCCAAGAATCATTTACTTCAAGTACTTACTATGTGGACTTCAAATAAATCTTGATATAACAAGTATACATAGGTGAGGAGGATCAATGTATTGAAGAGGAGAATAAAATGTATTATCAATACATAAGACTTTTGTTACACACAAAATGCTTTAAGTTACTGTAGTACTTTAGGTCTCTAATAGTATTTAGTTTTCTAATATTCAATCATATCCAAAAGACAAGGAAAGACTAATACATTTCAATAGAGGTAGTTTGTAAGTTGTTTACACCAAAAACCAAAAGTAATGGTACTTAGCTGATATAAACAATTGTTTACATTACTACCCTTTCCACTATCTATGACACCTCTAGCTTTAGCCTTTATGTGACCAAACTACCCATAGGTGCTAGCTTTAGACATTGATGAGTGTTGTTTGATGATGCTTGCCTACTACCACAATATTAAAACCCAATGCAAGGGAAGTTAACTAGACACTATAATAGACTAAAAAAACTATTGATGCAATCGGGGTAAAGTTGTTTTATGAAAAAGTGAGATAGGTAACATAGTTATAACTTGTTGATTGTTGTAGTCAAAAAATTTCAAACCATATCATCATCTTCACCATTTGACTAGTTGTAAGGCTTGTCATTGGCTTCATTAGCTCTAGACAACAACTAAATACGATAATTTGCAAAAAGGTGGAGGTCGCTTGAATAATTACATAAATTGTATGCAATCTTGAGTGGTTACTACGTTTTTGGAAGTAGCCAAAAGGCATTACTCTATTGGGAAATGTTGCTAGCCTACCATCAAACGACTCACATATATAGTCATCCCAAACATTATAAGCTTGCTACACATAAATATGGGTCATTTTGTGGAACAACAAAACAATGTAAATTATGCTTACAACATAATTAAAATGAATGACCAATATCATGAATGTCAGTCACAAAATTATTAGAGAAAAATGAACCATTAAAACCCAACTTAAATACTCACACACACCCTCAAGGTGTATTCAACAACAAAAGAACAAACTTAGCATTAACAAGTTATATAACAATTGGACAAAGACTTCATGTGCAACCTACAACATTAACATACATATATATTGGGTATAATATGTATTATAGTTTAGTGTACATTTTGTCACACTTGAACAAAGTATAAAATTTTGTCATTCATTCATGTACTTGAACATTTTGTCATTACATCAAGAGTAGAGTGAAAAATTTCTAGCAATCTTTTAAATTTCAACAACTTTTTAAGAAACCCTACCATGGTTGGACATAAACACAAAGAGACACAAAATTAATGATAGAAAAACCCAATGCCAATGAAACTTTAAATGCATAGGAGCGCAAAAGGAAACTCACAATCATGCTAAAAAGTGTCATATGTATCCTGATCCATTGGAGGGTGTTTGCTCCACTCTAAGCTTTGCCTTTGATGATTCAATTTTTGGATCAAAGAATCGGATGCCAAATGACTTGCACCAGTCCGGGTGCATCAACTTATTGTAGTCCATCTTGGCACATCGATTAACATTGAAGAGATAGGCTGCAAGATACCAAGGGTGATATGTATGCCCACAACTAGCAACCATAATGTCTAAACAATCATACCACATACAACAAGACGGGCACTTGTTTATAAGCAAATTATCTTGTTTTAATACATTCTTGGCAAGGTGTAAAATTGGACAATTCAAGAATGAAGGATGTAGGTGAAGTGACTATCCTTTAAGGGAAGCATCTTGATGCACTTGCATGCAAGCTTGCTAATGTTAAGCAATTATCATAGCTTTGGAAACTTGTTGGATCTTAGTGTCATGGTTGTGGAACATGCTGAATGTTTGATGGTATTTAATCTCCTTCAAGTCAACCTTCAAATTTAGGGTTGATGTGATGGATTGCTAGTTTTCAAAATCTATTAGAAAGTTTTGCCAGTAAATCTTCACTAGCTTTAAGGCCCTCTTCAGCATTAACAACAACTTTGTTTTTTTGAAAAGTCCAATTGACAAAAGGAACTTGTAATGTCCCACCAATTCTCTCCAAATTGGTTTTTAAAATAAATTTGTTGAACCTTAAACCAAAGCATGTTAGAACCAAAGTATGGTTACTAAAAAAACTAGGCAAATGATTTGAGCAAGCTATGAAAACCTACACAATGTAAAAACAATGATAAAACATGTCCAAGAAAGCTTGCTTGTAAGGAAAAAGATGCTGAAATTTTTCCTAAAAGCATCGTAATGGTTCATAGGCAAACAAGAAAAGAAATTTGACCATGGAACCAAGATCATTAGTGTCTAAGACATCACTAATATTGGATGCTTCTATCATTATCAAACCACTCACCAAAAGAAAATAATGGAGATCTTCCTTGGGTTTGATGACAACTAACCTCATATCTTTGATGGATTATTTTAGACTTCCGTACTACCTTTTTATCCTAAACTACCATCACAAAAGTAGAGTCATACTCTTGCTTGTAATTTTAAATTATCAACGAAAGTTGAAGCTTTCCCTTGGATAAGCCCTCCATGCCCACAAGAAGTGTGTCACTTTGTTCATTTCGTAATTCAATGAGCATGGCAAGTTGTTTGAAAACATCTTGCAAGTATTTTAGTGGCACATTTGTAGTGATTGGACTTTTGTTAGGACTTTGGTGATCCTTTTTAACAATCTACACATGTTGCAAACCAAAGTAGATGCACAAGGTAGCAAGACCCCTTTATTATCAATGTGACACACTTGATCTTTACTTGTGTGTTCTGCAAATCTTGTTCAGTTAACCTAGGCACCCTCCCTTTCAACCACAATTCCTTTTGCAAAGGCTAAGCAAATTGCAATATTTGCTTGACCTCTCTAATAGATAATACCATTCAACTATTTGATCTTAGCTTCAACCTCTAGAAGGTTGCCATCAACTTTGAACTTAAACCCATTGTGGCCTTTCCTAGGACCCCACAACTTGACACAATTTGCCTCTATGGCAAATTCATTGATGTTAAACTTCCTTGGATCAAGCCCTTTGCCACACAAACCCAAAACATTTTTGAAATAAGAATAAAACAAAATATTACCTACTTCATAGTCCTAGGCCACAACAACTTCAACCATTGGTAGTTCCATCAATTTTGAAAATGTAACACACACTTGTAAGTGGGAATGGGGGAGGATCAAATGCAAACTATAATTCAAGTTGTGAAGATTTTAGTTTCTGCACATTCAAACTCGATTGACAAAACCAAAAACATTAGACATTAAGTTGCAAAGGTGTGAATGTGCTTTGGTTTGTAAGGTAGAAGAAAACATTTACTAATGGTCACCAGTCACATGGAAAATGTGACCAAACATCACCAGTATACATAGTGGTTGCCATCTTGCATTTATTATAGGATTGATGGCACATGTATAAAGTACTTCCAAGCTGCACAATGTGGCGAAATATTATTATTATTATTATTATTAACATTTATTCCATTTGGCAAGGTTCCAAAATTTATTTTCAAATTAGTAATATGATTATTTTTCTCAATAAGATCCCCATGACCATAATGAAGTACCTTAACCAAAATACTATAAATCTATGAGTTAAGTGTATACCCCCAAGACACCCCCCTTCTACTAAATAAATTAAAACAATTACAGTTTGAGAAAATTTCAAAGTTGGGTACTAAGCCCATTTTAGGATAGTGAATATGTCCAAAATTTGTACAAGTTAGTTTGCTTTCACCCACTATCACAGGTTAGAGATTGTCATACCATAGTTATAGCAATGTTTCGAAGGTGTATACCAATCACCCTAGCCATGTTACTACAATTAGATGCCCATGCACTCACTATTGTTGTCAAGATTGTGTGTTTAGCAACAAGCTTAACATTTGAGTTAAAGCTCTTAGTTTCTTGTAGAGAAACACACATCCCTGCTACTAATTATTTGGTAGCTATAGCAAGTTTTTTAAGAATAAAAGAATTTGGCAAGCAAGATTGAAAGGTGGGGTTTGTAAGAACCTTCTCTATAACCAATTTTCTGCTCTTTGGTCCTAGGCATTTGAACAATTCTTTATGGATGCATTGTATAATTGTAGAAACAAGCCTATTCTAATTTCTTTCAACCATGATCTCTTCTGCAACCCCTTGGGTAGAGATGATGTCCTCTTGACATAATGCAATTGCTCATTTTGCATCTTGAAATTTCTTCTATCTAGCATTTTGTGTTGTTTGCCTTTTCTCCAAATGTTGTTGTGTTAGGTTGTTTGCAATGGCTCATGAACTCATGGTAAGACGCCAATTCTACAAAACCCAACACTAAAATTTCATTAGGCATGGAACACATGTGTAACCTCTATTAATTATCACTAGTAATCATACCAAGCTCCTATGAAAACCTTCACTAACATTCTAGATTTTTTTCTTGAAAAAAATCTTCCATTTAAACATTAATTACTTGTAGATACATCCCCTTGCAAAAACATTGTTCTTTAAATTAGTAAAAATTACTTGCAAATACAAAAGCAAATACATAATGTACATGAGTGTAATAATTCCCATGAATGCCAACTAAAACAAACAATTGCATACAATAGCAAACCTATGGCATGATCTAGATATACATATATGTAAATACTCAGTGTATAAAGGTGCAAAAATTCCTAGAAGTTCCAACTAAAACAAAAAAATACACATGTATAATAACTTTATGGCATGATTTGGAGATAAATATGCAAATAATCAATGTGTACATGAAACACATAAAATCCCATTCTAAACAATGTTACGGACAAATTCTAAAGACTTCTCCTAAACAACATAACCATAACTATCAAAAAGTTCCAATCTTTTAGGACTTCATGTTTACAAGGACTAATTCAACCCAAACTCAATATGTAAGGACTTTGTTCATGAACATAAGGATTATGTCAACCTTACCTCAATCTATAAAGATTATTTCATAGTTATAGGGAGTACTTACACCCAAATAAAATATGTAGGGGTTTTGGTCATGATTATAAAGACTACTTCAACCCAAACTAAATATGGAAGGACTTCATCATGATTATAAGGACTATTTCAATGCAACCTGAACATATAGGGACTTTGTTCATGATTATATGGATTACTCCAACCCACCATTAGTATGTAGGGACTATGATCATGATTATAAGGACTATTTCAATTCATTTGCAATTTGTTTAAGGATTGTTCATGATTATAGGGATTACATCAAACCCACGTCAATATGTAGGGATTTATTAATGACTATATGGACTACTTCAATGCCAAAAACATAATATAAGGACTTCATTGTACAATTAAACCACTATAAATGGAATGTTCTAAGACTTAATGTAAACACTAGACATGGCTCCAAATGAGTGTTATTCACAACAATCCATATATAGCCAAAGTTTTTACATTACGGAACACGTGAAATCAAATCAATCACCAAAATTGTATCACATTAAACTTGAATGAATAAAGTTATATTTAAACCAAGTACCTACATTGGATGGAGGTTGTGCACATGTATGTTCCCTTAGAATAGAATCTAATGCAGTAGCTTCCAACTCCTTTGCATACTATGCCATGTGTGTTTGAATGTACATCTTCTCACCCTTGGCATTTGTTTATTCACAATTTACAACAAAATCCAAACATCAATTTTCAAGGTGATATGCATGCATCTTCTAAACTCTTGAAATCCATTTGAACCGCAAATTAAGGTAGGTTTTCAAGTCATTGTTGCTTTGAAGTTTACAACAATCATGAATCAAAACTTGAACCATGCACTTATATCCATCCTCTTGTGGGAATAGGATCTTGTTTAATGAAGAAACCAATCACTTTATCCTTAATAACAAACCATGAATATAATATTATTTACTAGTGTTGGTTTACACAACACTACCTTATATCAAGTAGTCCTCCCTAAAACATAAGAAGTTGAATCAACAATTGAAATATTTACTATTGCATATGGTCTAAGAACTCCAAGCTCAAGCCATTAAGCATTGGAGCTTGCATTGGAACAAATAAATTTATATTCCTCAATTTTGAGACCAAAGGTAGTTCCTAGGCCTTAAGTAATCAATGGTATTGTACCTCATGGTAGAGTAAGCTACCGGTTGGCACCCCCAAGAAAAGCCAAAAAATGCAAATTTCCACACCACACATGTTATGGCTCAATTTTATGCTCTATAGCATGGAGATGATGTAGGCACATTACTAGTAGATGAAATCACTTTAGTGCAGTCTATATGACTTTTAGTTAAGTCTATAATATAAGTAGTGAGTAAACAATGGCACCCATGCGAGATTCCCACATCAGTGATTCTTTGCTTAGTTCAATTGGATTCATGATGTTTTGAACACCATTACGAAACACAATGTTTACCTTGTAATTGTCATGTTTTTCAAAAAACATGCGCCACAAGAACCCTGGAGCAATTTTTGTGCTAGTAGCAAGGTGCCATCATAACATAACCAAATGAGAAATAAGTTACATCAACATCAAGAAACGTCAAAAGCCCAAGCAACTTTATATGTTCACCACTATTGTTTCAGGGCAACAAAGGGAACCAAAACTTTAAAGTTCATGAATTGAAAGAAACTAAACAACATAAATTAAGCAAAGCTATTACCATGATGATGGTGGAATTTGGATCAGTGGGCGTTAGCATTTCCTTGCCAACAAGCCCTATGATTGTCATTTTCAAGTCACTTAAAAATTCAATTAACCACACAAAAAACTACACCCCATGAGAAAATTTCTATTAGTAGCCTCCATCATAAATCCTTCATAAAAATTGTTGAGGTTTGATTCACCCTTAAAGACTTTGGGCAAACATAGAACCTATTATTACATTATTTAGGAATCAATTTTATAATGGGGCATACATTGAAAAAAAAACAAACCTTTAAGCTTTTAAGTATCCAAAAGCACTTTGTTAAAAATTATACAAAGGAATGGGAGTTCATAATATACATTCTTGAAGGGACTCAAACCAATCATCATAACTTTGACACCAACACCAACACCTTCAATGTTTGAGCTAGGGGATAACCAATCGAAACAATCAAAACAAACATCTACTACTATAAGGATTGAAAGTGGTTAGAAGCTAGATGGTTAGTCAATCAAGAGGTAAATAAATGCAAGTTTATTATAGAATAAGAACATGTGCCATCAAACTTGTCAAATAGGCTGATCTATGGCTCCTTTGGTTGGGGTTATGTTGCTGAAATGCATCCCAAAAAGGTCAAAACTTGCTTGTTTGCAAATGAACAACATATTCACAAAATGCTTGATTTTTTCAACATAGGACAATTAAACACCTTGTGGCACATGTGACATTTGGTTGTTAAAAAATTTTAGTTGCCATATGAATGGCGACCAAAAATGGGTTTTGGTTGCCATCTAAATTTTTTTAACTATTGGATGGTGACCATAATTTTTCAATCACTAGCGATTGGATTTGGAAAGGGGACATGTAATATGTTTTTGGAAAGCTCTCATTGAACTTTACATGTGACAAACAAAAGGTGATAAAAAAATTTGGTCGTGAGCAATTGAAAACAATAGTAATTAGTGATCAGAAAAGGGTTTTAGTTGCTAAACTATTAGCGATTAGAAATGTTTGATTGTCATATGAATGGTGACTAAAAATGGTGTTTCGATCACTAAACTATTGATGACCAAAAAATTTTAGTCACCATACAGATGGCGACCGAAAATGGTTTTTGGTCGACATCCAAAAAATCTTGACTATTAGTTGGCAATTGAAATCAATTATGGCAACTAAAAGGTGGTAATAGACTATGGCAATTGAAAATTTTCAATTGCCAATCATGTGGTGATTGAATCCATTTTTGGTTGCCATAAATAATAGGGCCAACCTGGGTGTAATTAAAAAAATTTGTGCACCAGTCCTAACAAACATGATTGACATGTTAAAACAAACACTAATGGGACACCTAACGCAAGATGGCAGTGTCACGTCGGTTTGACAACCTTAAATAATGAAATGTAGAATGGGCTAAATAACATAGGCTATTATAACTTAAAATAATTGAACGTGGAACAATTTTAAATAATTTTTAAATAATTTTAAATAATTTTAAATAATAATAACCAATGTTTTTTTTTTGGGCAATATTTCGCAACTTAGTGACAAAAAAAAGGCCCTTGCAAATCGGCCTAAAAGAATTTGACTGTTAGATTAGAAGCAAGTTGCTAAGGTGCAACCATTTGGCAACAAGTTGTAGCCATCCACTTGATCAACAATTTAGGTTTGGCGCCACTTGAATTGACCACCCTACATTGTTGAATGCCACAACCCTCCCCACTATGGGCCCCTTTTCACATCTCACCTTACTTAGAGCGCACAACATTTGCAAGTAGTTATGCACACATTGAAACTAAAATTGCCATTAGTAGTGAATGCTGATCTTTCTTGGTAGCACACTTATTAAGATGGGTTTTGTTATATTTTGGATTGTGTTATGGAGGCTAAAAGCAAATAATGGTGAAAGAGCAAATGGAAAATTGGCATTGTACTTCTGTATGAGTACATTACTTATCCATTCAAAGAAGATCAAGGTACAAAATCAATATGCTCTTAGTGCTAAAGGAGGAAATAGGAAACTAGAAGACATTATACTTTTATTTTAAGTTCATTCCAAGAATATCATGATATAAATCTTCCTTTTGAATCATTGATTTGATTTGGGGGTTCTTTGGTTAGGATTGGATCAAATGTGCTAGGTTAATTGTAAATGTAGATCTTTTGAAATAAGAGCTTAGGAGCAATGCAAACACATGGGTCGAGGCCCAAGGGATTTAGGAGGACCAAATTGAATGTAAAAAGGTACACAAGTTCTCAACTTAAAAACCCATTGAACATTCAAGTCTTTTTTTGTTTTTTGTAATTGTGCAAGGTTTGAAGGTCATCAAAATCCCAAAAGCTGTAGGGTTTAGGGTTCAAGCTTGGTTTGCTACAAATGTTTCGTTGAGTTTATGTCTTTTGCTTGAGTGTTGATCGGCCTTTCTTCTGGTTTTTTATTAAGAGGTTCATTGTGAAAACTTTTTAGCACATCCAAGGTCATTAATTTTATTTCCTTATTAAATTTGCAATTGTTGTTATGGAAATGGCACCCTTGAAGCCTCCGTAGAACTTCAAGTTTCATATCTTCTTTTCAACTTTTGTAGTACTTAATTCTGCTACAAACCACACACCTTGACGCACTCCCAACTCCTTAAAGGACCCAAATGTGGGTCCAAATGGAACATAGCGGAAGAAGGAGGAGTCGGAGCACGCTCCCTAGCTCATAACACTTTGAGGGGTAGAGGGGTGTGTTGGAGCTCCGGGATGGGACTAGGAAGAGTTGACAAGCTTCACTCACTCACACGGGCCTGCACACAATCCACACAAAGTGGTTAGTGCTTAGTGCTTAGTTGGGGCACCCTTGGTGCTAGGACGAGCCACGGGCAACACAGACACACAAGACTCACCACGCCCCGGACTTGGGGGAAGCCACCACCTTCCCCTTTATAGTATACTCTGTAGCTCTCCACCGAGGCTACATCCAAATGGCTATTTTTCCCAGGACTCCCGAGTGGGAGTCCCGAAATCGCGGCAAATGGGACTCCCACGACTTTGGAGCCCCATAACTTTGCGAGCAGACCTCGGATCGCAATGCGGTCTCAAGCAAAGTTGTAGCTCTCGTCGAGAGCTTTCCAACAGTATGTGGCACATCCCCTGCAGCTAAGTAAATCGGGTCAATTCCCAACTTTTTGTGGTCGGGAGTCAAAATAACAGTTCGACTCCCGGCCTTTCTTTTGGCCATTACCTACGTTTCAGATGTCCAAATGAGCAATGCGAGCCCATTTTAAACATCTACGTTCCAAGAGCTTTCCAATGATATAAAGGACGCCACAAGCCATTGGGTTTTGACCCCTGCAATTGCTCTTTGAAGTTTCAGGAGTCCACCGGGACTCCATCTCCCAAAGTGGGAGTTGCCTTGGGAGTGTGAGGGTTCACTCCCTCATACTCCCTCACACTTTCTAACACTCCCGGGAGTATGTGATGTGACTCCCCGG
>Ga0116227_10000230_pt1 | contig 100252 bp, 85 predicted proteins | sample S1TSphgellanicum_FD_89693 | JGI IMG/M metagenome (GOLD analysis project Ga0116227, IMG submission 89693) | Host-associated microbial communities from peat moss isolated from Minnesota, USA - S1T2_Fb - Sphagnum magellanicum MG | ecosystem: Host-associated > Plants > Peat moss > Unclassified... | reverse complement strand
CTTCGGCGACGCGGCGCGCTAGCACTCGCTACTTCAAGGCCTTGACCAGCGCATCGAACTGCGTGCGCAGCGACTTGTCGTGCGGCGTCACCGGGGGGATCGGCTTTGCGATGCCGAGCAGCTGATACACCGCCATCTGCGCCGCCCGCACGGAGAATTCCACCGTGAAAACGGTATCCAGCGGGATCTCCACGAACTGGCTGATGAAGGCGAAGTTTGACGTGTGCTCCGGCACGGGCGGCGGGCGGTCGCCCGGCGCGCGCGGCATGAACATGCTCGTGATGTAGGGCATGCGGCAAGGGATGCAGTTGCCCGTTGCCACGGTATCCAGGTCGAAGCGCAGGTGGCCGCACAGTTCCTGCAGCAGTTCCGCCCCGGTGCAATCGGCCATCGCCTTGGCGACGAAGTTGCCGATGCGGTCGGGGAACAGCCCGTAGCCCCAGAAGACCTGTACTCCGGCCGGCTGGTTGGCGAAGTGCGGCTGGTGCGCCAGCACGATCGACATCAGCCAGTTCGAGTCCTTGAACGTCACGAGCCCGCCCGTGCCTGCATCGTTACCGCTGAAGCGCTGCATCTGGTCGAAGAAGGCCGGGTCTTTCAGCGTGACGGTGAAGGACACCCAGTTCGATTGCGCGACGCAGCTGTTGAACGCCGCAGGCCTGCCGAACGAAGGCCGGCCATCGGCCAGCTTTTCCCACAGGGTCCAACTGCCGTTGTGGGCCTTTTCCAACTTGGCGGGCGCTGAACCCATCGAGCCCAGGCTCGATGCGTCCGTCATCGAACCGTTCTGCACGAAGACGAGATCGCCGTGCTCCAGTTGCCTCGTCTCTGCCTGTCCCTTCACGGTGCAGTGCAGGGCGATGACCTCGAACTTGCCGTCCTCGGTCCGGTGGTCGAGATCGGTCACCGTGCACTCGGTGACCAGGTGCACGCCCTGGGCCTGCAGCCAGCGCTGCAAGGGCACGACCAGCGAGTCGTACTGGTTCAGCACCGTGCGCTTGACGCCCGCCAGCGTCTCGATGCGCGAGAACTCCAGCATGAAGCGGTGCAGGTAGCGCCGGAACTCGACGGCGCTGTGCCAGGGCTGGAATGCGAAGGTGGTCGCCCACATGAACCAGAACTCGGTCGTGAAGAAGCCCGGCGACAGGTGGTCGGTGATGCAGCTCGTGCCCAGGGCGGCTTCATCGGCGCTGGCGAGCTTGAGCAGTTCCACGCGGTCGTGCATCGAAAAGCCCATCGAGGCCACGGGGACCCTGGCACGCCGGCTGTCGACCAGCCGTGCCATAGCGTGGGAGACATGCTTCTCGTTGAAATCCAGCGTCTCCTCGAAGACGCTGCGGCCCGGTTGTGCAAGGGACGGAATCGACTTGAACAGGGCCCACGTGCACTCGTAGTTGTCGGTGGTCAGCATGCGGCCGCCGCGCATCGAGTAACCGCGATCGGCATCACCCGCGCCGTCCAGGCTGCCGCCCAGCACCGAGCCTGCCTCGAGGATCGAGATCTGGGTGCCGGGCATGCCGCCATCGCGGATCAGGAAGGCGGCGCCGGCCAGTGAGCCGATGCCCCCGCCGACAAAGTAGGCCTTGCGTGTAGAAGTCATGGTGTCGGCTACCTCGTGAGAGCTGCGCTGGATAGATGGGCGACTGGCGACGGCGCGGAGGGCTGTCGTGCGTCGGCTTGTCGAATCGCGGGAGGTACCCGAGCGCATTCGGGATGCGATGGACTGCAGCGTCGAAGTTAGGCGAAGGGGCTCTCGCGGTCGGTGCGGTAGGCAACACGGGGGGCGCACTCGCGGCATGGGCCGGCCGGGCCGCACGCCCTTCCCGCCTGCCCGGCGCTTGATCGGGATCAATCGGACGAGGTCTCAGACCCCCTCCGTCGCAGCTACGACCGCCATCGTCGCTGTTTGTGCTGGAGGACGGTGACTCTGCGGAAGTGGCCGTGGTGGGCGTCGTGGGCATCCCGCTCTTCATGGGGGCGACGGTACGACCAGCCGCTCGTTGGTATTGAGCGCCGGCCAAGGCTACCGCCTCAGTTCCCGGGCCATCAAGGAGGCCTTCAATCGCAATGGCGCCGTGATGCACCTGATGCTGCGGTACACCCAGGCACTCATCACGCAGATGTCGCAGACGGCAGTCTGCAATCGCCACCACACGCGGGACAAGCAGCTCTGCCGCTGGCTGTTGCTGAGCATGGATCGCCTGAAGGGCAACGAACTGGTGATGACCCAGGAGCTGATCGCCAACATGCTGGGTGTACGCCGGGAGGGTGTCACCGAGGCGGGCTTGAAGCTGCAGGCGAACCGGCTCATCCACTACGCGCGCGTCCATATCAGGGTGATCGACCGCCCGGGCTGCTGCCGTGCCCGACTTGAACGCCCGGGGTTTGGCAGGCATCCGCCCGGCAGCGCCGCAGGCCACGCGCAGCGCGTGGTGGCGGGCAACCGGCGCAAGTACCCGGGCCTTGACACAGGCTGGCTCGCAAGTTCACCGGCACCAAAGCCCGTGAGAGCGCAGACGCGGCAATTGCATGGCATTCCATGTATTGCCTGGCAAGGTGCGCCATCGAACAGACCTGGCGTGTCCCGGCGCGCAGGCTAGGCGTTCCAGACACCCCTGGCCTGCCGGCTGCGTCTTCTTCGCACACCGGCCATCCCGCCCCGCCGAACGGATCGCAAAGGAAGCTTCATGAACACCCAAGCCAGCCAATCCATCGCCACTGAACCACCGGTCTGGTTCATCACCGGCTGCTCCACGGGCTTTGGCCTGGAGCTCGCCAGGCAGGCCATCGCGCGAGGCCATCGCACGGTGGTGACCGCCCGCAATCCGGCCAAGCTGGAAGGCTTTGGCGCGACCGACAACGTGCTCGTACTGAAGCTCGACGTCACCGAGCCCTCCCAGGTGGCCGCGGCCATCCAGGCCGCTGAATCGCGCTTCGGAGGTATCGACGTGCTGGTGAACAACGCCGGCATCGGCTATTACGCCGCCATCGAGGAAGGCGAGGAGGCCGAAGTGCGCAGGATGTTCGAAGTCAATGTGTTCGGCCTGAGCCGCATGACCCAGGCCGTTCTGCCCGGCATGCGCAAGCGCCGCAGCGGCTGCATCGTCAATATCTCGTCCCTGGGGGGCATACGCGGAATGGCGTCGTTCGGCCAGTACTGCGCGACCAAGTTCGCCGTGGAAGGTCTATCGGAGGCCTTGCGGCAGGAGGTCGGACCGCTGGGAATCCAGGTGATGGTGGTCGAGCCCAGCGGCTTTCGCACCGATTGGGCCGGGCGCTCGGCCCACGAGAGCGCGCACCAGATAGACGACTACCTGGCCACCGCAGGCTACGTGCGGGTGGCCCTGCGCGCAGCGTCGGGCCAGCAGCCGGGCGACCCCGTGCGTGCGGCCAAGGCGATCATCGAGGCATTGGCGTCGGGCAAGCCGCCACACCACCTGCTGCTCGGCAACAACGCGTTCGACGGTGCGATGGCCAAGCTCGACGAATTGCGCAAGGAGTTCGCCGCCGGAGAGATGGTGGCGCGCGCTGCTGATTTCCCCAAGGCTGCCGCCGGTGCGATCGCGTGAGCGCTCCTGGACCCGCGGCGCTGGACTGCCGCATGGCCTTGCTCACCGCAGTGCAGATGGCGCAGGCGGACCGGTTGACCGTGGCATCCGGGATCAGCGGTGCCGCCCTGATGGAGAACGCCGGCCGCCCGGTAGCGCAGGCGATCATGCAGCGCTGGACGCCACGGCCGGTGCTCGTGCTGTGCGGCCCCGGCAGCAACGGCGGTGACGGATTCGTGGTTGCGCGGCGCCTGGGCGAGGCCGGCTGGCCGGTGCGCGTGGCCCTGCTGGGGCCGCGTGAAAACCTGCGTGGCGAGGCCGCTCACCATGCCGGGCTGTGGCGCGGGGCGGTCGAGCCTTTGGCTCCCGCTGCACTCGATGGCGCACAGCTGATCGTCGATGCGATCTTCGGCGCGGGGCTGAGCCGGGCGCTGGAGGGCCCGGCAGCGCGGACACTTGCGGAAGCGGCGGCGAGGGCCATGGCCATCGTTGCTGTCGATGTGCCCAGCGGCCTGATGGGCGACACCGGCGCCAGTGTCGGTGCGGTGCACTGCGTGCTGACGATCACGTGTTTCCGCAAGAAGCCCGGCCACCTGCTGCAGCCGGGCCGAAGCCTGTGCGGCGAGCTCGTGGTCGCCGACATCGGCACGCCGGGCTCGGTGTTCGAGCTGGTGAGACCGGACACCTTCGAGAACGGCCCCGCGCTCTGGGCCCACGCGCTGCCGGTGCTGCAGCCCGATGGCAACAAGTACAGCCGGGGCCACGCGCTGGTCTGGGGCGGCTGGCCCACGACCGGCGCCGCGCGCATGGCGGCCCGTGCAGCCGCCCGCATGGGCGCGGGCCTGACCACCGTGGCGGTGCCGGAAGCGGCTCTGCCGGTCTACGCCGCGGCGCTGACCAGCGTGATGGTGAGCGCGGTCGCCGGTCCTGAAGACCTCGACCGGCTGCTGGCCGACAGCCGCTACAGCGGGCTGCTGATCGGGCCGGGCGCGGGCGTCGGGGCTGCCACGCGCGCGCGCGTGCTGGCGATGCTCAAGACCGGGCGCGCGACGGTGCTCGATGCCGATGCGCTCTCCACCTTCAAGGACGACCCGCAGACACTGTTCGGCGCCATCCCTGGCGCCTGTGTGCTGACCCCGCATGAAGGCGAATTCGCCCGGCTGTTCGCCGGGGTGGTCGACATGGGCCTGGACAAGCTGGCCCGCGCGCGGGCTGCCGCGCGCGCCAGCCATGCCATCGTGGTGCTCAAGGGCAGCGACACCGTCATCGCCGCGCCCGACGGCCGGGCCATCGTCAACGGCAATGCGCCGCCCACGCTGGCAACGGCCGGCGCGGGCGACGTGCTCGCCGGCATCGTGCTGGGCCTGTTGGCGCAAGGAATGGAGCCGTTCCTCGCCGCGGCTGCTGCGGTTTGGCTGCACGGCGCCGCGGCAAACCGCTTCGGCCCCGGGTTGCTTGCCGAAGACCTGGCCGACTTGCTGCCGGGTTTGCTTCGCGCGCTTGTTCCCCAGGCAACCGAACCCCCATGACCGCAGGAAGGGCACTCTCATGCACGCGATGGTTCTGAACGCCTTGCACGCCCCGCTCGTGTGGACCGAATTGCCCGACCGAACACCGGGGCCCGGCGAGATTCGCATTGCGGTGGCGGCCTGCGGCGTATGCCGCACCGACCTGCATGCGGTCGATGGCGAGCTCCCGCACCCGCAGGTTCCCATCATCCCAGGCCATGAGATCGTCGGGCGCATCGACGCCGTGGGGCCTGGCGTGGCCGACCTGAAGCTCGGCCAACGCGTGGGCATCCCATGGCTGAGCCACACCTGCGGCATGTGTCCCTATTGCCGCATGCAGCGCGAGAACCTGTGCGACCAGCCGCTCTTCACCGGCTACACGCGGGATGGCGGCTTTGCAACGGCCACGGTGGCCGACGCACGCTTTGCCTTTCCGCTCGGCGATGACGGCAGCGATGCATCGCTGGCGCCCTTGCTGTGCGCGGGCCTGATCGGGTGGCGGTCGCTCACCATCGCGGGCGACGGCAAGCGCCTGGGCCTGTACGGGTTCGGCGCAGCCGCCCACATCCTGGCCCAGGTGGCATGCTGGCAGGGCCGCTCGGTGTTCGCCTTTACCCGGCCGGGTGACTTGGCGACCCAGGCGTTCGCACGCAGCCTGGGCGCCACCTGGGCCGGGGGCTCGGACGAGATGCCGCCGCAGCCGCTGGACGCAGCGATCATCTTCGCCACCGTGGGAGATCTGGTGCCGCTGGCGCTGAAGGCCGTACGCAAGGGCGGCCGGGTGGTGTGCGCCGGCATCCATATGAGCGATATACCGGGCTTTCCCTACAGCCTGCTGTGGGAAGAGCGCCAGTTGCTTTCTGTGGCCAACCTCACGCGCCAGGACGGGCTGGACTTCCTGCGCCAGGTACCGCAAATGGGCATCGCGACGAGGACCACGCGCTACCCGCTGCAGCAGGCCAACCAGGCGCTGGCCGACCTGCGCGCGGGGCGGTTCGAAGGGGCTGCGGTGCTGGTGCCCTGAGGCCGGCAATTGTCCCTGCTGGAGAACGTCAGCCATGTGCGCAATGCTGTGGCACGCTTCGACCAGGCCACGTATGTGAGTGATGCCGAACAAGAGGCGCGCTGGCGCGATCTGCGCACGCGAAGCCCAGGTGCTCACAGCCAGCTCGACGGGGACAGGGTTGCTGTCCATCGTCGTTCAGCTGAGCCCCAGGTGCCGCAGCGTAGGCACCTTGATGGCGTCCAGCACGAAGGCGTAGGCCGCTGCACAGGCGAGCGTCCCGGCCACGAGGCTGGCCGGCAGCGCCGTCATTGCGATACCGCCGACCGCCAGTGTCGAGGCGATGGCCACGTCGGCCACCGAGGAGGCGACGAGCCAGCCGCTCGGGCGTGACGACCACAGCCAGCGCCGCTCGCGGTTCGTATAGGTCGTGGCCTGCTTGACGAACACGATGGCCACAAAGGCCAGCGTTCTCAATTGTTCGATGGCGAAGTCGCGCATAAAGCTGCCGAAAGACAGGACGGCACAGCAGAACACGAGCGATCCCAGGCCCATGACCACACCGGCAAGCGTCAGGCGGCCGACGCGCCGCACGCTGGGAGTGGCCGAAGGCTGCACGTTGTCGGTGGTCAGTGACATGCCCAGGAAGTCGCCAGTGATCATGATGATCACCATCAGCAACGGTGTCAGGATGGCCTGCCCGGTCACGAGCAGGCAGACCGTCAGCAGCATCACCTGCAGGATCTTGCTGGTGATCGAATTGAGCGTATAGGTCTGGATGCGCTGGAACGTAATGCGCCCCTCCTTGACCGCTGCAACGATGCCGGCCAGTCCTGCGGTCGTGAGCACCATGCCCGCTGCCGACTTGGCCACATCCGTGGCCGTCGAGACGGCAATGCCCATCTGCGCCTGGCGCAACGCTGGCGCATCGTTTGCGCCGTCGCCGCACATGCCGACGACATGGCCACCCTGTTGCAGCGCCTTCACCAGCTTGTATTTGTCCTCGGGCAGCACGCCGGCGAACACATCGAAGGCCTTGGCCTGCACCTTGTCGGGGATCGGCCCGGGCGGGCAGACCCTGCCACCCAGTCCGACGGCGTGGGCGACGGTGGCCGCCGTTAACGGCGAGTCACCGGTCACCATCAGCGTACGCACGCCCAGGGTCGTCAACTGCGTGACCAGCGCCGCGGCGTCCGGGCGTGGCGGATCGCTGAGGGAGATGAAGCCCACCAGCGCCATCGCCGCCGGCGGTCCCGACGCGACGGCAAGCACGCGCAGACCCCGGCCTTCGAGTTCGGTGACGCTGGCCAATGCCGCGGGTGTCGGCGCCACCAGCGCGAAGACCGCCGCCGCTGCGCCTTTGACGGCGCGCTGCACGGCACCACCCGGTGGCCCGAAGGTCGCTGCTGACATCTTCGTCGCAGGGTCGAAGGGGGTGAATTCGATCAGGCGTGGCGCAGCGGCCCCAGGCACCGATGAAGATGCGCTCCGCGCAGCTTGGCGTATTGCCGTATCGACCGGGTCCTGGCCACCTTCGGCGCTGGCCAGCGCTGCAAGGCCCAGCACCTGTGCAGCCGAATGGCCGGCCGAGGGGGTGACGGCGCTGACCGCGAGTGCGTTCAGCGTCAGCGTGCCGGTCTTGTCGACGCACAGCACATCTATGGCCGCTGCCTCGTCCACCGCGGAAATGCGCGTGGGCAGCACACCCAGCCTGGCCAGTGCTCGCGCGCCCAGCGCGGCGGCAAGCGTGAAGGTTGCCGGCAGCGCGACCGGGATCGATGCCAGCACCGCCGTCAGCAGAAGCGGCACGACCTCTGCGGCCGACAGGCCGATGTGCCATGCGTAGAGCAACAGCCCCGCGATCACGGCGCCGTTGAACATGGCCAGTTGGCCTACCACCCGCAACACGGCCTTTTGCTGCGAACTGACCACGTGGGCGTCGCGGATCAGCGAGGCGCTGCGCCCGAACCTGGTTCGCTCGCCGGTGGCTGTCACCACGGCCACCGCTTCGCCGCGACGCACCAGCGCGCCAGCGTACGTCTGCAAGCCGGGCCCCGCCTCGATCGGCACCGATTCGCCGGTCAGCATCGATTGATCGAGCAGCACCGCGCCACGGGTCAGGTGGGCGTCGGCCGGAACGACGGCACCGAGCGAGAGCTTGACGATGTCCCCCGGGACGACATCGGCGGCCGGCAAAGTGGCCCATTGGCCGTCGCGCCGCACCGACGCCGTCAGAGCCAGCCGGGATTTGAGCGCCGCCAGCGTGGCCTGCGCCCGGCTCTGCTGGAACAGGCCAAGGCCCGCGTTGAACAGCAGCAGCACCGCGATGATCCCGGCCTCGGGGAATTTGCCCAATGCCAGCTCGAGGACGATCGCACCCTCGAGCATCCACGGAATTGGCGCCCAGAGTTGGCCGAGCGCCGCTCGCAATGGATGTGTCGCATCGTCGGACAGCCTGTTGGGACCTACCGATGCCAGGCGCCTGCTGGCTTCGGCGCCTGTCAGTCCGGGCTCTTCGGCAACAGGCGGCGGTGGCAGGGCAGCAACGGGCGTGTCGGCGTGGTTCATTCCATGCAGCCTGCTCGGCCAACGCTGCATTGTCTGTGCGACGGCGTACCGGGGCGGCTCGCACACGTTCTTCCTTGCAGCGTGCGTTGTCGAACAGAGCGGGCGATCGGCGCGGAGTAGCCTGGATTTCCACTTCACTGGAGAGCACGATGACGAAACCCATCAAAGCGCAGCAACCCAAGTCGCATCAGGCCCGGCCTGCGCCCAAGGCCGATGCGGCCAGCCAGCAGGAGAAGGCCGAAAGTGCCGAGGTGCTCGGGCGGCACAAGAACACAGGCCAGAAGGATCACAAGGGAGCGCGTTGAGATCCGCACGCGTGATCCGGGGCGGATGGTGCCGCCAGTGGGGTGTTGCCGGCATGGCGGCCTGAAGGGCACTTGCACACCTCTTCCGCGACGCCGGCAACGACCGGCCCTTGAGCATGCCCGCTGCGCGCAACTTCGCGGCCATCCGCACGATCCGCGGCCTTTGCGCCGTGTATCTGAAGGAGTAAGCTGGCCTGAGCGTACCAGTCGTGTATTCGAGAGGCGAGTGGAGATCGCCTGGCTTTGGTATGATTGTGGAAATTTCAGTAATTACTGAAAATACACGAAAAATAGAATGAGCAAGCCCTCGCCGTCCCGGTCGCCGTTGCAGGCCTTCGCGTCGCCCGACGTGGGTGGGGTGGTGCAGGGCGCTGCCGCGTTGTTCTGGCTGCCGCAAGCCGCCTTGCTCGCGATGGCCGTCCAGGAGCTGGCGTCGGGCCGGGGTTTTGCTGCCGTGCTGTGGCCGGCTGTTGCGATCCTGATGCTGGGCGTGCTGCGCGCAGGCTGCGAAGCCTGGGGCGCGCGCCGTACCTTTGGCCGCGCCCGCGCGCAACTGACCGCCCTGCGTGCTCGGACGGCGCAGGCGTTGGCCGCCGGGTCCCCCCTGGACCGCAGCCGCGCGCACTCGGGCGAGGCTGCAAGCGTGCTCGCCGAACAGGCCGAGGCGCTGGTGCCCTACCTGGTGCGCTACCAGCCGGCGCGCTGGCGCGCGACGGTGGTGCCGGTCTTCATTCTGTGCGCGGTGGCGTACTTCTCCTGGGTGGCCGCGCTGGTGCTGCTGGTCGCGGCGCCGCTGATCCCGATCTTCATGGCCATCGTCGGCTGGCGCGCCAAGGCCGCGAGCGAAGCGCAAATGGTCGAGCTGGGCGGCATGAACGCCTTCCTGCTGGACCGGCTGCGTGGCCTGGCGACCCTGCGCGCGCTCGGCGCCGTGGACGCCACGGCGCAGCGCCTGGGGGATGCCGCGCAATCGCTTCGCAGGCGGACCATGGCGGTGCTGCGCATCGCCTTTCTTTCTTCGGCGGTGCTGGAGCTGTTCTCGGCGCTGGGCGTTGCGATGGTGGCGGCGTACGTCGGCTTCCATCTGCTGGGCACACTGGGCTTCGGCACCTGGGGCCGTCAACTGAGCCTGGGAGAAGGGCTCTTCGTGCTGCTGCTGGCGCCGGCCTTCTTCGAGCCGCTGCGCGAGCTGTCGGCCGTGTGGCACGACCGGGCGGCGGGCGAAGCGGCATGGGAGTCGCTCGATCGGCTGCAGCACCACACGCTGGCCCTGCCGGGAGCGAGCGCCTCGCTGACGCGCGCGCCCGCGGGCGAGACGGGCGCAGCACCGGCGCTGGCCGTGCACAACCTGCATTTCGCGTGGCCGGGAAACGCGGGAGACGCTGCAGAGGCGCAGCAGGTCTTCGACGGTTTCGAGCTGCGCATCGCCGCCGGTGAGCATGTGGCGTTGACCGGCCCGAGCGGCTGCGGCAAGACCGCCCTCCTGTCGCTGATTGCAGGGCTGATGCCGGCAAGCCGCGGCGACATCGCGGTTGGCGGCGTCACGCTCACCGACCACACGGTGGCCGCCCTGCGCCAGCGCATGGCATGGATGGGACAGGCGCCGCACGTGTTCGCCGGCTCGGTCGAGGCCAACGTGGCGCTGGGCCGCACGGATGTCGGCACGCCGCAGGTCGCGGCCGCGATGCGCTTCGCCGCGCTCGAGGACGTGGCGCAGGCGCACCCGGGCGTGGCGCTGGGCGAGGGCGGTTGCGGGCTATCGGGTGGCGAAGCCGTGCGCCTCGCGCTCGCGCGCATCGCCGTACATGCGCATGCCGATCTCCTGCTGGTTGACGAACCGACCGCGCACCTCGATACCGAAACCGCAGAGCGCGTGGCCGACGCACTGGTCGCGCTGGCGCGCGGCAAGACGTTGATCGTCGCCACGCACGACCCGGCGCTGGCTGCACGCATGCACCGCACGGTGCGCCTTGGCAATGAGGCGATGGAGCAGGCCGCATGAAAGTCCTTTCGAACTCGTCCTCCAGCTGGCGCGACCTGCGCCTGGTGCTGCGCCCCTTCCTTGCAGCGCAGCCGCGCCCCTTGCTGCTGGGCTGCCTGCTTGCCGCAGTGACCGTGCTCGCTGGAATGGCGCTGCTCGGCCTGTCCGGCTGGTTCATCACCGCGACTGCCCTGGCCGGCCTGCATGCCGCCACCGCATTCACCTTCGATGTGTTCATGCCGTCGGCCGGCATTCGCCTGCTGGCGCTCGGCCGCACGGCATCCCGCTACGGCGAGCGGCTGGTGACGCACGATGCGACCTTCGCCGTGCTCGCCACGCTGCGGGTGCGCCTGTTCCGCGGCTGGGCCCAGCCCGGCGCCGCGCGCGAGCTGCTCATGCGTCCGGCGCGCCTGCTGTTTCGCCTGACCTCGGACATAGACGCGCTGGAGTCGCTCTACCTGCGCCTGTTCGTGCCGGCCGCCGCGGCGTTGGGCGCCGCCTTGCTGGCTGGCGCGGTGCTCGGCTTCATGCATGTAGGCATGGGCCTGGCGCTGGCACTGTGGCTGGTGGTTGTCGGCTGGGGCATGGCCTGGATAGTGGCAAGGCAGGCGCGCCGGCCGTCCGTGCGGCGCGCACATGCCATCGAGGCCCTGCGCGCGCGCGCCGTCGACCTCGTGGCGGGCCAGGCCGACCTGGTGATGGCCGGCCGCGTGGATGCCCAGCGCGAGGCGGTGATGCGCGCCGACAGGCACCTCGCCAAGGCCGACCTCGCATTGAACAGGCTCGAAGCCGCGGCCGGCTTCGCCTACGGCGGTGCAAGCACCCTGACGCTCGTGGGCGTTCTGTTGGCGGTGGGTGCACTGGCGGGCGAGGGCGTCATCGGCGCACCGGCAGCGGCGCTGGCATTGCTCATCGCACTCACCGCTACCGAACCCTTCGCCGCCCTGCGCCGTGGCGCGCTCGATGCGGGTCGCACGTGGCTGGCCGTGCGCCGCCTTGCACCGCGTATGGCGGGCACTGAAGACGCCACTACCGCGTGCCCGCACGACAACGACTTCGCCCTGAGCCTGCAGCACGTGTGCGTGGTGCACGCAGGCAGCCGTACCGCGGTGCTTCGTGACTTCTCGCTGACCCTGGTTGCGGGCGAGCGCGTCGCGCTGATCGGCGCGAGCGGCGCCGGCAAATCGACGGTGCTTGCCGCCATCGCCGGGGAGATCCCACCGCAGTCCGGCCGCGCCAGCACGCAGCCCGCCTGCCTGCTCACCCAGCGCACCGAACTCTTCCAGGACAGCCTGCGCGACAACCTGCGCCTTGCCAACCCCGGTGCCAGCGACGATCAGCTGTACGCCGCGCTGCATGCTGCTGGCCTCGAAGCCGATGTGCGCGCCATGGCGGCGGGCCTCGATACGCGCCTGGGGGAAGGTGGCCTCGGTCTCTCGGGTGGGCAATCGCGCCGGCTCGCGCTGGCACGCCTGCTGCTGCGCCCCGCGCCGCTGTGGCTGCTCGACGAGCCGACCGAGGCGCTCGATGCAGCCGTAGCGCACGACGTACTGCAGCGCCTTGCGCAGCACGCCGGCACACGCACCGTGCTGATTGCCACGCACCTGCGCCGTGAGGCCGCACTGGCCGAGCGTCTGGTGTGCATGCGGCAAGGCCGCATCGTGGCCGACCTGCGGCGTGGCAGCGAGGCCTTCGACACCGCGCTGCGCAGCCTGCGCGCCGACTGAATTCAAAAAAGCCAGAAAAACAGGGAACACAAAGGAAGCATCCATGGACCTCGACATCGTTGCGCTATCGCGCCTGCAGTTCGCCGTCACGGCGCTGTACCACTTCCTGTTCGTGCCGTTGACGCTCGGGCTTTCGATCATCATCGCCATCATGGAGACGGTCTACGTGATGACCGGGCGCGTGATCTGGCGCGACATGACGAAATTCTGGGGCGTGCTGTTCGGCATCAACTTCGCCATGGGCGTGGCCACCGGCATCGTGATGGAGTTCCAGTTCGGCATGAACTGGAGCTACTACAGCCACTACGTCGGCGACATCTTCGGTGCGCCGCTGGCCATCGAAGGGCTCATGGCCTTCTTCATGGAAGCCACTTTCGTCGGCCTGTTCTTCTTCGGCTGGGACAAGCTCTCGAAGGTGGGCCACCTGAGCGCCACCTGGGCCGTGGCCATCGGCTCGAACTTCTCGGCACTGTGGATTCTCATCGCCAACGGCTGGATGCAGAACCCGGTGGGCGCGGCCTTCAACCCGCAGACCATGCGCATGGAGGTGACCGACTTCGCCGCGGTGCTCACCAACCCGGTGGCGCAGGCCAAGTTCGTGCACACCGTGTCGGCCGGCTATGTGTGCGCCGCCGTGTTCGTGCTCGGCGTGTCGGCTTGGTACGTGCTCAAGGGCCGTCACCTCGAGCTGGCCAAGCGCTCTATGACCGTCGCGGCTTCGTTCGGCCTGGCCGCCGCGCTGTCGGTGGCGGTGCTCGGCGACGAGAGCGGCTACCTCTCGGGCGAACACCAGAAGATGAAGCTTGCCGCCATCGAGGCCATGTGGGAGACGCAACCCGCGCCCGCCGCGTTCACCGTCATCGGCTTTCCTGACCAGGAGGCGCGCGAGACGCACTACGCCATTCACATTCCGGGCGTGATGGGCCTGATCGGCACACGCTCGCTCGACACCGTGCTGCCCGGCATCGACGAGCTCGTGAAGCGCGCCGAGGCCCGCATCCGCGAAGGCATCAAGGCCTATGACGCCCTGCAGAAGATCCGCGAGGCCGGCGGAACGGCCAACGTGACACAGGGCGTGCGCGGAGAGTTCGAGGACAACGGCATCAACATGGGCTATGCGCTGCTGCTCAAGCGCTACGTGGACGACCCTCGCCAGGCCACCGACGAGCAGATCGCCAAGGCCGCATGGGATACGGTGCCGCAGGTGGCGCCGCTGTTCTGGCTGTTCCGCGTGATGGTGGGAATCGGCGTGCTGCTGATTGCGCTGACCGCGACCTTCTTCGTCCTGTCGGCGCGCCGCAAGCTCGACAGCTACCGCTGGCTGCTGAAGCTGGCCGTGTTCGCGATTCCGCTGCCGTGGATCGCCATCGAGTCGGGCTGGCTGGTGGCCGAGTTCGGCCGCCAGCCGTGGGTGATCGAAGGCGTGCTGCCGACCGCGGTGGCCGTGTCCAACCTGGGCGTGAAGACGCTGCTGCTCACGCTGGCGGGCTTCATCGCGATCTACACCACGCTGCTCATCATCGAGATGAAGCTGATGCTCAGGGCCATCCGCAAGGGGCCTCAAGCCGAGCATGCGCCCGACGAGGGCGACACGCTCTCGCACATTCCGCCGGCCCACGCGGGCGCGGCCATTCCTTCGCCTTCCACCGGGAGCGCAGCATGATCCTCCACACACTCCTCGACTACGACACGCTGCGCTTCATCTGGTGGCTGCTGATCGGCGTGCTGCTGGTGGGCTTTGCCGTGACCGACGGCTTTGACCTGGGCAGCGGCATGCTGCTGCCCTTTGCGGCGCGCAACGACATCGAACGCCGCGTCGTCATCAACAGCGTGGGGCCGGTGTGGGAAGGCAACCAGGTGTGGCTGATCCTGGGCGGCGGCGCGGTCTTCGCGGCGTGGCCGCAGCTGTACGCCGTGTCGTTCTCGGGCTTCTACCTGGCGATGTTCGTGATTCTCACGGCGCTGATCCTGCGGCCGGTGGCTTTCAAGTTCCGCAGCAAGCGCGAGTCGCCGCAGTGGCGCGCGCGCTGGGACTGGGTGCTGTTCTTCAGCGGCTTCGTGCCCGCGCTGATCTGCGGTGTGGCCGTGGGCAACGTGCTGCAGGGCGTGCCGTTTCGCTTCAGCCCCGACATGCACATCTTCTATGACGGCGGCTTCTTCGGCCTGCTGAACCCGTTCGCCATCCTGTGCGGGCTGGTGTCGGTGGCCATGCTCGTGATGCACGGAGCGGCATGGCTGCTGCTGAAGACGGCGGGGCCGGTGGCCGAGCGTGCGCGCACCTACGGCATGGTGGCCGCCGTGCTCACCATCGCGCTGTATGCGCTGGGCGGCGTGCTGCTGGCCACGAGCATCGGCGGCTACCGCATCAGCAGCGTGATCGATGCGGTGGGGCCGTCCAACCCGATGCTCAAGACGGTCGAGCTGCATGCCGGCGCATGGACCGCCAACTACGCGGCGCATCCGTGGACGCTGGCCGCGCCTGTGGCCGGTTTCGTCGGCGCGCTAGGTGCGCTACTCGGCCTCGCGTTGCGCCGCCCGGTGTTCGCGTTGCTGACGGCAGCCCTCGGCATCGCCGGCATCATCCTGAGCGTGGGCGCGTCGATGTTCCCGTTCATCCTGCCGTCGTCGATCGATCCGCGCGCGAGCCTCACGGTGTGGGACTCGTCGTCGAGCCACCTCACGCTGTTCATCATGCTGGTGGTCACGGCCTTCTTCATTCCCATCATCGTGGCCTACACCAGCTGGGTCTATCACGTGCTCTGGGGCAAGGTCGACGAGCAAGCCATCCGCGACGAGAGCGGACACGCCTACTGAAATGGCACACCCCCAGGCTATGCGCTTCGCGTCTTCGCCAACCCCCTGGCAGGGGGCACATCCGGCAGCCCGGCAAAGCCCGGATGTCCTGGCATGGCCTGCTCCGCGGCCTTCGGTGCCTTTGTGCTTCATGCAATGCGCGTGGCGCGTCAACGCCACGGATAACTGAACCAACGCAGGAAAAAATATGTGGTACTTCGCCTGGATCCTCGGCCTGCCGCTGGCAGCCGCTTTTGCCGTACTCAACGCCATGTGGTACGAACTCATGGACGACGATGCCGTGCGCAAGGCCAAACTCGAAACGCCTGAATCGTCGCAGGGGCAGGAGCGGCTCTAGCCCCCAGGGCGGCAGGGCCGCCCATACGCAGCAGATCCCGCGGTCCCGACGGCTTCAGTCGGCCGCGGGATCTTTCTTTTTCGACGCGCCGCCGGTGATCCGGTCCTTGAGCGTCAGCACCTTCGTCACCGTCGCGCCCATGCCCATGAGTTTCATGGCGGTTTCGGGCGCGAGCCGCTGAACATCGTCGAACCACTTCATCAGCCGGTCGATCAGGTCGTGCATCTCGCGCATGCGCTCCTGCGTGTGGCGCTCGGCATCGCTCGTGGGTGATTCGAGCAGGGCGTTGCGCAGCATCGAGAGCGTGGGCTCGATCTCGCGGCGGCGCCGCTCCTCGGCCAGCACGCGGAAGATTTCCCACACATCCGAGGGCGCCTCGAAGTATTCGCGGCGGTCGCCCGCGTGGTGGCGCAGGTGCACCAGCCGCCAGGCCTGCAGTTCCTTCAAACCCATGCTGACGTTCGAGCGCGAGAACTCGAGCAGCTCGGCGATCTCGTCGGCGTTGAGCGCGCGCTCGGACAGGTAGAGCAGCGCGTAGATCTGCCCGACGGTGCGGTTGATGCCCCATTTGCTGCCCATTTCGCCGAAGTGGGCGACGAACTGGCGGTTGAGGGGAGGGAGGTCGGTGGAAGAGGCCATATGCGGATTGTCGCGCGGACCGCAGTACTTCCGGAAGGTTCTGAAAACTCAGGTTTTCCCGTCTCCAGACAATTGCGTCGGCCTGGGCCGCCGCGCTGCCAGTGCCGGTCCGCATTGGAACCAGGCACTGGCGGTCAGCCTTCGCTAGTCAACCTTGATGTTCTTTGCCTTCACGATACGACTGTAGATGTCGGCATCGCGGCGCACCATGGCCGCCATTTCGGCCTGTGTAAGTCCCAAAGGCTCGCTGTGGAGTTCGCGGATGCGCCGCTGCAGCTCCGGATCCTTGCTGGCTTGGATCATCAGCGCATTCATGCGGCCGACCACCGCCGCTGGCGTGGCTGCGGGTGCCCACAGGCCATGCCAGGACATCATGGTCAGGCCGGGCACTACCTCCGACAGCGTGGGCACGTCGGGCATCGCCGGGTGCCGTGTCTCGCCGGAGTAGGCGAGTGCCTGCACACGGCCGCCGCTGATGAGCGGGTAGCCTGTGGCAATCGGCTCCATCAGCGTGTCGACCTGGCCGCCGATCAGGTCTGCCACCGGGCTGGCGCGGTAGGGCACATGCAGCATCTCGGTGCCCGTCTCGTCCTTGAGCCATTCGACGATCAGATGCGAGGGACTGCCAGCGCCATACGACGCGTGCGAAATGGTGCCTGGCCTGGCCTTGGCCGCGCCGAGGAGGTCCTTCAACGACTTGGCCGGAAACTTCGGCGTGGCGATCAGCACCAGCCCCTGGCGCATCGTGGTCGCCACCGGTACGAAGTTCTTCTGCGGGTCATAGGGCAGCTTGGCGTAGATGTACGGGTTGATGGTGAACCCGGTCGAGAGGTTGTAGAGGTAGGTATGGCCATCAGCCGGCGCCTTGGCCACGGTGTCGGCGGCCAGGTTGCCGGCGGTGCCCGGCTTGTTGTCGATCACCACCGGCACGCCGAGCTGCCTGGACGCGTAGTCGCCGTATAGCCGGGCGAAGATGTCCGGAGGCGTGCCCGGTGCAAAGCCCACCACGATACGGACGGGCTTGCTCGGCCATGTGGTCCCTTGCGCAGCGGCGATGCTGCAGGCCAGGCCCAGGAAGAGTGCTGCCCACCATTGGATTCTCGAACGCATGTATGTCTCCTTCTGCAGGTTTTCCTGCTTGTGAAAGTCGCTCCGGCGCGTGGTCCGCCGGAGGCGTGCCGCTATTGGTGGTGAGGTGCCTGCCCCGGCCGGCCCAGGTCCACGTGCTCCAACGAGCATGCAGCGGGTATGGAGCCGGCTTGGACACGGCAGGCGGCCTCGTCAGTCGATCTGCGCGCCGGAGCGCTGTACGGCTTCGCCCCACTTCGCGATCTCGGCAGTGGCAAATGCGGAGAGCTCGGCGGTGTTCATGTCGGCCCGCTCGATTCCCTGCAGCGAGAGCTTCTCGCGTACCTCCGGCTGCGCCAGCACCTGGCGCGTGGCCTCGCGCAGGCGGTCACGCTGATCGGCGGGCATGGTGGCCGGTGCGTAGAGCATGAACCAGGCGACGAGGTCGAAGTCAGGAACGCCTTGTTCGATCAGTGTGGGCACGTCGGGTGCGGCTACGGCGCGCCTGGCGCTGGAGGCGCCCAGCGCACGCAGCCTGCCCGCCCGTATGTGCGGCAGCACCGCGGCCGGGTGATAGAACATGAACTGCACGTTGCCGGCGACCAGTTCGGTCAGCGCCTGTGTGCCGTCGCGGTAGGGCACGTGCACGAAGCGCTTGGACAGGCGCACATTGAGCAGTTCGCCCGCCAGGTGCCCGGAAGTGCCATTGCCGGCAGATGCGAAGTTCACAGCCGCGTCGTTGGCACGCCGCAGGTCGGCCACGCTCTTCCAGGGCGAGTCGGCCGGCACGGCCAGCAGCGTGGGCGTGGCGCCGATGAAGCCCAGCGGCGCGAAGTCGCGCAGCGGCTGGTACGCCAGGCGCTTGTAGAGCGAGGGGTTGATGGCGTGCGTGCCCACCGTGCCCAGCAGCAGCGTCTGCCCGTCGGCACCCGACTTGGCAACCTGCTCGCTGCCGATGGCGCCGCCCGCGCCCGGCCTGTTCTCGACGATCACGGCCTGGCCCAATTGGCGGCCCAGGGCGTCGGCCATGATGCGGCCCACAATGTCCGTCGACGTGCCGGCGCCGAAGGGCACAACCAGCCGCAGCGGGCGCGAGGTCGTCTGTGCAACTGCCGCAGTGGCGGCCAGGGTACCCAGGAGCAGGGCGCGCCGCTTCATGCCGAAGCTCCTGCGCCAGGGGGAAGATCGCCCTCGTACTGCAGTTCGCGCGTCGCTTGAAACGACAGTGCGAAGCCGCTTGGCATCTCGGCTTCCTCGGCCAGGTGCGCGATCAGTCCCGCGGTGCGGGCAAGGATCGGCACGCCGCGCAGCGATGCCACCGGGAATCCCACGCCAAGCAGCACCGCCGGGATGGCGGCCGAGACGTTGAGTCGCAGTTCCTTGCCTACGATGCGGGGTATGGCGCGTTCCACCGCCTGCGCGATCTGCACGTAGCGCAGATCGGCGCCCGCTTCGGTGGCGACGGCGATCAGCCGGTCCACGCGCGGATCGCTGCTCTTGTGCAGCGGGTGGCCATAGCCGGGGATTGCCCGGCCGCTCTCCTTCAGCATGCGGATCGCGTCGGCTGCCACGTCGTCGAGCGCCTCGCCGGCATCGACGCGGGCTGCAATCTCGGCAAAGAGTCTTCCGGCCGTCTCGGACGCGCCAAGGATTACCGAGCCGCAGCCCAGAATGCCTGCGGCCACGGCGCCCTGCAGCGCATCCGGCGCGGCCGCGTAGGTCATGCGGCTGGCCTGCACACTTGGCACCAGGCCGTGCTCGGCGATGGCGACCAGTGTGGCATTGAGCACGGCGCTGCACGCGGCGTCGGGGCGCCGGCCGGTGAGCAGCAGGAAGAAGTAGTCCGCGAAGGACACTTTGCCTATCAGGTCGTTGCACAGGTCCTGCCCGCGCACGACGATGGTGTGCTCGTCCGACGTGCAGATGGCGGTGCGGGGTACGGTGGATTTTCCGATTTTCATGCTGGCGTGGACCTCAGGCGGCCGTGGGTTGCAGGTGGAAGTCGTAGTGCGCCGACCAGTAGGGCGTGTCCATGTTGCGGCCGTCGGGAGCACGGCCCGCAGGGTGCTGCTCGAAGTCGACGATGAGGCTGGGCCGCACGCCGAACACCGCATCGGAGTCGATGTACGGGCTGCCTGCGACGAAGAGGTGCGTGGTGACAGGTACATGCGATGGGGCCGACACCATCATGTGGATGTGTCCCGGCCGGTTGGGGTGGCGGCCCATGCCATCCAGCATGCGGCCGACCGGGCCGTCGACTGGCACCGGGTAGTAGGACGGCCGGATCGACCAGAACCAGTAGCGGCCCTCCGCGTCGGTCCGGATACGGGCGCGCGCGGCCATCTCGGCGCCCGCGACCTGCATGTCGTACACGCCGTCGCCGTCGCCCGACCAGATGTCAAGCAGCGCGCCGGCGATCGGCTGGCCCTGTGTATCCGTTACGCGGCCGCTGTAGAAGGTTGGCTCGCCCGGCGTGCCTTTTGCAATGTCGGAGCCGCAGGGCATCTCCGGCGCGCCGGCCCAGTAGTAGGGCCCCTGGACCGTGGCTTCGGTGGCCGGCGTCGCCGGCATGCCGCCGGAAGCGCCCGAACGCCTGGCGTCGCGCGCTGCGCGCTGCTGCTCGAGCATCACGACCATCATCGATGCGCCGAGCGTATCGGACAGCAGGATGAATTCCTGGCGCTTGTCGTCGCAGGCCTTGCCGACCGCGGTGAGGAATTCTATGCCGCGCATCCACTCGTCGGGCTTCAGGTCGACCTCGCGGATGAAGCCGTGAAGGTGCTGGATGAGCGACGTCATGATCTGCGTGAAGCGCGCGTCCGCGGCGTCTTCCAGCCGTTGCAGCGCGGCCTGGGTCAGCTCGCTTTCATTCGAGGGGGTCATGGGGTTTGTCTCCGTTTCTTTCTTGTGGGTGATGCGTGGTCAGGGATTGCGCAGTCGTCGTCGCAAGGGCTCGACGATGCTGTCGTTGTCGGCGCCGAGCGCGGGCGGTGCCGTGACCTGCAGTGGCCGCTCGCCGTCGAAGCTCACGGGGGAGCGGATCGTGCGCCATTCGCCGCCCTCGGGGTGGGGCGCGCTTACCTCCAGCTGCAGGTGGCGCACCTGCGGGTCTTCCATTGCTTCGCGGGTGTCGTACATGGGGGCGTGTGGCACGTCCTCGGCCTCGAGCCGGGCGCACCATTCGGCGCGAGTGCGCTGTCGAAACAGGCTGTCGAGCACGGTGATCATCTCGGCCTGGTGGGCGATACGGCCTTCGCGGTCGGCGAAGCGCGGATCCTTGAACAGGTCGTGACGCTCGATGGCGTTGGCCAGGCCTTGCCAGAACTTTTCGGGCGACGACATGTGCAGCGCAATCCACAGGCCATCTGCGCACTCGAGCACATACGACTGCGACACGCTGGGCCGGCTGAAGGGGCCCATGATCTCGTTCTCCGAGAAGTAGTGCGTGAACGCGTCGAGGTTGAAGTGGCACATGGCCTCGAGCATCGACACCTCGACCGTGCGGCCTGCACCGGTGCGGCCGCGCTCCACCAGTGCGCCCATCACACCGTAGGCGGCGTAGAAGCCGGTCATTGCGTCGGCCAGCGCCGGGCCTACGACGCGCGGATTGGCCGGGTTGACCAGCAGCTTGAGAAAGGCGCTGGCGGCCTGGGCCACGGTGTCATAGGCGGGCCGTCCAGCCGCCGGGCCGGTCTGGCCGAAACCGCTGATGGCGCAGTACACCAGCCGAGGGTTGAGCAGGCGCAGGCGCGCCGCGCCGGCGCCGAGCCGCTCTGCCGCACCGGGGCGGAAGTTCTGTATGTAGACGTCCGAGTCCTTCACCAGCTCGTCGAACACCGCCGCGTCTTCTGGCAGCTTGGGGTTGAGCGTGATGCTGCGCTTGTTGCGGTTGTAGGTCTGGAAGTGCGGGCTGTAGAGGCCGCCGCGAAAGGCGCGGAACGGATCGCCACTGCCGGGCTGCTCGACCTTGATCACTTCCGCGCCGAGGTCGGCCAGGAACATGCCGGCCGCCGGGCCGGTGATGAATGTGCCTTGCTCCAGCACCTTGATGCCACTGAGGACTTTTTGCACCGCTTTGTCTCCTGTTGTCCATCTGACCGTGGGCCGTCTGGGGCCTGGTGCGAACTCTAGGCATGCCGGGCGATTCTTCAAAATGATGGTTTTTCATGGATACCATCGACGTCATCGATCATTCAGCTCGAGGACGGCCATGGAACTGCGGCATCTGCGCTACTTCAGCGCGCTGGCGGGCTCGCTCAACTTCACGCGCGCGGCCGAGCGGCTGCACGTCACGCAGTCCACGCTGTCGCACCAGATCAAGCAGCTGGAGGACGAGCTCGGCACGCAACTCTTCGACCGCAGCGGCAAGCGCGTGGCGCTGACCGAGTCGGGCGAGGGCTTTCTCCATCACGCCGTGCGGGCTCTGCAGGAGATCGACCGTGGACTGGGTGCACTGCGCGATAACCCCCAGGAAGTGGCTGGCGAGTTGCGCATCGGCTCTACGCCCACCTTCAACCTGGGCTTCATCCCGGACTGCATCGCCAGCTTCCAGCCGCGCTACCCCGGGGTGCGCGTGGTGGTGGAGGAGCTGGCGGCCGACCTGATCGCGCAGCGGCTGCAGCAGGGCTCGCTGGACCTGGGAATCGCCTACCGGCCGACTACGCCAGGGCCGCTGCAGTTCGAGCCGCTGTACAACGAGGAGATGGTGCTGGTGGTGGCTCCAGACCACCCCTTTGCGCGCCGCAGGCGGGTGCGCATGGTGGAGCTGCACCGCCTGCCGATGGTGTTGCTACCGGCGAGTTTTGCCACCAGGCAGATGCTTGACGAGTGCTTCCGATCCTGCGGTGCGGAGCCGCAGGTGGTCGCCGAGATCAATGCGCTGGCGCCGATCATGAGCCTCGTGGCCAAGACACAGTTGGCCGCCATCGTGGCCGCCAACGCCGTACTGCCGCATACCGATCTGCGCATCGTGCGACTGGAAAGCCCTACACCGGTCCGCACGCCAGGCACGCTCTGGTCGCCGCTGGCCCACAGGTCTGCGGCAACGCGTGCATTCTCTGCCATCGTGCGCAAGATGGCGTTTCGCACGAGTCTGCAGGGCACCGCGACACGCACGGGAAGCCAGATCTGAGCGACCTTTTACAGATCGCCAACGCAGCGAACGGCCTGCCTTCAAGGCATGTCCAGGCGCAGCCGCACAGGGAGCAGGGCACTTCCAAACTGCGCTAAAATCTTCGTCCGAAGAGGTGTGACGCCTCCTGTTCCGCAAGGAACCCAAGAAAAGAAGCGACTCGAAAGAGCCGCTTTTTTCTTTTTCAAGAGCCGTTGTCGCGCCGGGCCCGATCATGGGTGACCAGGGCGTTGTCGGCGTACCTGGTTCGGCGCTCCCTCCCCGCAGAAAGAACACTTCGCATGGCCATCCAGTGGTTTCCCGGTCATATGCACGTGACCAAGAAGGCCATCACCGAGCGGGTGAAGGACATCGACGTGGTGATCGAGGTGCTCGACGCGCGCATGCCCGGCTCCAGCGCCAATCCGCTGCTGGCCGAGCTGACGGCAGGGCGCCCCGCACTCAAGGTGCTCAACAAGCAGGACGTGGCCGACCCGGTGCGTACCGAGCAGTGGCTGGCCCACTACAACGCCTTGCCCGATACCCGCGCCATTGCGCTCGATGCCAGCCAGGCGACGCCGGCGCGGCAGATCATTGCGGCCTGCCATGCCCTGGCGCCGCTGCGCGGCGGCATGGCCAAGCCGATGCGGGTGCTGATCTGCGGCGTGCCCAATGTGGGCAAGTCGACCCTGATCAACACCCTGACCGGCGTGCGCAAGGCCAAGACCGGCGACGAAGCGGGCATCACCAAGCTGGAGCAGCGCATCGTGCTGGCCGACGACTTCTACCTGTGGGACACGCCGGGCATGCTGTGGCCACGTATCGCCGTGGCGCAGAGCGGCTACAAGCTGGCGGCCGGCGGTGCGGTGGGGCGCAATGCCTATGACGAAGAAGAGGTGGCGCTGGAGTTCCTGAACTACGTGAAGGAACCTTACGCCGCACTGCTGCAGGCGCGCTTCAGGCTGCCGGGTGATGCGGCGCAGATCGCGTCACTGAAGGACGAGGAAGTGCTGGAGACCATTGGTCGCCAGCGCGGCGCGCTGCAGGGCAAGGGCCGCGTCAACCTGCAGAAGGCCGCAGAGATCGTGATCCAGGAATTCCGCAGCGCCACGCTGGGCCGCATCACGCTGGAGACGCCGGCTGAATTCGCCGCCTGGCATGCCGAAGGCCTGCGCCTGGACGCCGAGCGGCTGGCAAAGAAGGCCGCGCGGGCTGACCGCAAGAAGGGCCGTGGCGACGGCGCGGCGCCGGACTGAGGCGCCGCCCCTTTCTTGTAGCCGCTCAGGCGTACGCGGCCGACACGGCGAGGGGCCGTGGTGTGGCTTCCAGCAGGGCCCGGGTGTAGGCGTGCTGCGGGGTGTCGAACACGACATCGCGCGTGCCCTGTTCGACGATGCGCCCGCGCTCCATCACGATCACGCGGTCGGCGATCTGGTCCACGGCCGCCAGGTCGTGGCTGATGAAGAGGCAGGCAAAACCGTGGTGCGCCTGCAGGCTCTGAAACAGGCGCAGCACCTGCGCCTGGATCGTCATGTCGAGCGCGGACACGGGCTCGTCGGCCACCACGAAGGCCGGGCGCCGCACCAGCGCACGCGCAATGGCCACGCGCTGGCGCTGCCCGCCCGATAGCTCGTGCGGGTAGCGGGCACCCAGGCCGTCCAGGCCTACTTCGTCCAGCGTCTCTTGCACGCGCCGCAGGCGCGCCGCCGCATCGAGCGAGGGCAGGTGGCGCAGCGGCTCGGCCACGATGTCGTGCACGCACATGCGCGGGTCCAGCGACGAGAACGGGTCCTGGAACACCAGCTGGCAGGCCAGCCGGAAGCGGTGCAGCGCGGCGCGGTCGGCCGTGCGCACGTCTTCGCCGCGGAACAGGATCTGCCCGCTTTGCGACGGTGCCAAGCGCAGGATGGCGCGGCCCAGCGTGGTCTTGCCCGAGCCGCTGCCGCCCACCAGCGCGACCATTTCGCCGGGGTGGATGTCAAGGTCGAGCGTGTCGATCACGCGCACCGGCGGATGCCGCCTGAAGAAGCCGGCGCGTGCGCCGGCGTAGCTCACGCACAGGCCGCGTACCTGCACCAGCGGTTGCTGTTGCGCGGCGGTTTCCGCTTTGGCGGGCTGGCGGCGAGGTAGCGCATCGACCAGTTTGCGGGTGTAGACCTGCTTCGGTTCGACGAGGATTGCGGGCACGTTGCCGGTCTCCACCAGTTGGCCCTTCTCCAGCACGATGGCGCGCTGCGCATAGCGCCCGACCAGGCCCAGGTTGTGCGTGATGAGCAGCACGGCAGTGCCGTTGTCGCGCGCCAGCCCGACCATCAGGTCGAGCACTTCGCGCTGGCTCAGCGTGTCGAGCGCGGTGGTCGGCTCGTCGGCGATCAAGAGGCGCGGCTTCAGCAGCATCACGCTGGCCAGCATGATGCGCTGGCGCATGCCGCCCGAGAACTCGTGCGGATAGGCGTGCATGCAACGCTCGGGGTCGGCAATCTGCACGCGGCGCAGCATGTCGAGGATGCGCGCGCGAATCTCGGCGGCCGAGAGCTTCGTGTGCATGCGCAGGCCTTCGGCCATCTGCTCGCCGATGCGGTGCACCGGGTTGAGCGAGACCATCGGCTCCTGGAACACCATGCCGATGCCCGGCCCGCGGATCGGGCGCATGGCCTTGACGTCTCGCGTGCTCAGGTTTTCACCGTCGAACAAGATGCGCCCACCGGTCTGCGTGATGCCCGGCGGCAGCAGTTGCAGGATGGCGCGCGCGGCCATGGTCTTGCCGCTGCCCGATTCGCCCACCACCGCCAGGAATTCGCCGGGCTTCACCTCGAAGGACAGGTCGTGCACCAACGGCTGCGTGCCGTGGCGCAGCTCGATCTTCAGGTGCTCGACCGACAGCACGGCTTGGTTCAGGGAAGTGTTCATGCCCTCTCCGTGCGTGGGTCGAGACGATCGCGCAGCGATTCGCCCAACAGGTTGATGCCCAGCAGCGTGAGCGCGATGCACAGGCCCGGCACCAGGCACAGCCACACGGCCGAGGCCATGTAGGGCCGTGCGCTGGCCAGCATGTTGCCCCAGGTGGGCGCAGGCGGCGGCACGCCCAGGCCGAGAAAGCTCAGCGCGCTTTCCGACAGCAATACCCAGCCGAACATGCTGGTAGCCAGCACCGCGATCGGCGCCACGCAGTTGGGCAGGATGTGGCGCCACATGGTGTAGATCTCGCTGTTGCCGATCATGCGCGAGGCCTCGACGTACTCGCGCTCGCGCAGTGACAGCACGGTGCCGCGCACCACGCGCACCACCGAGGGCGCATAGGCCAGGCTCAGTGCCAGCACGATGCCCCATTGGTTGGCGCCAACGATCACCATCACGCCCAGCGCCAGCAGCAGGCCCGGAAAGGCCAGCAGCGTGTCGTTGAAGGCCATCAGCACGCGGTCGGTCCAGCCGCGCATGAAGCCCGCAACCACGCCCACCACCAGGCCCATGGCGGTGGCCAGCGCCACGGTCAGCAACGCGATCAGGCAACTGGTAGAGGCGCCTTGCATGGCGCGGCTGGCCACGTCGCGGCCGAATTCGTCGGTGCCGAGCCAGTGCGCCATGGAGGGCGCCTGCAGCTTGCTGCGCAGGTCGATGCCGAGCGGGCTGTAGGGCGTCCAGACGGCGGCCACCACCGCCAGGATCAGCAACGTGCCAATGAGCACGCCGCCGATGAGGGTATGGGTCTTGAGTTTCTTCACTGCACCGACACCCGTGGGTCGAAGAGGGGATAGCACATGTCCACGATCAGGTTGATGACGACGTAGATGCAGGCGGTAAACAGCAGGCAGCCCTGCAGCACGGGATAGTCGCGCGCGAAGATCGAATCGATCATCAGGCGGCCCAGACCGGGCAGGGTGAACACAGTCTCCAGCACCGCGATGCCGCTCAGCAGGTGGCCGAGGATCAGGCCGATCATGGTGAGCGTGGGGTTGAAGGCGTTGGGCAGCACGTGGCGGCGCAGCACCTGCGACTCGGGCACGCCCTTGGCGCGCGCATGCGCGACGTATTCGAGTCGCAGGATCTCGATGGTGCTGGCGCGCGACATGCGCGTGAGCACACCGGTTTCCACCAGCACCAGCGTAACGATAGGCAGGATCACGTAGAGCACGCCCTGCGAGAAGTTCTCTGACATGGGCACATAGCCCACTACCGGCAGCCAGCCCAGGAACTGGCCGAAGAACATCAGCAACAGCAGGCCGAGCCAGAAGCTGGGCACCGACAGCATCAGCGTGGCCGCGCCGATGATGGCAAGGTCGGTCGGCCGGTCCTTGCGCCAGGCGGCGATCAGGCCGGCGGGCACGGCGATCAGCGAGGCCAGCGCCACGGCGGTAAGCACAATGGCGGCGCTCACGTGAAAGCGCTCCCAGATCAGCGGCAGCACTGCCAGCCCGTTGGTGGTGGACACGCCAAGATCGCCGGCCAGCGCGTGGCGCAGCCACACAAAGTACTGCGTGACCAGGGGCTGGTCCAGCCCCATCTGGTGGCGCATGAGTTCGAGCTGCGCGGGGTCGGCGCCTTCGCCCAGCATCAGCAGCACCGGGTCGCCCGGAATCAGCCGCATGAGGGTGAAGACTGCGATTGATACCAGCAATAGCGTCGGGATCGTCATGGCGATCCGGCGCAGGAGGTAGAGGGGCATGGGGCGGCGCCTCGGTCAGGGGCTCGCGTCGAGCCGGACGTTCCAGAACCGTGGCTTGGCTGGGGCCCAGCCCTTGAAGCCCGTCACGCTCTTGCGCATGGCCGTGGCGTCGCTGGCGTTGAACAGCACGATCATCGGCACGTCCTGCAGCATCTGCTTGTGCATCTCATCGAACAGCACCTGGCGCCGCGCCTTGTCGCGCGACACCATGGACTCGGTCAAGCGCGCCTGCGCATAGGGGCTGTCCCAGGCCTTGCGCGGCTGGGTGGCCTTGTCGCCGGACACCATCTCGTAGTTGAGCGAAGGGTCGATGCGCGCCGAGTAGATGAAGGCCATGCTCTGGTACTGGCCCTTGGTGTAGCGGTCGAGCTGGGTGGCCCAGTCGAGCACTTCAAGCTCGATATTGATGCCGGCTTCAGATGCCATCGCCTGCACCAGCACGGCGGAGGAATACAGGGATTCGTAGCGCTTGTTGGCGATCATGCGGATCGGCTGGCCGCGGTAGCCGGCCTCTGCAAGCAGCTTCTTTGCGGCGGTGAGGTCGCGCTTGAAGCCGGTAGCCTGCACGGCGTCGTAATAGGGGCTGGAGGATGGAACCACCGAATTGTTGACGACAGAGAGGCCTTCGGTCACGGTACTGGCGATCTCTGGCGTGTCCAGCGCAAGCGCCAGCGCGCGGCGCACGCGCACGTCCTTCAGCACCGGGTCGTTGGTTTGCAGCAGCAGCGCGATCATGCTCATCACCGGCGTGTTGTCGACGACGACATCACTGCGCTTGCGCATCTCGACGACGTCGGCCGGGCTGGGGCTGATGAAAGCGTCAAGGCCGCCGCTGTAGAGCGCCGCCTTGGCGGCGGCCGAGTCGGGGATGACGACAAAGCGCAGGTTCTCGACCTCGGCCTTCTTGCCGCCGGTGAGGCCGTCACGCGGTTCGGCGCGAGAGGTATAGCCGTCGAAGCGCGTGAGCTCAACGTATTGGCCGCGCTTCCATTCCTTGAACTTGTAGGGGCCGGTGCCAACGGGCTCTTTCCACTGGCCGTCGGGGCCGACCGAACTGCGGTGCAGGATGGCGGCGCTGCCGCAATCGGGGCGCGCCATCATCGTGAGGAAGAGGGCGCTTGCGCGCTCGAGCTTGAACACCACCGTCTTGGGATTGGGCGCTTCCACCGAGAGCACCTTGGTCATGCCTTTGCCGTCGAACTCGGGCAGGCAGCGCCAGTTGCTGGCGGGTCTGAGGTAGCGCTGCCAGCTCCACACCACGTCGTCGGCGACGAGCGTGGCGCCGTTCTGGAACTTCACGCCGTCGCGCAGGGTGAAGGTGTAGGTCAGGCCGTCGGCCGAGGTGTCGACCTTGCTCGCAAGCATGGGGCCGATGGAGGTGTCTTCGCGCAGTGCCACCAGGCCCTCGCCCACGTGCAGCAACACGTTGTCGGTGTTGTCGTCGCGGTTGCCACCGGGGTCGGTGCTGCGGATGTCGGAGTTGATCTGGATACGCAGGGTCTGGCCTGTGCCAGTTCCCCCGGTCTGGGAGAAGGCCGTGCCGGCCGCCAGGCCGAGGGCCCAGGCGGTGGCTTGCAGGAGCCGGCGCGAACGCGCGGTGGTATGGCGGGGCGGGGGCACGGGCACATGCATGGCAACACTCCTGGCGTGGGCTGGGCGAGTCAGGTCAGAGGGAATATTCGGTGAAGCGGTGGGCCTTGAAGGGCGCCGGGGCGATTCGCATCTTTCGTGCCGCCGGGTCCATCACGATGGTTGCCACGGTGGCCGAAGAAGCACCGCCAGGCCCTGCGCTTGGGGATCGGCAGACGGCGCGCGGTGCACCGAAGCGGTCCTGCAGCGCGTCCAGCACATGCTGCTCGGTGAGGTCGCCCGCGTGCTTGTGCAGCGCCTCGGTCACACGGCGGTCGCGGTAGAGCGAGTCGGGCGTGGTCTCCAGGCTGCGGTCCACCACGCGCGCCAGGGCCGCCTGCGTCTTGAAGTGGTTGGCATGCACCAGGATGCCGGCTTCTGGCTGCTGCCAGAAGACCTGCTGCGGGCAGGTCTCGAGGCTCACGGCTTCGCCTTCCGCGTGCGTGATGATCATGTTGTTGGAGATCGAGCGCGCGCTGCGGCACACCACGCCAAGCGCGTTGGCGTACAGCTCCGCCTGCAGGATGGCGCGGCGGATCAGCGCCAGCGGCACACCTTGCTGCTGGCCGTCGCCATCGGCCTTGATGAAGTTGCCGGTGACGGCAATGCCCGCGCTGTTGAGGCCGGCACGGGCCAGCGTGCCAGCCTCGGCAAAGGTCAGTATGGCCGGGCCCTTGGCCGGCTGGATGCGCAGCACCACGCCAAGCTCCAGGCTCTCCACGCGCCAGTCCCAGTTCTGCGCATGGATCAGTTTGCCGTCGCGCGCGGCCGATGGCATCACCACCACGCCGGTGCAGCCGTCGGGCGGCTCGGTGGCTTCGAGCTGCTGGAAGGCATAGAGCAGTTCGCTGCGCGCGTTGAGCGCCACGATGTCTTCGGTCGGCACGCCTGCGCCCTCGGCCACGCCTTCTATCTCGCGCAGCATGCCGGCGTCGAAGGCTTCGATCACCGGCATGAAGCGGTGTGCCAGCGCGCGGGTGCGGTCCCAGCTCAGGCCCACACGCTCGAAGGCGGCGCGGTAGGTGCGCAGGCTCAGGTCGATGCGGTCACCGGCGGCGCGGCCGTACTGCTGGCCGCACTGGCGGGCGTCGCCTTCGATGTCATAGAGGGGGAACGATTCGATGTCCATGTTGGGGTGTCCTTGCTGGGGGCGGTGTTCAGGCGGCCACGTCGGTGGCTTGGGCGGTCTGGGTGATGGCGGCGCGCAGGCTGTCCGCGATCTGGTCGACATGCTGGCGCCCGATGGTGAGAGGCGGCGACAGCGCGATGGTGTCGCCCACCGCGCGCACCAGCACGCCGCTGTCCACGCAATGCTGCGCCACGGCTTGCGCATGCGTGCCCGGGCCGCTGGCCCATGCCTGCAGCTCGACGCCGGCGAGCAGGCCCACGTTGCGCACGTCGACCACGCCGGGCAGGCCGCGCAGCGCATGCAGGCAGTCTTCGAAGTAGGGCGCCAGCGCGGCGGCCTGGGTGATCAGGCCGTCTTCGGTGTAGGCATCTAGCGTGGCCATGGCGGCGGCGCAGGCCAGCGGGTGGCCTGAATAGGTGTAGCCGTGCGACAGCTCCACCGCGCTGACGCTGCCCTGCATGAAGGCGTCATGCACCGCGCCGCGCATCAGCACCGCGCCCATGGGCACGGCGCCGTTGGTCAGGCCCTTGGCGGTGGTGATGATGTCGGGCACTACGCCAAACAGGGCGGCCGCAAAATTGGCACCCAGGCGACCAAAGCCGGTGATGACTTCATCAAAGATCAGCAGCACGCCATGCTTGTCGCAGAGCTCGCGCAGGCGCTTGAGGTAGCCGCGCGGCGGCGGCAGCACGCCGGTGGAGCCGGCCACGGGCTCGACGATCACGGCGGCCACGGTCGACGCGTCGTGCAGCGCGAACAGCGCCTCGAGCGCGTCAGCCTTGTCGATGCCGTGTTCCGGCTCGCCGCGCGAGAACGCATTGCGTGCCAGGTCGAGCGTGTGCGGCAGGTGGTCGACGCCGTTGAGCAGCGGCCCGAAGGTGCTGCGCTGGCGCCCGATGCCGCCCACCGAGATGCCGCCAAAGCCCACGCCGTGGTAGGCGCGCTCGCGGCCGATCAGGCGGTAGCGGCCGGCGTCGCCGCGTGCGCGGTGGTAGGCCACGGCGATCTTCAGCGCGGTATCGACCGACTCGGAGCCCGAGTTGGTGAAGAACACATGGTCCATGCCTGGCGGCGCGAACTGGGCAAGGCGCTCTGCCAGTTCGAAGGCCGCGGGGTGGCCGATCTGGAAGTTGGAGGCGTAGTCGAGCACGTCGATCTGCGCCTTCATCGCGGCGCTGATGCGCGGGTTGCGGTGCCCGGCGTTCACGCACCACAGGCCGGCAATGGCGTCGAGCACGCGGCGGCCGTCGGCCAGGTCGTAGTAGAGGCCCTCGCTGCCAACGATCAGGCGCGGCGATTGCTTGAACTTGCGGTTGGGGGTGAAGGGCATCCAGAACGCGTCGAGCGAGGCTGGAGTAGAGGTGTCGACAAGGGCCACGAGATGTTTCTCCGTTGGAAGCGACCCGGCTCTTGGGTCGTCGTAGGAGCAATCTTGAAACTCGGATTGTATTTTTGTAGTTATATGTACATGGTTTTTTGATATAAAAAATACATAAATCCAGCGATGATTGGTCCCCAGACCTGCGCTTTCGGAGAACCCCTGGATGGCCGAACAGATGGACAGACCAATCTCGTCGATCCCGCCGCTGACCCAGCGCGTGAGCCGCTACATCCTCGACCAGGCGCTGGCCGGCGGCTACGAAAACGGCCGCCACATGACCGAGCCCGATCTGGCGGGCCGGCTTGGTATTTCGCGCACGCCGGTGCGCGCCGCGCTGCGCCTGCTGCACGAGCGCAAGCTGCTGGCCCATGTGCCCAACCGCGGCTACACCCTTGTGGCCGACCGGGCGGCGCTGGGCCTGGCGCGGCGCGAGATGCCCGAGGACGAAGAAAAGACCCTGTACTACCGCCTGCTGCGCGACCGCCTGGCCGGCAAGCTGCCCACGCGCGTCAACGAACTTGAGCTTGCGCAGGCCTACGGCGTACCCCGCCCTTTGCTGCGCAACGTGATGACCACGCTGCTGCAAGACGGCGTGCTGCGCGGGCGCCACTACCAGCGCTGGGAGTTCACTGAAACGCTGGACTCGGTCGAGAGCGAGCGCGAGAGCTATCGCTTTCGGCTCACGGTTGAATGCGCGGCGCTGCGCGAGCCCGGTTTCAAGGTCGAGCACGAACGGCTGCTGGCCTGCAGGGAGCAGCAGCAAACGCTGCTGACCCACGCATCGCGCCATTCGTGGATGGAGTTCTTCGAGGCCAATGCACAGTTCCACGAACTGCTGGCCAGCGCCTCAGGAAACCGTTTCATCCTTGATGCCGTGCAACAGCAGAACCGCCTGCGCCGCATGTCTGATCTGTCCGACTACCCGCTGGTGAGCCTGGATCTGCTGCGCAAGTCCTGCCGCGAGCACCTGCAGATCCTCGATGCCGTTGAAAGCAATGATTTGGAGACGGCCGCGCAGCACATGCACAAGCATTTGCGCCGTGCTAGCGACTTGCTGGAGCAGCGGGTGCAGGGGGCGCTCGGCAGCTGACTACGTCCCCGCCGTTAGCGCAAAGAAGTGATCCAGGATGTGGAAGTGGTCGTCGTGAAACTGGTCTTCCATGCCGGCCAGCTGCGCGATGGGTATCCACTCTGCTGAAGCGGCGTCGTCCGCGGCCTGGACTGCAGGCAGTGGGCGGGTGCCTGGCTGACCAGGGCGCCGAGCACCGCATCCAGGGAACTGTTGGCGCCGCCAAAGTAGGCATCGCGCAGGGCGCTGGCATTGATCTGGCCTTGGGAGCCGGCTGCGTCCAGCGCCCAGCCGGGGAAATCCTTCAGGTATTCGCTGGTGGCGTCTGGCGCGGCTGCGCGGCAAGGTGGAGTACACATCGCTGCCGGCGTTCTTGCTGGCTGAGCCCTTTACTCTGCCGCAGTTGCAGCAGACCTATGAGGTGGTGCTGGGGCGGCCCATGGACAAAAGCGCTTTCAGAAAACGCATGCTCGACGCCCTCTTCCTGGAAGAGGCCGGCATGGTCGACGGCCAGCAGGGCCACGCGGCCATGGGCTACCGCATCAAGCACCGGGCGCGGGCGGCAACTTTCCCCCGCATGTTCCGGGCGAGCGAGTAGGGATGTGCTGCTGAAGGGTGCATCTACGTTTTCAGCCCTGCTCGGGCAGCATGCGCCGCAGGGTGTTGTCCCGGTAGAGGTAGTGATGCAGCAGCGCTGCGGCGGCATGCAGGCCGATCAGGAAGTAGCCCACGGTGGCCAGGGCCTCGTGGATGTCCTTGATCCTGTCCGCCAGCGCCGCGTTGGCCGCGATCAGCGCGGGAATGCCCAGGCCGAAGAGCACGATCGGCTTGCCCCCCGCACTCAGTGCCAGCCAGCCGAGGAGGGGCATGGCGAGCATGAAGGCGTACAAGGCCCAGTGCAGGCCCAGGGCCAGCCTGGACTGCCAGGCGGGAGGCGGCGGCCGGATCGCGGGCGCGCTGCCGGCCGCCAGGCGCGCCGCGAGACGCAGCACGACCAGCGCCAGCACGCACAGGCCCAGCAGGTAGTGCAGCGGCTTGAGGTCGGCGCGCAGTGCGCTCCCCCTGGGGGCGAATCCCCGCAGTTCCATGCAGGCATAGACCGCTACCAGCAACAGCAGCATGAGCCAGTGCAGGGCGATGACCACCGATCCGTAGCGGGCGGACGTGTTTTTCCAGAGCATGTTGGTTTCCTTGATTGTTCTGAGCGGCGCGGGGACGCACGGCGCCTTTGCTCAGAAATGCGTGCCCACGATGAACTTGAGCACCCAGCGGTCCGCGTCACGGGTGATGCCCCGGCCAATGCCGGCGTTCAGGTCGAAGCGGTCGAACTCATGGTCGATCACGGCGAACAGCGTCTTGCTGTTGTAGCGCAGCGCATCGGGGCGGGCCAGGCGCCCGAGATCGTTGTAGGTCTCGAAGCCGAGCTGCGTCTTGCCGTTGATGGCGTAGGCCACCTTGGCGTCGACATCCAGCGTGACGGGGCCGCCTCGGCTGGAGAGGCTCCAGTCCAGGTTGGGATTGACCGCCAGCGTCCAGGGGCCCGTGCGGTAGCCGAAGATGCCCTTGAGCTCTGCGTTCCAGGGGCGCGGCGAGACGCGCAGGCTGGTGCGGCCCACCTCCAGGTTGGCGCCCCAGAAAAATCCCCGGTCCTTGTCGTGCGGGGCGATGTACTTGAGGCGCAGCTTGCCGCCATCGAGCTTGGGATCGGCGCCGGGCGCGCGGGTGGTGAGCACGTAGAGGCCCAGCTCCAGCGTGTCGGTAAGGCCGTAATAGAACTCGGGCGTCAGGCGGTAGACATGGAAGGGCGGCTGTTCCCCCGCATAGCCCGGCCGGGAGGCGCCAGAGAAGACATAGTTGTTGTGCACGTCCACGCCGAACTGGCCCGGCGCGCTCATGTCGTCGAGATACACCTGGATTTCTTCGGGAGCCGCCCGGGCGGCGGGCGAGAAACAGGTGGCAATGGCCAGCAGCACGGCGAACGCCATGCCGGGGATGTGGGAAGAGTGCGCCGCATGGGCATGCCCCATGCGGCGCGCGGAGGCAGCAAGAAGAGAAAAGATCACGATAGGCCCTTTCGACCGGAGACCAGGGGTCCCGCACGCAGGTGCGCGGGTACGCCAACGCCGCCTGGGGGCGGCGCTTGTCAATGGGTCGTCAGGGGCGGGGCTGTCTGCGGCGGCAGGCGCAGCCATGCACGCGCAGAGGGCGGCGCCCGGCTGCTGGCGGGTACCCGCTGGGGCAGCGGGCGCTCCACCGGTACGGCAAATGGCAGCAGCACGATGGTGAGCGACAGGCCCAGCAGGACCAGCGCCAGCAGCCGGTCGAGGCCACGGGCCAGTGCATCGGGCAGGTCGATGCTGGCGGCGGTGGGTGCAAAGAGCGTGACCTCGAGCTCGTTGTGGTGGCCGCCGCGCAGGTCGGGCTCGAACTGGGCCAGTTCGCCCACGCTGCGGATGCGCAGCGCGGGTTCGTCCTCCCAGCCATCATGGCGGAAATGAACCGCCAGGAAGGGCTGGCATGCCAGCAGCAGGACGCTCGCGATGCAGGCCCATGCCAGATGGCCGGCAATGATTCGGCGAAGGCGAGCGATGGACATCTGCCGAGAATACCGGGGTTCCCGGGGCGTCGCCAGTTGCGCACCGCATTGCGGCTTTGGGGATACTGTCCGGGCCGTTCTTCCCCACTGGGCGCATGCTCCATGCCGTTACTTCCTGACACCGATCCGCCGCAGCGTTTTCGCCTGTTCCGTCCCGCGGGGCGAACGCTGCGCCTGTGGCTGCTGGCCGTGGCCGTAGGGGCGCTGGCGGCGGCGGCCACGGTGCTGTTCCGCGGGCTGGCGCGCGCGGTCGAGTGGCTGGCCACGGGGCATACCGGCGGCCTGGTGGATGCGGCCCTCTCGCTGCCACCGTGGCAGCGGGTGCTGGTTGGCGCCGTGGGCGGCCTGCTGGCCGGCGCGGTGCTGGAACGCGGCCGTGCCTGGGCGCAGCGTGGCCCTGCAGGCGATGTGCACCTGGACTACATAGACGCGGCGCGCCATGGCCGGGTGGACCTGAACAACCGCACCACCCTCGTGCGCAGCGTGTCGGCGCTGCTGTCGGTGGGCACCGGCGCCTCCATCGGCCGCGAGGGGCCCATGGTGCAGCTGGCCGCCTGGTTCGCGGCCACCTTGGCGCGCCGGCTGCCGCTGTCGCCGGAGGAGCGCAAGGCGCTGCTGGTGTGCGGCATTGCGGCCGGCATCGGCTCGGCCTACCACGCCCCGGTGGCGGGCGTGGTGTTCGTGCTGGAGCTGGCGCTGGGCTTTCTAGTGCCCTATGCGGTGGCACCGGTGCTGATCGCTTCTGCCACGTCGAATGCCCTGATCTACTGGCTGGTCGAGCCGCAGCCCCTGTATGCCGTGCCGCAACTGGACCTGCTGCCGACCAGCCTGGGCGCGGCGCTGGTCGCTGGCGTGGTGTTTGGCGGCACGGGGTGGGCATTGCTGGTGCTGCTGGAGCGGGTCCGCGCGGTGTTTGGCCGCATCGCCTCGCCGGTGTGGCGACTGGGCCTGGGCGGCCTGCTGGTGGGGCTGCTGTCGGCGGCCGTGCCGCAGGTCTGGGGCAATGGCTACAGCGTGGTGTCTGGCGTGCTGCAGGGGCAGCTGCTGTGGCAGATGCTGGCGCTGGTATTGGCGGCCAAGGTGCTGGCGACGGCGCTCAGCTCGGGCAGCGGCGCCATCGGTGGCGTCTTCACGCCCTCGCTGCTGGTGGGCGCGGCCTCGGGCAGCGTGCTGGCGCAGGTAGCGCTGCTCTGGCTGCCCGCGGCCTGGGTGGGGGACCCGCGCGTGCTTGCGGTGATCGGCATGTCGGCCGTACTGGCCGCGGTCACGCACGCACCGCTGATGGCCATCGTCATGGTGCTGGAGATGACGCACCAGTTCCAGCTCACCCTGCCGACCATGCTGGCCTGCGGCGTGGCCTATGCGGTGAGCACGCAGTTTGGTGCGCGGCCCTTGTACGGCAATCCGATCGAGGCGCACCGGTAGCGGCGGCGGCATACCTTCAAAATATTGAAGGAAAGTGCCTGCAGCCCTTGTTGCACCTTGGCTACCAGCTATCTATTTAATAGCTCGCATGGAGAGACGCGACCGGGCGCGTCGGGCGGCGTCGCCCAAGCACCACGTTCCCACCGTCTCCCCGCCTCAGGGCGTACCTGCCGGTGCCAGCGCGCGGCAGTAGTCCACCAGCGCATCGATCTCCGAGGCCTTGTCGAACACCGCGTCCGCGCCCAGCGACAGGCAGCGGCTGCGGGCGTCCTCGGACACCAGGTTGCTCAAGACCACCACCTTCTGATCGGGCAGGCGGGTCGCGCACCACTGCAGCGCCGCAAAGCCGCTGCCCTGGCGCAGTTGCAGGTCGACGATGGCCAGGTCCCAGCCGCGGTCGTGGCTGGAGAGCCAGTGGGTGACGCTGCGCTCGTTGTCGCCAAAGCCCACGATCTCCACGGAGAGGGACTGGCGCAGCAGCGTGGCCATGGCGTCGCGGGCTTCTTCGTCGTCTTCGATCAGGTAGATTTTGAGCGTCATGGGGCGGGGAAAGGGAAGGGCGGCGGCCAGGAGCGCCGCCGGATTCAGTCGTCGAGCGAGGCGCTCCAGCGGTCATTCCAGCCGTGGCTGCGCTCGATCTCGCGGCGGTCGCGCTTGGTCGGGCGGCCCTGGGTCAGGGTGTCGGCGGGTTCGGGCGCCAGGCGGCGCTGCTCGGCAGCGCGTTCGCGTGCCTGCACGCTGTCGGCGGTCTCTTCGTAGAGCTGCTGGGCCACGGGTGCCGGGCCGCGCAGGCTGCTGAGCGCGCGGACCACGACGGTGCGCAGCAGCACGCCCTGGCGCACTGCCACGGTATCGCCGGGCCGCAGTTCGCGCGAAGGTTTGGCCGGGGCGCCGTTCACCTGCACCCGGCCCTTGCCGATCTCTTCGACCGCCAGGCCGCGCGTCTTGTAGAAGCGTGCGCACCAGAGCCACTTGTCCAGGCGCAGCGTATCGGGAGGATTCATCGGGGGGCATTTTCCACCAGGCGCGCCCGGGCCGTGTCAGCCAAGGGCGGGCGTCGCAGTCGGCGCCCCGCCCATGGCGGCCAGGGGCAGGCGCACGCAGGCGTCCAGGCCGGTGACGACCGAGTGCTGCGTGCGGTTCTCCAGCGCGATGCTGCCGCCCAGCACACTCACGATCTCCTGGCAGATCGCCAGCCCCAGGCCCGAGCCGCCGGGCGCCATGCCGGCGAAGGGCTGGAACAGCCGTCCCTGCAGCTCGGGCGGCAGCCCGGGGCCGCTGTCGGCGATGGTGAGCGCGGCGGTGCGGCCGTCGGCCACCACGGCCACCGCCAGCGGCGCACCGGGAGGGCTGTGGCGGATGGCGTTGTGCAGCAGGTTGCGCACCAGCTCGCGCAGCATCCAGTCGTGCGCGCGTACCGGCGCGGGCACGGTGGAGAGCGAGAAGTCCAGGTCCTTCTCCGCGAGCAGCGGGGATAGCTCCAGGGCCATCTCCCGCACGATCTGCGACAGGTCGCAGGCGCGGGCCGTGTCTTCCTGGCGCGCCTGCTCGACCTTGGCCAGCGACAGCATCTGGTTGGCCAGGGCGGTGGCGCGGTCCACCGTGGCGTGGATCTCCTGCAGCGCCTGCTGTGGCGGCATGTCGCCGCGCAGCGCCGACTGAGTCTGCACCTTGAGCACGGCCAGCGGCGTGCGCAGCTGGTGGGCGGCATCGCGCATGAAGCGCCGCTGGTGCTCCAGCAGCTGGCGCAGCCGTGCCATGACGGCGTTGGTGGCGTCCACCAGCGGCAGCAGCTCGCGCGGGGCGTCGGGCGCGGCGATGGGCGTCAGCTCGCCCTCGGGGCGGGCCTGCAGGGTGGCGCTGAGCGCACGCACCGGCCGCGTGGCACGCTGTACCACGACCACCACCACCAGGGCGATCACCAGCACCAGGCCGGCCTGGCCCTGCAGCGTCTCGACCAGGATCTGCCGCGCCAGCGTGTGGCGCAGCTCCAGCGTCTCGGCCACCTGGATCACCGCCATGGCGCGGCCGCCGGCGCTGGCCACGGGCTGCAGCAGCACGGCCACGCGCACGTCGCGGCCGCGGAAGTGCTCGTCGTAGAACGTGACCAGTGCCGCGTAGGGCGGCCGGTCGGGGATGCGGCCGCGCCAGAAGGGCAGCTCCTCGAAGCCGGAGACCAGCCGGCCCTGGATGTCGGAGACGCGGTAGAACAGCCGGCTCTCGTTGTCGGCCTCGAAGGCTTCCTGGGCGGAGTAGGGCACGGTGGCGCGCAGTACCGCCTGCTCGTCGAAGCCCTGCACGTCCAGCTCCTCGCTGATGGACTTGGCCGCAGCCAGCAGGGTGCGGTCGTAGGCGGTGTTGACTGCGGCCAGCGCCTGGCGGTAGAGGTTGACCGTGTTGAAGCCGATCAGCAGCACCACCGGCAGCAGGATGCCCAGCAGCAGGCGCCGGCGCAGCGAGCTCGGGCGCGCCGCGCGCCGCGCGCCCGCCCTTGCGTCCGCGGCGGTCACGGGGCGGCCTTGAGCAGGTAGCCCAGGCCGCGCAGGGTCATCAGCGTGGTGCCGGTGCCCGCCAGTTTCTTGCGCAGGCGGTAGACCACGACCTCGATCGCCTCGTACTGCACGTCGGCCTCGCCGGGGAACACCAGCTCGAACAGGCGCTCCTTGGCCACTGCATGGCCGGGCTGCGCCATCAGCGCCTGCAGCAGGGCCAGCTCGCGCGGGGTGAGCTCCATGGGCTGGTCGCGGTGGTAGATGGCGCCATCGCGCTTGTCGTGCCGCAGCGCGCCGACAGTGGCCACGCCGGCGTCGACCAGGGGCTCGGTACCGCCCGGCGCAGCGCGGCGGCGGGTGAGGGCGCGTACGCGCGCCTCCAGCTCGTCCAGGTCGAAGGGCTTGGGCAGGTAGTCGTCGGCACCGGCGTTCAGGCCGGCCACGCGGTCGCCCACGGTGCCGCGCGCGGTCAGCAGCAGCACGGGCGTGTCCAGGCCGCGCCGGCGTGCCGCGGCGAGCACTTCCAGGCCGTCCATGCCGGGCAGGCTCAGGTCCAGCACGACCACGTCGGGGGGCGCGGCGGCCCAGCCGGCCAGCGCGGCGCGGCCGTCGGATTCCACCCGCACGGCCATGCCGCGGCGGGAGAAGGTGCGCTCGAGGGTACTGCGCAGGACGGTATCGTCCTCGACGATCAGGACTTGCATGGGCGCCGACCATAGCACCCTGCCGCGCACGGTCGTTCCAGGCGCCGTTTACGGGCTTTCCCTAGTGTTCCGGACAGCCGATTGACAGCCTGCCGGCGCATGATCCAGCCGCGTTCGTTCCAACATCCAGGAGACCCCATGCGTCGCGATACCTTCCTCAAGTCCATGGCCGCGCTGGCCGCTGCCGGCACGCTGCCGCTGACGGCCCGTGCCGGCGCCAACTTCAAGATGATGCTGCCGGCCAATCCTGGCGGTGGCTGGGACACCACCGGCCGCGCGCTCGGCAAGGCGCTGCAGGAGGCCAAGGTGGCCGATACCGTCACCTACGACAACAAGGGCGGCGCCGCGGGCGCCATCGGCCTGGCTCAGTTCGTCAACGGCAGCAAGGGCGACCCGAACGCGCTGATGGTGATGGGCGCCGTGATGCTGGGCGGCATCATCACCGGCAAGCCGCCGGTCAACCTGTCGCAGGCCACGCCTATCGCCCGCATCACCAGCGAATACAACGTCTTCGTGCTGCCGGCCAATTCGCCGTTCAAGACCATGGCCGACGTGGTGGCCCAGCTCAAGAAGGACCCGGGCAGCGTCAAGTGGGGCGGCGGCTCGCGCGGCTCCACCGAGCACATCGCCGCGGCCATGATCGCCCGCGCCGTCGGCGTGGACCCGGCCAAGATCAACTACGTGGCCTTCCGCGGAGGCGGCGAGGCCACCGCTGCCATCCTGGGCGGCAACGTCACCATCGGCGGCAGCGGCTTCAGCGAGTTTGCCGAGTACATCTCGGCCGGCAAGATGCATCCGGTCGCGGTCACCTCGGGCGAGCGCCTGCAGGGTGCCGACGTGCCCACGCTGAAGGAGCAGGGCATTGCCGTGGAGATCGGCAACTGGCGCGGCGTCTACGGCGCCCCCGGCATCAGTGCCGAGCAGCGCAAGGCGCTGATCGACGCGGTGCAGGCGGCACTGAAGACGCCGGCCTGGGCCGACGCCGTCAAGAAGAACGACTGGACCCCGGCCGTGCTGACGGGCGATGCCTTCGGCAAGTTCGTGGACGAGGAGTTCGCGAGCCTGCGCGACACCATGACCAAGGCCGGCATGGTCGCTGCCTGACATGGCACACCCCCAGGCTACGCGCACTTCGTGTCGCTTCGCCGACCCCCTTGCAGGGGGCACATCCAGCGGCCCGGCAGAGCCGGTTCCGCGGATGTCTGCGCTTGACCTGCTCCGCGGCCCTTGGTGCTTCCATGCGGGGCGGGTGGTGCGCAGGGCGTGAGCGCGTAGCCATCCCATCCTGACAGGCACGCCTTGGTGCGTGCCTTTTTTCCGTCCCAACGAGGTCCACAAACATGAACTCCACAGACCCCCTTGTTGCAGAGGCGGCGCCGGACGCCGCGCCACCTGCATCGACCTGGCCCCAGACCCTGGTGGGGGTGGGCGTGCTGCTGACCGGGCTGGGCCTGGGTTTTGGCGCCATCAGCATCTCGTCGGACGCGGGCTATGGCGGCGTCGGCCCCAACTTCCTGCCATGGCTGATGGCCGCGGCGCTGACCGTCTGCGGCGGCTGGATCATCTGGGAAGCCCGCACCGGCGGCTTCCGCGAGCTGGAGACCCCGTCGGGTGCCGAGCGCGGCGACTGGGGCGGCTTCATCTGGGTGTCGGCCGGCCTGCTGGCCAATGCCGCGCTGATCACCAGCATCGGCTTCATCCTGAGCTGCACGCTGTGCTACGCGCTGGCGGTGCAGGGCCTGCGCCGCGCCGCCGGCCAGCCGGCCGGGCAGCCGCGGGTCTGGGTGACGGACGTCGTCACCGGCCTGCTGATCTCGGCCCCGGTGTTCTGGGCCTTCACGCAGTTCCTGGCGATCAATCTGCCGGGCCTGACCAACACGGGCTGGTTCTGACATGAAGCACCCCAAGGCTTCGCGCACTGCGTGTCGCTGCGCCAACCCCCTTGAGGCGGCGCCGCCTGCGGCCTGGCAGAGCCAGTTCCGCAGCGGTTTCCGCATGGCCTGCTCCGCGGCCTTTGGCGCCTTTGTTTTTCCTGCACTGCAGGCGGCGCGCAGCGCCATGGAGAACTGACCTATGGAGATCCTGAACGCACTCCTGCACGGCTTCGCCACGGCGATCACGCCGGTGAACCTGCTCTGGGCCCTGTTTGGCTGCGCGCTGGGCACGGCGGTCGGCGTGCTGCCGGGCATCGGCCCGGCGGTGGCGGTGGCCATGCTGCTGCCGATCACGGCCAAGGTCGAGGTGACGGCCTCGATGATCTTCTTTGCCGGCATCTACTACGGCGCCATGTATGGCGGCTCGACCACCTCGATCCTGCTCAACACCCCGGGCGAGACCGCCAGCATGGTGACAGCGATGGAGGGCAACAAGATGGCCAAGAGCGGGCGCGCGGGCGCGGCGCTGGCCACCTCTGCCATTGGCTCCTTCGTCGCCGGCACCATCGCCACCGTGATCGTCACGCTGTTCGCGCCCTTCGTGGCCGAGTTCGCGGTCAAGCTCGGGCCGCCAGAATACTTCCTGCTGATGCTGCTGGCCTTCACCACGGTGAGCGCGGTGCTGGGCAAGAGCACGCTGCGCGGCCTGAGCGCGCTGTTCGTCGGCCTGGCCGCGGGCTGCGTGGGCATGGACCAGATCTCGGGCCAGGCGCGCTACACCGGCGGCATTCCCGAGATGCTGGACGGCATCGAGATCGTGCTGGTGGCGGTGGGCCTGTTCGCCGTGGCCGAGGTGCTGTACGCCGCGCTGTACGAAGGCCGCACGGTCGAGGGCCAGAACAAGATGAGCCGGGTGCACATGAGCGCACGCGACTGGAAGCGCTCCATCCCCGCCTGGCTGCGCGGCACGGCCATCGGCACGCCCTTCGGCTGCATCCCGGCCGGCGGCACCGAGATCCCGACCTTCCTCAGCTATGCCACCGAGAAGAAGCTGGCCAAGGGCGAGGACCGCGCCGAGTTCGGCACCAAGGGCGCCATCGAGGGCGTCGCCGGCCCCGAAGCGGCCAACAACGCCACCGTGACCGCCGCGCTGATCCCGCTGCTGACGCTGGGCATCCCGACCAGCAACACCACGGCGATCCTGCTGGGCGCGTTCCAGAACTACGGCATCCAGCCCGGCCCGCAACTGTTCACCACCTCGGCCGCGCTGGTGTGGGCGCTGATTGCTTCGCTCTACATCGGCAACGTGATGCTGCTGGTGCTGAACCTGCCCATGGTCGGCCTGTGGGTCAAGCTGCTGAAGGTACCCAAGCCGCAGCTCTACGCCGGCATCCTGATCTTCGCCACGGTGGGGGCCTACGGCATGCGCCAGAGCGCGTTCGACCTGTTCCTGCTGTACGCCATCGGCGTGCTGGGCGTGGTGATGCGGCGTTTCGACTTCCCGACCGCACCGGTGGTGGTGGGCATGATCCTGGGCCCGCTGGCCGAGGCGCAGCTGCGCAACGCCATGTCCATCGGCGAAGGCAGTGCGCTGGTGTTCCTGCAGCGACCCATGTCGATCACCCTGGTGGTGATCGTGCTGGCCGTGCTGCTGCTGCCGCGCCTGCTGCGCCTGTGGGGCCAGCGCCGCGGCCAGCCGCTGGCGGTTTGAGCCTCGTGGCTTGCGTTGCTGCTGTGTGATAAAAATGCACAGAAGCGACGCGGGTGAAAGTTTGAAGCCCAGGCTGCTCCTGGGCTTCAAGCTCTCAGGCGTTCAAGATGATTGAGTAAATTTCACCAATAAAGCCAAGCGGGCCCCATGCGTACAGCGCCTGGGGCCCGTTTCACGTCAGTGATGCATTGCGCCAGACGCACCACCAGCATTCCCGGCGTCGAAGGCCGCGCACTTCAGCGCGATCCCCTGCTGGCCGTGAACACGCCCTGGAAAGGGATGGCTCTAGAATCCCGCCCCTTTGCCTGCCTCCGACATCCCGCGCCCATGAACATCGTCGTCAACGAAGAACTCAAAGCCTATATCGACCCGCTGACCCCGGATGAACACGAGGCGCTGGAGCGCAGCATCCTGGCCGAGGGCTGCCGTGATGCGCTGGTGCTGTGGGGCGAGGTGCTGGTGGATGGCCACAACCGCTACGGCATCTGCCAGAAGCATGGCCTGCCGTTCCAGACGGTGCAGAACACGCGCTTCCAGTCGATGGAAGACGTGCACCTGTGGATGATCGACCAGCACCTGGGGCGGCGCAGCGTGTCGGACTTCCAGCGCGGCGTGCTGGCGCTGCGCAAGAAAGAGATCGTGAATGAGCGCCGCGCCCGCGTGCCGGCACCCGCCGCCGTGGATGCAGCGCAGGCGCCGGCCGAGGCGGGTCTGCCGCCCTCCGAAACCCTGAACAGCCGCGAAGCCATCGCCAAGGCCGCACGCCTCAGCAGCAGCCAGGTGGTGATGATCGAGAAGATCCAGAAGCAGGCTGCGCCCGAGCTGGTGGCGGCCGTCAAGTCCGGCACCATCTCCATCAACGCTGCCGCCGCCGTGGCCAGCCTGCCGGCCGAAGAGCAAAGGGCGGCAGCCATCGCCGGCAAGGACGAGCTGAAGCAGGCCGCCAAGCGCGTGCGAGATGCCAAGCGCAAGCCGCGCGAGGAGCCCGCGGCGCCGCAGGAAGAAGAGGGCGCGGAGCCCGCCGACAGCCTGCAGGCGCTGCGGCAACGCGTGGCCGAGCTGACGGCCGAGAACGAGGCCCTGCGCCAGCAGATCGCAGAGCTGCAAGCGCAGCAAGCGGCCTGAAACATGCGGCAGGCCATACGCGCCGAACTGAGCGCCATCCAGCCCCTGGATGCGCTGGAGCAGGCCCATCTGGCCGACGCCCTGGCCTGGGTCGATTCCGGTGCCGAGCTGTGCCGCACCGCCAAGCCGGCGACGCCGCCCAAGCATCTGGTGTCCTACTTCGTGGTGGTGGATGGCGACCACCTTCTGCTGGTCGATCACAGGAACGCGCAGCTATGGCTGCCCACCGGCGGCCATGTGGAGCCGGGCGAGCATCCGCGCACCACGGTGCTGCGTGAGTTCGAGGAAGAGCTGGGCCTGGCCACGACCCAGGCAGTCGCGGCGCCGCTCATGGTCACCTGCACCACCACCGTCGGCCTGACGGCAGGGCACACGGATGTGTCCCTCTGGTACGTCGTGCAGGCCAGCCGGCAGCAGGCACTGGTGTTCGACCAGGACGAATTCCATGCGGTGCGCTGGTTCCATTGCGACGAGCTTCCGTTCGAGCGCAGCGACCCGCACCTGCGGCGCTTTGCAGAGAAATGGGCTGCGCAGCGGCGGGCTATGCCAGCAGCAGCCTGGCCACCAAACCGACCAGTGCACAGGCCCCCAGCAGCGGCAGCACACCCACCTTGAAGCGCAGCAAGGCCACGGCTGCGGCCACCGTGATGGCGGCCGACAGCAGGTCGAAGCGGCCCGCGAAGCCGCTGGGCCACAGCACGTGGTAGGCAAAGAACATCGCCAGGTTCAGGATCACCCCGACCACGGCCGCCGTGATGGCCGACAGCGGCGCGGTGAAGCCGAGCTTGCCGTGCGTGGATTCGATCAGCGGGCCGCCCGCCAGGATGAAGACGAAGGACGGCAGAAAGGTGAAGAAGGTGACCACGGTGGCCGCCAGCGCACCGCCCAGGAACAGGGCGTCCGGCCCCAGCACCTGCTGCAGCCAGCCGCCCACAAAACCGACGAAGGCCACCACCATGATGAGCGGGCCGGGCGTGGTCTCGCCCAGCGCCAGGCCGTCCATCATCTGCGGCCCTGACAGCCACTGGTAGTGTTCGACCGCGCCCTGGTAGACGTAGGGCAGCACCGCGTAGGCGCCGCCGAAGGTCAGCAGCGCGGCCTTGGTGAAGAACAGGCCCATCTGTGCCAGCGCGCCGTGCAGGCCTGTTGCAGCGACCAGCGCGGCCATGGCCAGCAGCCACAGCGCCGCTCCCGCCAGCAGCACCCTGGCCAGGAAGGCGCGCGACCACCTGGCATGCGCGGGCGTGGGGGTGTCGTCATCGATCAGCGCCGGGCCATAGCCCGATTGGGCGGATGCATGGCCGCCGCCCGGCGTGAACACTCCCGGTGCCCAGTGCGCACCGAAGTACCCCACCAGCGCGGCGGCGATCACGATGGCCGGGAACGGTACATCGAATGCAAAGATGGCCACGAAGGCGGCGGCCGCCAGGCCCCACATCCAGCGGTTCTTCAGCGCGCGGCTGCCCAGGCGGTAGGCCGCCTGCAGCACCAGCGCGGTCACGGCTGGCTTGATGCCATGGAAGGCGCCTGCCACCGCGGGCACGTCGCCAAAGCGCAGGTAGACCCACGACAGGGCCACCAGGATGAAGAGCGAAGGCAGCACGAAGAGCGCGCCGGCCACGATGCCGCCGCGCGTGCGGTGCATCAGCCAGCCGATGTAGGTGGCCAGTTGCTGCGCCTCGGGCCCGGGCAGCAGCATGCAGTAGTTGAGTGCGTGCAGAAAGCGCTTCTCGCTGATCCAGCGGCGGCGCTCGACCAGCTCGGCATGCATGATGGCGATCTGCCCGGCCGGCCCGCCGAAGCTGATGAAGCCCAGCTTGAGCCAGAAGCGAAACGCCTGGGCAAAGGAGACGGCCGCAGGCGCGGTCGCAGGAGAGGGTGTTGCGGGCAAGGCGGCGTCCACGGAAAACTCCGGCAAGTGGCGGACCCTTGCGTGCAGCCAGGGCCGCCCCTCTGTGCAGGCTTCTGGCGGTAAACCGTGGTCCCGGAGCGGCGATGCTAGCAGGCAGCGGTGCGGCCCGTTGCGCCGCCCGGCCAGGGTGGCGGGCGCTGATCGGCACCGCTTACGGAGACGCCTTGTCGACCTCCTTGCGGATGACCAGGGCGCCCGGCGCGGCCGTGTTCTGCGGCACCCCGCTGCCCTTGACCGCCATGTCCATGGGCTGGTAGCGCCGCTTGCCGGCGGCCATGCCGGTGTGGGGGTCCGTCGCCGTTGCGGGCGTCGGGGCCGCCATGGTGCGCTCGGTCGCCTGGCCCTTGGCGGCGCCATCGCTGCCGGCCGCGTCCACCGCAAACGCCAGGCCCGGCAGCAGTGCCAGAAACACCAGCACCAGCAACGGTGCAAGCAATGCCTTGAAGGTTCTCATGGTGAATGCTCCTGTCGGATTGAGCCCACCCCCCTTCCATGCCCAGGCACCAGATTACGCCTGTCCAGGCAGGGGCGAAAGCCCTGCAGCACACAGGGTGAGCGGTGCAAGAGCGTGCCCCGCCAGGGCGCCACAATCGCCGGATCTATCCCGCCACGACGGCCCGCGATTCCAATGCCTGTTCCTCTCACTTCCGCCGCCGTGGACGCGCTGCGCGCCCGTGCCCCCGGTGCGCACCGCACCACGCATTTCAACCACGCCAGTGCCTCGCTGCCCTCTGCCGCCACCCTGGAGGCGATCCACGCCCATCTGTTGCGTGAAGCCATGCAGGGGCCGATGGAGGCGAGTCTGGCGGCGCGCGAGCAGACCGAGCACGCGCGGGTGCTGGCCGCGCAACTGCTCAACGCCCAGCCGGGCGAGATTGCGCTGACCGGTGGCAATTCGCCGGGCTGGGGCGCGGCCTTTGCCGCGCTGGGGCCATGGCGCGCGGGCGAACGCATCCTGGTCGGACGGCAGGAGTGGGGCGGCAACCTGGCCACCATGCGCCTGGTGGCGCAGCGCGCCGGCGCGGTGATGGAGACCATTCCCTGCGACGCCAGCGGTGCGGTGGACCCGCAGGCGCTGGAGGCCATGCTGGACGAGCGCGTGCGCCTGATCGCGCTCACCTGGCTGCCGTCCAACGGCGGCCTCATCAACCCGGCCGCAGCCATTGGGCAGGTGGCGCGGCGCCATGGCATTGCCTGCTTCATCGACGCCGCGCAGGCCGTGGGCCAGGTGCCGATCGACGTGGCCCAACTGGGCTGCGATGTGCTGACGGGCGTGGGCCGCAAGGCGCTGCGCGGCCCCAAGGGCACGGGCCTGCTGTATGTGCGCCAGGGCTTTCTGCCGCGGCTGACGCCGGCCTTTGTCGATACGCGCTCGGCACCGCTGGGCGACGACGGCGAGCCGGTGCTGCGGGACGACGCCTCGCGCCTGGAGCCCTCCGAGGTGTCGCTGGCGCTGCGCTGCGGGCTGGCCAATGCCTTGCAGGAGGCGCTGGAGATCGGCCTGGACAACATCCGCGCGCGCATCGACAGCACCGCGCAGGCGCTGCGCGCGCAACTGGCGCAGATCCCGGGCATCACCGTGCTGGACCTGGGCCACGAGCATTCCGGCCTGGTGTCCTTCAACCTGGCGGCCCACGACGCGGTGGACGTGCAGCGCAGGCTGGCGGCGCAGGGCATATCGATCGGCAGCAATGGCGTGGCCTACACGCCGCTGGACATGAACGCGCGCGGCCTGCGCCAGGTTGCGCGGGCCTCGGTCAGCTACCTGACGACCGAGGCGGAGATCGACCGGCTGTTGAGTGCGCTGCGCCGGGTTTGAGGGGCATCCTTCTCAGGGCCTTGTGATCTGTTTTGCGGTTCTGGTTTTTTGCTGGCGGCGGGAACCGGGACTCGCCCCGGCGGGCGACCTACTTTGTCTTTGCTTCGCCAAAGAAAAGTAGGCAAAAGAAAGGCGAGCCGGAGCCAGGGGCCCTTCGGGCTCCCCTGTGCTGCTCGCGCCGGGCGGGGTATCGCCCAAACTCGCTTCGCTCAGACAAGGGCGATCCCTGATCCGCCCGTCGCTGCGCTGCTCGGCCCTGCCAACGGCGCAGGCGGACAGCCAACAGCCGAACACCAATCCCGCGCCGAGCGCAGCGACGGCCCGTGTGACAGTCCGGGGTCCCCTCTGTGGCGTCGAGGAGCGGAGGTGGGGGCAGGTTGCCCGTAGCGAAGCGAAGGGTCGGCGAGGACTGTTTGAGCGAAGCGAGTTCCGCAGCCGCCTGTCCACACTGAGCACCGCAGAGCAGTCTGCGCAGCAGACCGCCACAGCGGGGTCGCCTTTTCTTTGCCTACTTTCTTTTGGCGAAGCAAAAGAACAGTAGGTCGCCCGCCGGGGCGAACTCCCGGCACCCGTCGCCTGCAAGGCAAACAGCGCAGGGATATCTCAAAGACCTTGAAAAGCATGCATCTGATTCACCACATCGTCTGCCGCGCACGCTCGGCCCAGCCCTGGTCGTAGGCGGCGCCGTCGATGCGGCTCATGCCGGCCAGCAGCTCGCCCGGGCTGGGCAGGCTCTTCGGGTCGATATGGCGCGCCGGGTTCCACAGCTCGGCGCGCACGATGGCGCGGGCGCACTGGAAGTACACCGCCTCCACCGACAGCACCAGCACCGAGCGCGGCGGCTTGCCATCTACCGCAAAGCTCTGGCACAGGTCCGCATCCGTATCCAGGTGCGCGCGGCCGTTCACGCGCAGCGTGGTGCCCAGGCCCGGCAGCAGAAACAGCAGGGCCGCGCGCGGATCGCGCACCACGTTGCGCAGGCTGTCCACGCGGTTGTTGCCGCGCCGGTCGGGCAGCAGCAGCGTGCGCGCGTCCTGCAGGCGCACGAAGCCGGGCAGGTCGCCGCGCGGCGAGCAGTCCAGGCCCTCGGGCCCGACCGTGGCCAGTGCGGCAAAGGGCGAGGCCGCGATCAGCGCCGCGTAGGCCGGTGTGATGTGGTCGGCCTCCTTCACCAGCGACGCCTCGCCGGGCTCGCCGTAGAGGGCGGTGAGCTGCTCCACCGTGCGGATGATGGCCATGGCGGTCTCCCTGAAAGTGTGAGTAAATCGCACCTATTGGTGCCCACGGTGGCCATCATGCCCAGGCTGCACCTGGGCTTCAATCGAATTGTTTGCATAGATTGGTGAGATAAAGTCACTAAGGAGTGCATGCATGGCGCGTCTGCTTCCCTCTCTGTCAGCGCTGCGGGCGTTCGAAGCGGTGGCCCGGCTGGGCTCGGTCACTCTGGCCGCGCACGAACTGGCGCGCACCCATGGCGCGGTCAGCCGCCAGTTGCGCACCTTGCAGGAGCAGGCCGGCGTGCCGCTGTTCGACAAGGTCGGCACCGGATTGCGGGCCAATGCCGCGGGCGCGGCGCTGCAGTCGGTGGCGGCGCAGGCGCTCGACGGGCTCGAGCAGGGCTGGCGCGACCTGCTGGACGAGGCGCGCGCTCCCGCATTGCACGTGGCCTGCAGCGCCACCTTCGCCATGCGCTGGCTGGTGCCGCGGCTGGGGGGCTTCTACCGGCGCTATCCGACGGTGCGGGTGCGGTTGTCCATGACCTCTGCGCGCGAGATCCGTTTCCAGGGCGCGGACCTGGTCATCGCCTGGGACCGCAGCGGCTTTCCGCCGCAGGACGAGGCACGCGCCATCCGCCTGGGCGAGGTCGCCTTCGGCCCGGTGCATGCGCCCGGCCATGCGGTGAGCCTGGCCGATGGCGTGCTGCGCTGCCCCACCGGCATCACGCACGAGTACACCTCGCGCGCATGGGACTGCTGGCGCGAGCGTTCCGGCCTGCAGGCGCAGTGGACCGATGAACTGCGCTTTCCGCACACCCACCTGTGCATAGAGGCGGCCGTGGCGGGACTGGGCGTGGCCCTGGTAGAGCAACGCCTGGTGGCCGACGACCTGGCCGCGGGGCGGCTGCTGTCGCCCTGCGGTTTCACGCCGTTTCCCGACGGCCTGGCGGCCATCCCCACCTCTGCCCGCGCCGTGCTGCCGGCCGCGCAGGCCTTCGTGGCATGGCTGGCGGCAACGCTGGGCTAGCACGGACTTATGCCCGCGCGCTGTGCGCCACTCTGTGGATAAGCGCCTGCACAAGCGGCAAAACCCGCGCCGGCATTGGGTTTGCAGACCCTGCCCAAAACTGTGGCACCCGGTGCTTGCCATGCCGGCGGAGCGCGGAAACCGCGTTGCCGTGTGCGAACGGGCCGTTTGCGGGGGGCGGCGCGCCCCGCATCTCCATGCCGGCATCGGCGTGCTTCGCTGCCGCATTGCGCAGCCCGCCGTTCGCAGGCACGGGCGGGCAGGTCGATGAGGGCGTGTGCAGGCCTGCCAAGTTATGCCCACGCGCTGTGCGCCACTCTGTGGATAAGCGTAGGAGCAAGCCCCGAAAGCCGCGCCAGCATTGGCTTTGCACGCGTTGCCCAAATCGGTGGCAGCGGATTGGAAGGTACCGGAACGGGGGCCAAAAAGTGCCCATTGCCTGCCGTATGCGGCGTCCGGAGTCAAGCGCATGGCATTGCATGGGCGCACTTGCGATGCCCGCTGGCGCCGGCCGGCACCGCCCTGCCGCACCGCTGTCCGGAGTTATGCCCGCGCACTGTGCGCCACCCTGTGGATAGACCCGGGTACAAGCGGCGAAAGCCGCGCCGGCATTGGGTTTCCACGCGGTGCCCAAAGGACAGGCAATGCGGCATGGTGCATCCGCGGGCAGCGCCCGGCGCAGGGCTACGATGGCGGCACCATCAACGGAGAAACGTATGCCCCTTCCGTGGCGCGCCGCGGCCCTGGCGCTTGCAAGCCTCGTGGCGTTGCCGTCCTGGGCTGTCTACAAATGCGTGGCGGCCGACGGCAAGATCAGCTACCAGGACGCGGCCTGCGCCAAGGGCGCGAAGTCTTCCCAGGTCGAGATGCCGGCATGGAGTCCGCCGCCCATCGTGCTGGGCAGCACGCCCGGCCAGAGCGAGGCCGACCGGCTCAATGCGCTGAGCGCCCAGAGCGAGCGCGACCGCCGCGGGCGTGAGCTGGCGCAGCGCATCATCCCCAACGCCGAGGCGGCGCTGGCGGCCCAGCGCGCGCAGTGCGCCCAGGAGCAGGCCAACGCCGACCCGGCCCGCGAAACCTACCTGGAGACCATGGGCGAGGCGGCGGAGAAGTCCGGCACCATCGTGCCGCCCGGCCTGTTCACCACCATCGCCGAGCGCTGCAGCGCCCAGGAGCGGGAACTGCTGGACGCGCTCGACATCGCGCGGCGCGAATGCGCGGTGTACCAATGCCAGCGCTGAGCAGCATGACCCGCGCAGGCGTGCTGCACCTGCAGGACCTGCACTTTGCCTACCCGGGCCAGCCGCCGATCGCGGCAGGCTGGTCGGCAACCATGGGCGCGGGCGTGACGCTGCTGCACGGCGACATCGGCAGCGGCAAGTCCACGCTGCTGCGGGTGCTGGCGGGCGCCTTGCCCGCGGCCGGCCGGCTGACGCTGGCAGGCACATGCCTGGGCGACGACCCCAAGGCCTATGGGCGCCAGGTGTTCCTGTGCGACCGCACGGCCGACGGCTTCGACCAGATGAGCGGGCGTGCCTGCACCGTGTCGCTGAGCGCGAACGATGCCGGCTTCCGCCAGGATCGCTGGCAGGCGCTGGTCGAGGGCTTCTCCCTGGCTCCGCACATCGACAAGCCGATGTACATGCTGTCCACCGGCTCCTGGCACAAGGTCTGGCTGGCGGCCGCGCTGGCCTCGGGCCGCGCGCTGACCCTGCTGGACGAGCCCACGGCAGGGCTGGACGCTGCATCGGTGCGATGCCTGTGGAGCGCGCTCGCCGACCTGGCAAGCGAGCCCGGGCGCGCCATCGTCATTGCCAGTACCGACCTGATCGACCGGGTGCCGCTGGCGGGCCGCATCGAACTGCCGCTGCGTTGAATGCCCGGGGCGCGCCGCGCGCCTAGCGTGCCGCCGGCAACTGCTCGAACTCGCCGCGCTTCATCTCCAGGTACTCGTCGCGCTCGATCTCGTGCAATTGCGGCGCATAGCGTTCGGTGGCGTCGAACCAGGCCGCCAGCCGTTGCTCGCGCCGCTGCGCCAGGCTGCTGCCGGCCAGCGAGTCGAGATAGGCGTCGATGGCCAGGTAGTAGCGCATGGTGTTGCGCTCCAGCACCGCGCGTACGCCGCCGATGGTGGCCGGCTTGCCGTCGGCCGCCGTGCCGGTGACGGTGAAGCCCTGCTTGCCGCTGCCGATCGTGGCCAGGTAGCCCTTCATCGCCAGTTGCGCGGCCAGGCCATAGGCGTAGGAGTAGTCCATGGCCAGGAAGGTCCTGTCGCCCGCCACCGGTACGGCCTGCAGGGTGATGCGGTAGTCCGAGGTGCCCAGCGGCCCTTGCGCGGCATGCAGGCGCAGGTCCAGGTAGCCGGCCTGCATGGTGGGCGGCTCGAAGGTGAACTCCACCCTCTGCGCCTGCACCAGCGGCTGGCCGTGCTTGCGGCCCAGGTACACGGAGAGCAGGGGACCGGCCGTGCCCTGGCGCACCCGGCACTGTTTGACGTTGAGGTGCAGCATCAGCACCTCGCACCAGCTCTGCGGCGTCTGCAGCGCGGTGCCCACCGTGCCGAAGGGGTGGTCCACCACGGCCTGGATATGGCCGCTCAGCTGCCCGCCGGCCTCGCTCGAGTCCAGCAGCAGCGGCCGCCCGAAAGGGCTGTGCTGCAGGGCCGTGCCCAGGGCGGCGTAGCGCGCCTGCAGCGCGGCGGCCGGGTCCGGCGCGGCGGCGTGCGCGCCCAGGCCGGCCACGGCCAACGCCCCTGTGGCGCAGCCACGGAGCAGCAGGTACATGAAGCGGAGGAAGAGGTGCCGGGCCATGCGACCATGCTAGGCCCGGCACGCCGGCGCAAGGCCAGCAGATGTAAACGTTGTCAGTCCACGGGGGGCGGTGATGCCGCATCCGTGCGTGCCGGCGCCAGTGCGGGCACGGCAGCGGGCGTTTCGCGCGAAGAGGCGAACAGGTCCCACACGGCGATGAACATGGCCGCGATCACCGGCCCGATGACGAAGCCGTTGAGGCCGAACAGCGCCATCCCGCCCAGGGTGGAGATCAGCACCACGTAGTCGGGCATCTTGGTGTCCTTGCCCACCAGCAGCGGGCGCAGCGCGTTGTCCACCAGGCCGATGACGACCACGCCCCAGACCACCAGGCCCACGCCCTTGGCGACGGCGCCCGTGGCCAGGAAGTAGATCGCCACCGGGCCCCAGACCAGACTCGCGCCCACGGCCGGCAGCAGCGACAGGAAGGCCATCAGCACGGCCCACAGCATGGCGCCGTGGATGCCCAGGAACCACAGCGCCATGCCGCCCAGCGCACCCTGCACGATGGCGACCACGATGTTGCCCTTGACCACGGCGCGGATCACGGTCGTGAACTTCTCCAGCAGCTGCTGCTTGTGGTCCGCGTCCAGCGGGATCGCCTCCTTGATGCGCAGCGACAGCGTGGTGCCGTCGCGCAGCAGGAAGTACAGCAGGTACAGCATCACGAAGAAGTTGACGATGAAGTCGAAGGTGTTCTGCCCGATGTTGAGCGCCTTGGCGGCAATCGCCTGGCCGCCGGCCGTGAGGTTGGCCGTGAGCTTCTGCTGCAGGCCGCCCAGGTCCGATATGCCGAAGCGCGCCAGCAGGTCGGTCAGCCACTGCGGCAGCGAGCCCAGCACCTGCTGCGCATAGCGGCCGAAATTGAGTTCGCCCGACTGCATGCGCTGCACCACGTTGGCCACCTCCTGCACCAGCGACACGGTGATCAGCGCCACCGGGATGATCACGATCACCAGGCAGATCGCCAGCGTCGCGAAGGTCGCCAGGTTGGGCCGCTGCGGCATGTGCCGCAGCAGGCGCCGGCGCAGCGGCGCAAACATCAGTGCGAGGATGGCGGCCCAGAACACCGCGCCATAGAACGGCCAGAGAATCCAGCCGAAGGCCACCGTGATGCCGACCAGCAGCAGGAGAAAGGTCTTTTGTTCGAGCCGCGAAGAAATCATGCGCAACGGGCCTGTGGGCCAAACGGGGGGAAGAAAGGCATGCTACCTGCTTCGGCCCGGGCGGATGGAACATGGAACGAATTGTGACCGTGCCCGCCGCCCGCCCCGGACAATGAGGTCCCTTTTTCATGCCTGCCGCCCCGAAGGATCTGCCGGATGCCCGTGTTGACGCGCCTGTTCCCCCGCTTGTTCCAGTGCCTGCCGCTGGCGCGCGCGCTGCTGCTGGGGGCCTGCCTGGCGCTGGCCGCAGGCCAGCCCGTGGCGGCGGCCTCCACCGATGCGAGTACCGCGGCTGCCTCCGCCGACGATGTCCTGACCAGCGCACGCCAGACGCTGGCGGACATCCAGAAGCGCCTGGACGGCGACGCCACCGACGATGAGCTGGTGGCGCTGCGCACCAGCGCCCTGCAGGTGCAGACCCAGGCCGACCAGGTGGCGGCCGACCTGGCCCCGGCCCTGAGCAAGGTGCAGGCGCGCCTGGCGGAGCTCGGGCCCGCGCCCGCGGGCAAGGGCGTCACGGAGGCCCCCGACGTGGCCACGCAGCGCACCGGCATGGAGAAGGACCGCCAGCAGCTGGACGCCCAGCTCAAGCTCGCGCGCCTGCTGTCGGTGGAAGGGGCGCAGGCGGCCGACCAGCTGGCCGAGCGGCGCCGCGCCCAGTTCACTGCGCAGATCGGGGAGCGCACCGCCTCCATCCTGGCCGCGCCGTTCTGGCGCGAACTGCGCGCCAACCTGCCGCGGGACCAGGGCCGGCTCGGGCAACTGGCGTCGCAACTGGCCAGCGCCGCGCGGGCTACCGCGCCGGGCATCTGGGCGGCGCTGCTGGCGGCCGCGGTGGCCGTGGTCGCGCTGCGCTTCTGGGTGGTGCGGCTGCTGCTGCGCTTCATGGCCGCGCGGGTGCCGGCCGGGCGGCTGCGGCGCTCGCTGATGGCCCTGGTGCTGACGCTGCTGAACGTGGCGGCGCCCACCCTGGCCGTACTGCTGGTGCGCACCGGCTTCACCTGGGAGACGGCGCTGCCCGAAGCCCTGGACCAGTTCCTGCTGGGCGGCGTCGGCCTGGTGTGCTTCGGCGCCTACGTCGCCGGCCTGGGCGATGCCCTGCTGTCCGTGCACCGGCCGTCCTGGCGGCTGCCGCCGCTGTCCGACGGCGTGGCGCGCGTCCTGAGTCCCTATCCGCCGCTGCTGGCCATCGTGATGGTGACCGGCTGGGTGCTGGAGCAACTCACCGTGCTGGTCAAGAGCGGCCTGGCCACGGCGGTGGCGCTCGAATGCATCTCGGCCCTGCTGATGGGCTTTCTGCTGGCCCACGGCATGCGGCGCGCCGAGCAGCAGCACCGCACCGAACTGGCCGCGGCGCAGCCGGCCCAGGCTGCGTCCACGCCGGCAGCGCCGGGCAGCGTGCCCTGGGCCACGCTGGGCGCCACGCTGGTGTGGCTGGTGCTGGGTCTGAGCCTGGCCTGCCTGCTGGTCGGCTATGTGGCCATTGGCAGTTTCGTGGTCAAGCAGATCGCGTGGATCGCGACCGTGGTGGCGTCGGTCTACCTGGTGAATGCGCTGATCGACGACGTGTTCGTCGCCTGGCTCGGCAGCCCGCGCAGCGACGCGGACCTGGCCGGCGAAGACACCGGCACCCGCATGCGCGCGCAAGGCGCGGTGCTGCTGTCGGCGCTGGGCCGGCTGGCCGTGCTGCTGCTGGCCCTGGTGCTGGTGGTGGCGCCCTTCGGCCAGGGGCCGCTCGATTTGGCACAGCGCGCCGTGCAACTGCGCGACGGCATCGCCATCGGCGAGGTGCGGCTGCAGCCCGGCACGCTGCTGCAGGCGATCGCGGTGTTCGTCATCGGCGTGGTGGTGGTGCGGCTGGCGCAGCGCTGGCTGCGTGACCGCTTCCTGCCCACCACCGGGCTGGACCCTGCCATGCGCGACTCGGCCACCACGCTGCTGGGCTACGTCGGCAGCATCGGCGCCTTCGCGCTGGCGCTGTCGGCCATCGGCCTGGGGCTGGAGCGCATCGCCTGGGTGGCCAGTGCGCTGTCGGTGGGCATCGGCTTTGGCCTGCAGGCGGTGGTGTCCAACTTCGTCTCCGGCCTGATCCTGTTGGCCGAGCGGCCGGTGAAGGTCGGCGACTGGGTATCGCTGGGCGGCGTCGAGGGCGACATCCGCCGCATCAACGTGCGCGCCACCGAGATCCAGATGGGCGACCGCTCCACCGTGATCGTGCCCAACTCGGAGTTCATCACCAAGACCGTGCGCAACGTGACCCTGGGCAGCCCGCTGGGCCAGGTCGCGATCAAGTTCCCGATGCCGCTGGACACCGATGTCGACCGCGTGCGTGAGATCGTGCTGAACGCCTTCTGCGCCCACGAGGGCGTGCTGGACAACCCCGCGCCCAGCGTGTTCCTGGACGGCATAGACAACGGCATGCTGGTGTTCAACGCCACCGGCTCGGTCGGCTCGCCGCGCCAGAGCTACGGCGTGAAGAGCGCGCTGCTGTACGAGATCCTGCGCGGCCTGCGCGAGGCCGGGCTGCCGATGTCGTCCAGCAAGCCGCAGATGGTGCTGCGGGAGGTGGCGGCGCCCGCGCCTTCGGCGGGGTGAGCAGGCGTTCAGATCGGTGGAGTAGTAAAGAAAAGTGCCTGTGGCCCAGGTTCTGCCTGGGCTGTTAGCTATCTATTTGATAGTTTCACGCTGGCGCTCCAGCAGCGCCTCCAACGTGGCCGGCACGCCCTGTGTACGCAAGCCATGGAGCGCTGCCGCCACGGCTGCCACAAAGCGCGCGTCCTGCCCCAGGTCCTCGCCAAACACCGGCGCAAATCCCACGAACGCGGCCACCCAGCCATCGCCTGCAGCGCTGTCCGCCAGGGCGTAGCGCGCAGCCAGGGCTTCGGCCAGCGGGTCCTGGATGGTGTGGGCGCGGCCCAGCTCGTCGCTGCCGCGCAGGTAGTGCAGCCAGGCTGCAACCGCCAGCGCCAGGCGGTCTATGGACTGACCAGCGGCGAGCCGGTCGCGCACCGTGCCCAGCAGGCGCTGCGGCAGCTTTTGCGAGCCGTCCATGGCGATTTGCGCGGTGCGGTGTGCCAGCGCCGGGTTGGCAAAGCGCTGCAGCAGGCGCTGGCGGTAGGCGTCCAGGTCCAGGCCGGGCAAGGCGGGCAGGGTGGGGGCGATCTCCTGCTGCATCAACTGGTCCAGGTAGTGGCGCAGCGCGGGCTCGGCCATGGCGCGGTCCACCGTGTCCCAGCCGGCCATGGCGCCCAGGTAGGCCAGGGCCGAATGGGCGCCGTTGACCATGCGCAGCTTGAGTGTCTCGAACGGCCGGGCGTCGGTGACGAAGCGCGCGCCGCCTTGTTCCCAGGCCGGTCGGCCCTGGGCAAAGCTGTCTTCCACCACCCATTCCAGAAAGCGTTCGCCCACCACCGGCCAGGCGTCTTCCTGGCCCAGCGCTGTGCTGATGGCGGCGCGGTCGGCATCGGTGCTGCGCGGCACGATGCGGTCGACCATGGAGCAGGGGAAGGTGCAGTGCGCGGCAATCCATTGCGCCAGACCTGCGTCCACCCGCTCGGCAAAGGCCAGCACCAGGCCGCGCAGCACATGGCCGTTGGAGGGCAGGTTGTCCAGCGACAGCAGGGTGACGGGCGGCAGGCCGCGCATCTGGCGCAGGCGCAGGCCTGAGACCAGAAAGCCCAGCGTGCCGCGCGGCGCGTCAGGCCGGGCCAGGTCGTGCTGCACGTCGGGGTGGTCCAGCCGCAGCGCGCCGGTGGCGGGGTCGTGGCAGTAGCCTTTCTCGGTGACGGTCAGGCTGACGATGCGGGTGTCTGGATGCGCGATGCGCGCCAGTACGGCGGCTGGATCTTCGGGTGCTACCTGTACGCCGAGCAGGCAGCCAATGACCTGCAGCGATGTGCGCGGCGTGCCGGCCTTGTCCACATCTCGCAGCGCCAGGGTGTAGAGGCCGGCTTGCGGGGCCAGCGCGTCGCGTGTGTCGGCGCTGCGCAGCGATACGCCGGCAATGCCCCAGCGCAGGTCACCGCTGGCATGCAGCGCGGCCTCGTTCACGGCGGCCAGATGCGCGCGCTGGAAGGCGCCCACGCCCAGGTGCACGATGCCGGCCTGCAGCGCGGCGCGGTCATAGGTGGGGCGCGCCACGGTGGCCGGCAGCGCGGCCAGGGTGCTGGGGTGCAGGCGCGGCATCACCAGTTCCACAGCGTGCCGTCGTGCTGCAGGCGGTTCACCGGCAGGTAGGCGCGCTGGTAGGGGTACTTGGCAGCCAGGGCTTCGTCGATGTCCACGCCATGGCCGGGCACGTCGCCGGGGTAGAGCATGCCGTCCTTGAAGGTGTAGGCGTGGGGGAAGACGGCATCGGTCGCCTCGGTGTGGCGCATGTATTCCTGGATGCCGAAGTTGGGCACCCACAGGTCGAAGTGCAGGGCCGCGCCCATGCACACCGGCGACAGGTCGGTGGCGCCGTGGCAGCCGGTGCGCACCTGGTAGAGCGAGGCCAGGTCGGCGATGCGGCGCAGGTGGGTGATGCCGCCGGCATGGACCACGGTGGCGCGGATGTAGTCGATCAGCTGGTTCTCGATCAGGTCCTTGCAGTCCCAGATGGTGTTGAAGATCTCGCCCACGGCCAGCGGCGTGGTGGTGTGCTGGCGGATCAGGCGGAAGGCGTCCTGGTTCTCGGCCGGGGTGGCGTCTTCCATCCAGAACAGGTTGTAGGGTTCCAGCGACTTGCCCAGGCGGCCGGCCTCGATCGGGGTGAGACGGTGGTGCACGTCGTGCAGCAGGTGGTGGTCGAAGCCCAGCTTCTCGCGGATGCGCTCGAACAGCTGCGGCGTATGGCGCAGGTATTTCTCGGTGGACCAGTCGTGCTCGGAGGGCAGGTCGGCATCGGCTGGTTCGTAGAACAGCGTGCCCTTGCCCACGCCATAGACCTTCTCCAGGCCCGGCACGCCGCTTTGCGCGCGGATGGCCTTGTAGCCGGCCTCGGCATAGCGCAGCACCTCGTCCACCGTGTGCTCGATGTCGCTGCCGTTGGCATGGCCGTAGACCATCACGCCGGTGCGGCTCTTGCCGCCCAGCAGCTGGTAGAGCGGCAGGCCGGCGGCCTTGGCCTTGATGTCCCACAGCGCGGTATCCACGGCGGCGATGGCGCTCATGGTGACCGGGCCGCGGCGCCAGTAGGCGCCCTTGTAGAGGTACTGCCAGATGTCCTCGATCTGGTGCGCGTCGCGGCCGATCAGGCAGGGAATGACATGCTCGGTGAGGTAGGCCACGACGGAGAGTTCGCGGCCATTGAGCGTGGCGTCGCCGATGCCGGTCAGGCCCTCGTCGGTCTCGATCTTGAGGGTGACGAAGTTACGGCCGGGGCTGCAGACGATGACGCGGGCGTTGGTGATTTTCATCGGATGGCTTTGCAAGGAATGGGGGTGGGTTTGGCGAGGCTGGGTTAGCCGTTCCAACCCAAGTGACCGAGGAAGTCGCGGGTTCGCGTGACGGTGGGCGCGTCGAAGATCTGCGCCGGCGGCCCCTGCTCGATGATGGCGCCGGACTCGAACACCACCACCCAGTCGGCCACGCGCCGGGCAAAGCTCATCTCGTGCGTGACCACGATCATGGTCATGCCTTCGTGCGCGAGCTTCTGCATCACGTTGAGCACCTCGCCCACGGTCTCGGGGTCCAGCGCCGAGGTGGGCTCGTCGAACAGCATCACCTCGGGCTCCATGGCCAGCGCGCGGGCAATCGCCACGCGCTGCTGCTGGCCGCCCGAGAGGTTGGCTGGGAAATTCTGGGCCTTGTCGCCCAGGCCCACCTTGTCCAGCAGCGTGCGGGCGCGCGCCCGGGCGTCGGCCTGGCTCATGCCCAGCACGGTGACCGGACCCATGGCCACGTTGTCGAGTGCCGACTTGTGCGGGAACAGCTCGAAGCTCTGGAACACCATGCCCATGCGCTGGCGTACCTTGCGTACTTCGGATTCCCTGGCCGGCAGCGGCACGCCATCGAGCAGCACGCGGCCGCCGTCGATGGTCTCCAGCGCATTGGTACAGCGCAGCAAGGTGGACTTGCCCGAGCCCGAAGGGCCGATCAGGCACATCACCTCGCCCTTTTGCACCTGCAGCGACACGTCCTTGAGCGCGACAAAGTCGCCATAGAGCTTGCGCACGTTCTCATAGACCAGCACGGGCGGTTGGCCGGCGTTCTTGCGCGCCGGTGGGGATGCGGTAGCGTTCATTCCTTGACTCCGTATTTGCGGTGGATCCAGTCCACCAGCTTGGCCTGCGGGTAGCCCATCAGCCAGTAGAGGGCCGCCATGGCGGTGAGCATCTCCAGCACGCGGAAGGTCTGCGCGCGGATCTGCATGGCGGTGTAGGCCAGCTCGCCCACGGCAATCACCGACACCAGCGAGGTGTCCTTGAACAGCGACACCCAGGTGCTGGCGATCACCGGCAGGATGCGCCGCGCCGCCTGCGGGATCACCACCTTGAACATGGCCTGCCGGCGCGACATGCCAATGGCCAGCGCGGCCTCCATCTGCCCCTTGCGGATCGAGTTGATGCCGGCGCGAAAGGTCTCGGCGTTGTAGGCCGATACGTTGAGCACCAGCGCCACCAGCGCCGTGGTGATCGGCGAGAACTGCACGTTGAAGGCCATGGGCATCACATAGAAGGCCCAGTAGATGACCAGGATCAGCGGCAGGTTGCGGAAGAACTCCACGAAGGCCAGCGAGGCCGAGCGCGCCAGCTTGTTGGACGACAGCCGCATCAGCGCCAGCACTATGCCGCCGGGCACGGCCAGCAGCATGGTGAGTACGGTCAGGCCTACGGTGAGTGCCGCGCCTTCCAGCAGCGCGCTGCGGTGGGTCCAGATGACGGACCAATCGAAATTCATGAATGCTCCCCCAGGCTTGTCACTGCGTGTACTACGCCTCTCCCCTCGCAAGCGAGGGGGCGGGCGCCTTCGGGCGGCCGTGCGGCGCCCCTCATGACCGCCCCATATGCGCAACGCGCTGGTACAGCCGGTCCACCAGGCGCGTGACCGGGAACAGGATGCAGAAGTACGCCAGCATCACCGCGGTGAACACTTCCACCGGGCGGTAGCTCTGGCCGGCCACGGTTTCGGCGCGGTGCATCAGCTCGGGCACGGCGATCACGGTGGCAATGGCGGTGTCCTTGATGGCGATGGTCAGGATCGAGCCAAAGGCCGGCAGCATGCGGATGGTGGCCTGCGGCAGCAGCACCTTGCGCAGCAGTTGCGCGCGCGACATGCCCAGCGCCAGCGCGGCGCGGGTCTGGCCCGGGCGGATCGACTCGATGCCGGCGCGTATCACCTCGGCCGCGTAGGCGGCAATGTGCAGCGTCAGCGCCAGCAGCGCGGCCCAGAAGGGCGGAAAGCTCATGCCCGTGATCAGCGGTACGGCAAAGTAGATCCACACCAGCACCACCAGCACCGGGATGGCGCGCATGCTGTCGATGTAGAACACCAGCACCGGCCGCAGCCAGCCCGGGCCGTAGAGCCGCAGCAGCGCAATGAACAGGCCGGCCAGGATGCTGGTGACCGCGCTGATGATGCTCAGCGCCACGGTCACGCCCAGGCCGCCCGCGAAGAAGCGCCAGTTGTCTGCGATGGGGGAGAAGTCGAATTCCATGGGCGTGGTTCCGAGGTCAGAACGTGACCATGACCTTCATGGCGCGGTTGCGGTCGGCGGCCAGCGCGAAGGCGTCGTGCACCCGCGCCACCGGCACGGCCTCGGTCAGCAGCGGGCGCACGTCCACCGCGCCGCGCGCCAGGTAGTCGACTGCCCAGGCGTACTCGTCAACGAAGCGGAAGGTGCCGATATAGGCCAGGCTCTTGACCATGATCTGGTTGAACGGGCAGTCCGCGCTGTTGCCGCCCAGCGTGCCGATCTGCACCACCGTGCCGCGCGGGCGGGTGGCGCGTATGCAGTTGGCCAGCGCCGTGTAGTTGCCGGATGCCTCAAAGCTCACGTCGACCTGGCCCTTGCCGGCCGTCAGCGCGGCCAGCCCATTGGGGTCTGTGGCGATGTTGATGGTTTGCGTGGCGCCCACCTGGGCACAGGCGGCCAGCGTGTGGTCGACGATGTCCACGGCGATCAGGCGGCTGGCACCGGCGAGCTTGGCCGCCATCAGCGTTAGCGCGCCGATGGGGCCGGCGCCTACCACCATTACCGTCTTGCCGAGCAGCGAACCGGCCTCTTGCACCGCATGCAAGGCCACGGCCAGGGGCTCGCCGAAGGCGGCGATCTCAAAGGGCAGGTCGGCCGGCACGGGCACGCACTGGAAGCCCTCGACCAGCACCTGCTCGCGCATTGCGCCCTGCATGTGCGGCCAGCGGCTGGCGCTGCCAAAGAAGTGCACGTTCTCGCAGTGGTTGGAGGCGCCCATGCGGCAGAAGCGGCAATGGCCGCAGGTGCGGGCCGGGTCCAGCGCCACACGGTCGCCGGGGCGTACATGCGTCACCTGCGCGCCCACCTCCAGCACCTGGCCGGCGGCCTCGTGCCCCGGCGTCAGCGGCGCGCGGATAACGAAGTCGCCGACCCGGCCGTGCTGGTAGTAATGCAGGTCGGAGCCGCAGATGCCCACCGCCTTGACGGCCACGCGCACCTGGGTGGGGGAGAGCGCCTCGGGCGCGAGATCGGACACGCGCAGGTCGCGCGCGCCGTGGATTTCACAATTGAGCATGGGGGCCTTGGTGGTTGCTGAGTGAGGTTGCGGGCGCAGTCGTCCACGCCGCGCCATGGCAGCGCGGCGTGGAGGGCGGGCGCCCTCAGCTCACTTGAGGTTCTGGGTCATGCGGCGCTCTTCTTCATCCAGCGCGGGCCGCATGCGCTGCGCCACGGCGCGCAGCCAGTCGAGGTAGACCTGCTGGTCCTTGGCCACGCCCATGCCGGCGTCGATCTGGAAGATCCTGCTGTCCTGGCAGTCGTTCTCCTTGGGGAAGGCGGCCAGGCCCTTGACCTTCCTGTTGATGTTGGGCCACAGCATGCGGTTGAGCGGCGCGGCATCAGAGCGGCCGGCCAACACCTCTTCGATGGGGGCGACCGAACCCGAATTGGTCACGCCGCGCAGCTTGGCCTGGGGGAACTGCTGCTTCATCAGCGGCTCTTCGCCCGCGCCGGAGAAATAGGCCAGCGTCATCTCCGGCTTGTTGAAGTCTTCCAGCGTCCTGGCGTTGGTGAACTTGGGGTTGTCGGCCCGGCCGAACATGCACACCCCGGTGCTGGAGAAGGTCACGAAATCGATGATCTTGGCGCGCTCGGCGGTCTCGTTGAGCGGGCCGATCATGATGTCCATCTGGTTGGCCACCAGCGAGGGCACCTTGGTCTCGTGGCTGACCACCACCGGCTCCACCTTCACGCCCAGCAGCCGGCCGAATTCCTTGCCCAGCGTCCAGGACGAGCCGGACCATGGCTCGCCGCTGCCCGTGGTGTTCTGCGCCAGCCAGGGCGGGTTGTTGACCACGCCCACGCGGATCACGCCGGCCTTGCGGATGGCATCGATGCGCGGGCTGGCGCCGGGCGGTGGCGGGGTCTGGGCAGCGGCGCCCAGGCAGAAGCTGGCCAGGATGGCTGTGGTGGCCAAGGTGCGGCCGAGGGATGTGAATTGCTGCATGTCTGTCTCCTGTATTTGTCGGGGGTCACTGCTGCGCGTTGATCACGCGTGCCTCGTCCTTGTCCAGCTTCGGCTTCTGCGCCTTGGCCACCTGCCGCAGCCAGTCGAGGTAGGCCGGCTGGTTCTTGTCCACCGCCAGGCCGACGGGCGAGGCCTTCTCGGTGCTGGACTGGCAGTTGTTGTCCTTGGGCAGCACCGCCAGGCCCTTGACCTTGTGCTGCAGGCCCACCCAGGGCACGCGGTTGATGGGCGCTGCGTCGGCGCGGCGGGCCATGATTTCCTCCACCGGCGCGGTGGCGCCCGAGCTGGCCACGGCGCGCAGCCTGGCCAGCGGGAAGCGCTCTTTCACCCAGCCCTCTTCTGCGCCGCCGGTGAAGTAGGCAATGGTCACGTCGGGCCGGTTCAGGTCGTCGACCGAAGTGGCGCGTGCCAGCCTGGCGTTGTCGGCGCGGCCAAACATGCAGACGCTGGTGGCGGAGTAGATGACAAAGTCCACCACCTTCAGCCGCTCGGGCGTCTCGCCCAGCGGGCTGATGGTCATGTCGACCTGGTTGGAGGCCAGCACCGGCACCTTGGTCTCGTGCGACACGGCCACGGTGCGCAGCTTCACGCCCAGCAGGCGCGCATATTCATTGGCCAGCAGCCAGGCCGGGCCGCTCCAGGGCTCGCCGGTACCGGTGGTGTTCTCCAGCAGCCAGGGCGCGTTCTGCAACACGCCCACGCGCAGCTCGCCCGCCTTGCGGATGGCGTCCACGCGTGGGCTGGCGCCGGGCGGTGGCGGCTCCTGCGCCTGCGCGCCGCCCAGTGCGGCGGCCAGCAGCAGTGCGGCGATGCCGCACGGGAAAGAGGTGTTCTTCATGTGTGTCTCCGTCTTCTTCCTGCAATGTCCCGTGGCCCGGGGCGGGGCTTCAGCGCCAGCCCTGGGCGAACTCGCCTATGACGCGCTCCAGGTGGGCGCGCATGGCCAGGCGCGCATCGTCGGCCTTGCCCGCCACCAGCGCGGCGAATATGCGCTGGTGGTCGTCCTGCGACTTCAGCCGCAGTTCGGTCGAGTGGAAGTGCTGCTCGATCTGGGCCCAGATCGGGCCGCGGGCCTGGTCCCAGAGATTGGTTACGGTCTGCAGCAGCACGCTGTTGCCGGTGGATTCGGCGATGTGCAGGTGGAACATGCGGTCGGCCGCCTCGTTGGCGGCCTTGTCATGCATCTGTTCGCGCATGGTGGTGAGGGCGCCGAAGATGCGGTCCAGGTCGGCGTCCTTGCGCGAAGTGGCGGCGACCGAGGCGATCTCGGACTCGATCAGGCAGCGGGCGCGCAACAGTTCGAAAGGGCCCGGGCCGGCCTCCTGCGCCAGCGGCAGGCGCGCCGGCGCGCCCTGCGTCTGGCAGACGTAGATGCCGGAGCCTCCCCGCACCTCGACCACTCCCTGCAGTTCGAGCGCAATGATGGCTTCGCGCACCGAGGCACGGCTGACATCGAAGCGCTCCGCCAGTGCCCGCTCCGACGGCAGCCGCTGGCCGGCCAGAAATTCACCCTGTCTGACCAGTTCGTGCACATTGGCCGCCAGGCGCTGGTACGCCCTCTCCGTCTGAAGAGCAGGGGGTTGAGAGGACGGATCGGACGTCGCGGCGATGAGTTGGAGTGCCATGGCTATTCAAATTGGTTAGACCAATTATGAAAAGGTTGACCAAAGATTCGATAGTGGTTTACCACTAACGAACTTGGGGGAAGCGGTCCTACAGCAGGTGCGGCCCCCTGCGCGCACACTGGGACCGTGGCCGCGCATCCTGGCGGTCAGTCACTACAAGGAGCGTTTGCCATGCAAGTACAAGTCCGCGCAAGCAGCGGTATCGAAATACGTGAAGCCACGGAGCGTTGGGCTTCCGATGCACTGAACGAAGGGCTGGCCCGCTTCCGGCCGGAGATCACGCGGATCGAGGTGTACCTGAGCGAGGAGCGCCAGGGCGCCGCAACGGAGGACACCCGTTGCGCGATGGAGGCGCGCCTCGCGCGGCATCCTTCCCTGACGGTCAGCCACCATGCCGCCGGCGTGGACGAGGCCTTCCGCGGGGCCTTGCGCAAGCTCCGGCATGCCCTGGAGAGCGTGCTGGACCGTCAGGCCGACCATCGCGACCGTGAATCGATCCGGCATGACCTGGATCCCGTGGCCGACTGAGGGCGGCCGTCTGCCGTAGCCGCGCCCGGCCCGCGCAGCGGGGGGGCAGCGGGCGGCGGCCGGGGCGCCGCTACCATCGCCGCATGCTGTCCGCCGCTTCCCCGACCACCGCGCTGCCCGCCGATGCCCAGGGCATCCTGGAGCTGGCGGCGCGCTCCATGTTCCACCTGTTCTCCAGCGTCAGCCAGGGCATGTTCCTGGTGGACCGCGACGCGCGCATCGTCTGGGTCAACGAGGGCTACCGGCGCTTCCTGCCGGACCTGGGCTTCTCGTCCATCGACCAGTTCCTAGGCCATGTGGTGGAGGAAGTCATACCCAACACGCAGATGCGCCGCGTGCTGGAAACCGGCGAGCCGATCCTGATCGACCTGCTGACCAACAAGGCCGGCACCTTCGTCGTCAGCCGCATCCCATTGCGCGACGAGGCCGAGCAGGTCATAGGCGCCATCGGCATCGTGCTGTTCGACCACCCGGAAACCACGCTGCAGCCGCTCATCAGCAAGTTCGCCATGCTGCAGCGCGAGCTGGACGAGGCGCGGCGCGAGCTGGCGCAGCAGCGCAGCAACCCGCTGTACGTGCAGCGGCGCTCCAAGCACACCTTTGCCAGCTTCGTCGGCACCAGCCCGGCTGCCTCCGAAGTCAAGCGCCAGGCGCGGCGCGCGGCGCAATCGTCCAGCCCGGTGCTGCTGCTGGGCGAGACCGGCACCGGCAAGGAGCTGCTCGCCCATGCCATCCACGCGGCCTCGCCCCGCGCGCACGGCCCCTTCGTCGGCATCAACATCGCCGCCGTCCCCGACACCTTGCTGGAAGCCGAATTCTTCGGCGTAGCGCCCGGCGCCTACACCGGAGCCGACCGCAAGGGGCGCGAGGGCAAGTTCCGCCTGGCCGACGGCGGCACCCTGTTCCTCGACGAGATCGGCGACATGCCCTTGGCGCTACAGGCCAAGCTGCTGCGGGCCCTGCAGGAAGGCGAGATCGAGCCGCTGGGCTCCAACCGGCTGCAGCCCTTCGACGCGCGCGTGGTGGCCGCCACCTCGCGCGATCTGGGCGCGCTGGTGCGCGAAGGGCGTTTCCGCGAAGACCTGTACTACCGCCTCAATGTGCTGCCCCTGCGCGTGCCGCCGCTGCGCGAGCGCCGCGGCGACATTCCGGCGCTGGTCGAGGTGCTGGGCGAGGACATCGCGCTGCGCGCCGGCACCGCCCAGCCGGAGCTGACGCCCGAGGCCCTGGCGCTGCTGGCCGGCCAGCAGTGGCGCGGCAACATCCGCGAACTGCGCAACGTACTGGAGCAGGCCGCCATGCGCAGCGACACGCAGCAGCTCGACGCTGCGCAACTGGCTGAAGTGCTGCGGGCCTCCGGCGTGGCCCAACTGGCCCCCGCCGCGCCACCGCCCGAGGCCGCGCCCGTGCCGGCCGACCTGCTGCGGCCGCTGGGCGAGCAGGTGGCCGCGCTGGAGCGCCGCGCCATCGCCGCCGCGCTGGAGGCCACCGGAGGCAACAAGCTGGCCACCGCGCGGTTGCTGGGCATCTCGCGCGCTACGCTCTATGGACGCCTGGAAAACCCTGATAAATAGATAGGCAATTGTCCATAAATCAGTCAGTTGATTTGTCTGATATTTGGTCAATCCTTCATCGTTGTACGGTACGGGGACATAAGAATCAAGTACTTACGTCCTGGCACGCCCTGTGCAATAAGCAGTCATCACAACCGGAGACACGCATGCATCGTCGCAGCCTCATCGCCTGGGCTTCCCTGGCAGCCACCTTCGTCAGCGCCGCCGTCCTGCCGGCCATGGCCCAGGCCAAGGACATCGTCGTGGCCCACATCTACAGCAAGACCGGTCCGCTGGAGGCCTACGGCAAGCAGACGCAGACCGGCCTGATGATGGGCCTGGACTACGCCACCGGCGGCACCATGACCGTCAATGGCCGCAAGATCGTGGTCATCGAGAAGGACGACCAGGGCAAGCCGGATCTCGGCAAGTCGCTGCTGGCCACCGCCTATTCCGACGACAAGGCCGACCTGGCCGTGGGCCCCACGTCTTCCGGCGTGGCGCTGGCCCTGCTGCCCGTGGCCGAGGAGTACAAGAAGATCCTGCTGGTCGAGCCCGCCGTGGCCGATTCGATCACCGGCGACAAATGGAACAAGTACATCTTCCGCACCGGCCGCAACAGCAGCCAGGACGCCATCAGCAACGCCGTGGCGCTGGACAAGCCGGGCGTCACCATCGCCACGCTGGCGCAGGACTATGCCTTCGGCCGCGACGGCGTGAAGGCCTTCAAGGAAGCGCTCAAGACCGCCAAGGTGGCGCATGAGGAATACCTGCCCACCAACACCACCGACTTCACCGCCGGCGCGCAGCGCCTGATCGACGCACTGAAGGACAAGCCCGGCCGCAAGGTGATCTGGATCGTCTGGGCCGGTGCCGGCAACCCGTTCAAGATTGCCGACCTGGATCTCAAGCGCTACGGCATCGAGGTCGCCACCGGCGGCAACATCCTGCCGGCCATGGCCAGCTTCAAGAATTTCCCCGGCATGGAAGGCGCCACCTACTACTACTTCGGCATCCCCAAGAACCCGGTGAACGAGGCCATGGTCGCTGCCCACTACAAGCAGTTCAAGGCGCCGCCGGACTTCTTCACGGCAGGCGGCTTCTCCGCCGGCATGGCCATCGTCACCGCGCTGAAGAAGACGGGCGGCGAGACCGGCACCAACAAGCTGATCTCCACCATGGAGGGCATGAGCTTCGACACGCCCAAGGGCACCATGACCTTCCGCAAGGAAGACCACCAGGCCATGCAGAGCATGTACCACTTCAAGATCAAGGTGGATCCGGCCTTCGCCTGGGGCGTGCCGGAGCTGGTGCACGAGATCACGCCGGCGGAGATGCAGATCCCGATCCGCAACCAGCGCTGACACCGCGCGGCCGCCCTGCGCGGTGGCCGCTGCCGGTCCGATTCGTTCCAGATGTCTGTTCGACCCCCGGAGCACACGGGGGAGGGGAGTGCTTTGCCCGCACCGCAACGACCATAGGAGACACGACATGACGCTTGCCCCTTCCCAGCCTTCCCAGCCTTCCCAGCCTTCCCAGCACCCACGCCCCCCAACCGCGCGGCGCGCCTTGCGCCGTGGCGCGGTGGCCGCCTCGTTCGCGCTGGCAGCGGCTGCGGCAGCGGCCGCGGTGCCGCTGCCGCAGTTGGCCATCGATGCCAGCCAGACCACTGTGTCGGGCCTGTCCTCGGGCGGCTTCATGGCGGTGCAGCTGCACGTGGCCTATTCGGCCACGTTCAAGAAGGGCGCGGGCGTGGTCGCGGGCGGCCCGTTCTACTGTGCCGAAGGCTCGGTGCTCAATGCCACCGGCCGCTGCATGGCCAGCCCCTCGGGCATCCCGACGGCGAGCCTGGTCAGCACGACCAACAGCTGGGCCAGCCAGGGGCTGATCGATCCCACGTCCAATCTGGCGGGCTCCAGGGTCTACCTGTTCTCCGGCACGCTCGACAGCTCGGTCAAGACCGGCGTGATGGATGCGCTGCAGACCTACTACCAGAGCTACGTGCCGGCGGCCAACGTGGTCTACAAGAAGGACATTGCGGCCGAGCACTCCATGGTCACGGACGACTACGGCAGCGCCTGCTCGACCAAGGCCTCGCCCTACATCAACAACTGCAACTTCGACCTGGCCGGCGCCCTGTTGCAGCAGCTCTACGGCCCGCTCAATGCGCGCAACAACGGCACGCTGTCGGGCAGCTTCGTCGAGTACGACCAGAGCGCTTTCATCAGCGGCCACGGCATGGCCGGCACCGGCTGGGCCTATGTGCCGCAGGCCTGCGCCGCCGGCTCGGGCAACACCTGCCGGCTGCACCTGGTGCTGCACGGCTGCCTGCAGAACACCACCAACATCGGCCAGCAGTACGTGCGCAACACCGGCTACAACCGCTGGGCCGACACCAACCGCATCGTGCTGCTGTACCCGCAGACCAGCACCGCGGCCACCAACAGCTGCTGGGACTGGTGGGGCTATGACAGTGCCAACTATTCGAAGAAGTCGGGCCCGCAGATGGTGGCCCTCAAGGCCATGGTGGACACCATCTCCAGCGGCAGCAGTACGCCGCCGGCAAACCTGCCTGCCCCCACGGGCGTGAGCGCCTCGGGCGCCACGGCCAGCAGCATGGCCATCAGCTGGAACGCCGTCACCGGTGCGGCCGGCTACAACGTCTACCGCAACGGCACCAAGGCCAATGCGCTGGCACTCAGCGCCACCAGCTACACCGACACCGGGCTGGCCGCAGCCACCACCTACAGTTGGACGGTGAAGGCCACCGACGCCAATGGCGCCGAGAGCCCCGCATCGGCCGCTGCCAGCGGCACCACCAGCGGCGCCGCGGCCAGTTGCTTCACCGCCAGCAACTATGAGCACACGCTGGCCCTGCGCGCCTATGCGCTCTACGGCTTCACGTACGCCTACGGCTCCAACCAGTACCTGGGCCTGTGGAACATCTACACCACGACCACGCTGAAGCAGACCGCCCCCAACTACTACGTGATGGGGGCTTGTTGAAGCCCCCCAGTCTTCGCGCACTGCGTGTCGCTGCACCAACCCCTGCAGGGAACGCGTCCAGCGGCCCGGCATGGCCTGCTAGGCGGTCCTTGGCACCGTGTTGGCCGCAGTGCGCTGAAGAGCTGAAACGCCGCAATTCAAATTGAAGGAGCCCATGAGTTTGCTGGAAACCCGAGACCTGACGATCCGCTTCGGCGGCCACGTGGCGGTCAATGCCGTGAGCTGTGCCTTTGCGCCGGGCACGCTGACCGCCATCGTCGGCCCCAATGGCGCGGGCAAGACCACCTACTTCAACCTGATATCGGGCCAGCTGCGCGCCAGCGAAGGGCAGGTGCTGCTGGGTGGCCAGGACCTGTCGCGGCTGCCGGCTTCGGCCCGCACCCGGGCCGGGCTGGGCCGCGCGTTCCAGCTGACCAACCTGTTCCCGCACCTGAGCGTGCGCGAGAACGTGCGCCTGGCGGTACAGGCCACGCGCGCGGGCGCGCACCGCCGCGGCCTGAACCTCTGGAGCATCTGGAGCGACCACCACGCCATCACGGCGCGCGCTGACGCGATCCTGGCCGACGTGGCCATGCTGGCCAAGGCCGAGGCGCCGGTGGCCAGCCTGCCGCATGGCGACCAGCGCAAGCTGGAGGTGGCGCTGCTGATGGCGCTGGAGCCGCAGGTCTTCATGTTCGATGAACCCACCGCCGGCATGAACGCGGCCGAGGCGCCGGTGATCCTGGACCTGATCCGCAAGCTCAAGCAGGACAAGACCAAAACCATCCTTCTGGTCGAGCACAAGATGGACGTGGTGCGCGAGCTGGCCGACCGCATCATCGTGCTGCACAACGGCACGCTGGTGGCCGACGGCCTGCCGGCCGAGGTGATCGCATCACCGATCGTGCAGGAAGCCTATCTGGGCGTTGCCAAGGAGGCCGCATGAGCACCGACAGCCTTCTGACCCTCGAGGGTGTCCACACCCACATCGGGGCCTACCACATCCTCCACGGCGTGGACCTCTCCATCCCGCGCGGCCAGGTCACCATGCTGCTCGGCCGCAATGGCGCGGGCAAGACGACCACGCTGCGTACCATCATGGGCCTGTGGCGCGCGTCGCAGGGCCGGGTGCGCTTTGCGGGCCAGGACATCACGCAGGCACCCACGCCGCGCATCGCCGAACTGGGCATTGCCTACGTGCCCGAGAACATGGGCATCTTCGCCGACCTCACGGTCAAGGAGAACCTGCTGCTGGCCGCGCGCGGCGCGCGCACCGTGCAGCAGATCGACAGCGCCCGGCTGCAGTGGATCTTCTCGCTGTTCCCGGCGGTGGAGAAGTTCTGGAACCACCCCGCGGGCAAGCTCTCCGGCGGGCAGAAGCAGATGCTGGCGGTATCGCGCGCCATCGTCGAGCCGCGCGAGCTGCTGATCGTGGACGAGCCGAGCAAGGGCCTGGCGCCTTCCATCATCAACAACATGATCGACGCCTTCGCCCAGCTCAAGGCGCAGGGTGTGACCATCCTGCTGGTGGAGCAGAACCTGAGCTTCGCCGAGCGCCTGGGCGACCGCGTGGCGGTGATGGACAACGGCTGCGTGGTGCACGCCGGCGCCATGCAGGCACTGGCCGAGGACACGGCGCTGCAGCAGTCGCTGCTGGGGCTGGCGCTATGACCCATCCCTTTTCCATCTTTAAAAGAAAAACGCTTGAAGCCAAGGTACAGCCTGGGCTTTCAGCTATGAATAAAGGAGTGGTCTGCGCATGAAGACCATCGACTTCGACTGGAAGCCGCTGGCCCTGGTGCCGGTGCTCGCCCTGCTGGCCCTGCCGCTGATCGGCTCGCCCTCGACCTGGCTCACGCTCACGGTGGCGGGGCTGGCCATGGGCATGATCGTCTTCATCATCGCCTCGGGCCTGACGCTCGTGTTCGGGCTGATGGACGTGCTCAACTTCGGCCACGGCGTGTTCATTGCGCTGGGTGCTTTCGTGGCGACCAGCGTGCTGGGCAGCATGGGCAACTGGACCGGCTCCGACCAGCTCTGGCGCAACCTGGTGGCGGTGCTGCCGGCCATGGTGGTGGCCATGCTGGTGGCGGGGGCCGTGGGCCTGGCCTTCGAGCGCTTCATCGTGCGGCCGGTCTATGGCCAGCACCTGAAGCAGATCCTGATCACCATGGGCGGCATGATCATCGGCGAGGAGCTGATCAAGGTCATCTGGGGCCCGCAGCAGATCCCGCTGCCGCTGCCCGCGGCCATGCGCGGCTCGGTGCTGATCGGCGACGCGGCGGTGGAGAAGTACCGCCTCATCGCGGTGGCGGTGGGGCTGCTGGTGTTCGGCCTGCTGGCCTGGACGCTGGGGCGCACCAAGGTCGGCCTGCTGATCCGCGCCGGCGTGCAGGACCGCGAGATGGTCGAGTCGCTGGGCTACCGCATCCGGCGCCTGTTCGTCGGCGTGTTCGTGGTCGGCAGCGCGCTGGCCGGCCTGGGCGGCGTGATGTGGGGCCTGTACCAGCAGAGCGTGGTGCCGCAGATGGGCGCGCAGGTCAACGTGCTGATCTTCATCGTCATCATCATCGGCGGCCTGGGCTCCACCGGCGGCGCGCTGATCGGTGCGCTGCTGGTGGGCCTGATGGCCAACTACACCGGCTTCCTGGTGCCCAAGGTGGCGCTGTTCTCCAACATCGCGCTGATGGTGGCCGTGCTGTTGTGGCGGCCGCAGGGTGTGTACCCCGTCGCGAATCGTTAGGCACACCCCGATGCTTCGCACTGCGTGTCTGCGCACACCTCCTTGCAGGTGGCAACACCAGCGGTCCGGCAAAGCCGGTCCCGCGGTGTTCTTGAAAGAAAACCTACGGGCGCGCTTTCCGGGCGCCGAGGAAAAAGCATGTTGAACCGACTTCTTTCCGGCGATATGCCGCGCAGCCGTGTGCTGGCGGCGGTGCTGCTTGCCCTCCTGATCGGGCTGGCCTTCGCGCCTTTCATCTTCCCCGGCGTCAAGGCGCTGAACGTGGCGGCCAAGGTGCTGGTGTTCGTGGTGCTGGTGGCGGGCTTCGACCTGCTGCTGGGCTACACCGGCATCGTGAGCTTTGCGCACACCATGTTCTTCGGCATCGGTGCCTACGGCATCGCCATTGCCACTACCCGTATGGGCGCGACCTGGGGCGCGCTGGCCGTGGGCCTGGGCGGCGCGCTGGCGCTGTCGCTGGTGCTGGCACTGGCGGTGGGGCTGTTCTCGTTGCGGGTGCGCGCCATCTTCTTCGCCATGATCACGCTGGCCGTGGCCTCGGCCTTCCAGACGCTGGCCTCGCAGCTGTCGGACCTGACCGGCGGCGAGGACGGCCTGACCTTCAAGGTGCCGGCCGTGCTGTCGCCCGCGTTCGAGTTCGCCGAAGAGCCGTTCCTGGGCGTGTCGCTCGACGGCCGGCTGCTCTGCTACTACCTGCTGTTCGTGCTGGCCGTGGTGCTGGTGCTGGCGTTGCTGCGCATCGTCAACTCGCCCTTCGGCCGCGTGCTGCAGGCGATCCGCGAGAACGAGTTCCGCGCCGAGGCCATCGGCTACCGCGTGGTGGTCTACCGCACCATCGCCAGCGTGCTGTCGGCCCTGTTCGCCTGCGTGGCCGGCGCCATGCTGGCGCTCTGGCTGCGCTACAACGGGCCGGAGACCTCGCTGTCCTTCGAGATCATGCTCGACGTGCTGCTGATCGTGGTCATCGGCGGCATGGGCACGATCTACGGCGCGGTGGTGGGGTCGGTGCTGTTCGTGGTGGCGCAGAGCTACCTGCAGGACCTGCTGCGCCTGGGCAGCGAGGCCGCCGCCTCGGTCGCCGGCCTGTCCTGGCTGGCCGCGCTGCTGTCGCCCGACCGCTGGCTGCTGTGGCTGGGCGTGCTGTTCGTGCTGTCGGTCTACTACTTCCCCACGGGCGTCGTCGGACGCCTGCGCACTGCTGCCGCGGCCCGCGGCCGATAGGCCGCCGCCCCCCGGATGTGATTTCCCCGTTCGCTACTACACAACAGGAGACATGTCATGCCGTTCGTACCGTATCCGCTCCCGGGTCTTCACCATCCACGCCGCGGCCTGCACGCGCCACGCGCCCGCTGGGTCGCCATCGCTGCAGCCGCGCTGGTCGCCGGCTGTGGCGGGGGTGGCTCGGGGGAGGCGGCCAATACCAAGCCCTCTTTCGTTGGCAAGGTGAGCCTCACCGAGTACGACGGCAACACCGATGACCTGCTGACGGCCGGCCTGGGCAAGAGCGGCCTGGGTGCGGCCACCGCGCCTGCCGTGGCCAACCCGCAGGCCCCGACGCCGGCCGAACTGCGCCGCCTGGCCATCTACAACAACTACCGTGCGCTGCTGGACATGACCCCCGCGGGCGGCTATGGCCTGCTCTACGGCCCCAACGTCACGGCCGCAGGCGTGGTGACCAGCGGCGAGGGCAAGATCGCCGGCGGCGAATACATCGCCTATGGCGATGACGGCACCGGCCGGCGCAACGTGACCATGGTGGTGCAGGTGCCGGCCAGCTTCGACACGGCCAACCCGTGCATCGTGACCGCGACCTCCTCGGGTTCGCGCGGTGTCTACGGTGCCATGTCCACCGGCGAATGGGGGCTCAAGCGCGGCTGCGCCGTGGCCTATACCGACAAGGGCACGGGTGCGGCGCCGCACGACCTCGACAAGGACACCGTGCCGCTGATCAACGGCACCCGCGCCAGCGCCGCCGTGGCCGGCACCGACGCGGCCTTCCGCGCGCCGCTCTCCGCCGCCGCCCTGGCCAGCTTCAGCGCGGCCACGCCGCAGCGCTTCGCGTTCAAGCATGCGCATTCGCAGCAGAACCCGGAGAAGGACTGGGGCCGCTACACGCTGGAGGCGGTGCAGTTCGCCTTCTACGTGCTAAATGAACGGCTGGGCTCGACGGAGGGCGGTGTGCGACGCCAGACCTTCCGGCCGCAGAACACCCTGGTGATCGCCTCCAGCGCGTCCAACGGCGGCGGCGCAGCCATTGCCGCGGCCGAGCTCGATACCGGCGGCTGGATCGACGGCGTGGCGGTCTCGGAGCCCGCCGTCGAGCTGCCGGCCGTGCCGGGCGTGAGCATCCGGCGCGGAACCACGGCCGTGGCCGTGAACGCGCGCACCCTGGTGGACTTCACCACCTATGCCAACGTGTACCAGTCCTGCGCGTCGCTGGCGCCGAGCCTGACCGGTGCGCCCTACCAGGCGGCCTACGCGGCGGGCTTCGGTACGCTGGCGGGCAACCGCTGCGCCGCGCTGCGCAGCCGCGGGCTGCTGACTGCCGCCACCACCCCGGCGCAGGCCGAGGAGGCTCTGCAGAAGCTGCGCGACTACGGCTGGGAGGCCGAGGCGGCGGTGCTGCATCCCTCGCTCGCCGCATTCGAGGTGGCGCCGGCCGTGGCCGTGACCTTCGCCAACGCACTGGCGCGCGCCAGCGTGGCCGACAACCTGTGCGGCTTCAGCTTTGCCGCCACCACGGCGGCGGGCGCCGTCACCGCGCTGGACGGCACCTCGCTGGCGCTGATGTTCGCCACCGGCAACGGGGTGCCGCCGGCCAGCAACGTGCAACTGGTGAACAACCGCAATCCGGGCGGTGCGCTGCGCGACCTGCTGTCGGCCTCGGCCTCGACGGGCGTGTTCGACCTTGACCTCGATGGCGCCACCTGCCTGCGCGGGCTGCTGACCGGCACCGATGCAGCCTCCCGCGCGCTGCAGGCCGGCGTGGACGAAACGCGCCGCACCGGCAACCTGCGCGGCAAGCCGGCCATCATCGTGCACGGGCGCTCCGATGCGCTGCTGCCGGTGTCGCACACCTCGCGGCCCTACTACGCGCTCAACCGCAAGGTGGAAGGCAACGCCAGCCAGCTCTCCTACATCGAGGTGACCAACGCCCAGCACTTCGACAGCTTCATCGGCCTGCCGACGGTGCTGCCGGGCTATGACAGCCGCTTCATACCGCTGCACGTGTACCTGAACCGGGCGCTGGATGCGGTGTACGCCAAGCTGCGCAATGGCACGCCCCTGCCGGCCAGCCAGGTGTTGCGCACCGTGCCGCGCGGCGGAACGCCCGGCAGTGCGCCCGCCATCGTGGCGGCGAACGTGCCGGCCATCCCGGCGGTACCGGCGGCGGCCGACCGCATCGACGTGAGCGGCAATGTGCTGACGGTCCCCGAATGACGGAACACCCCGGGCTTCGCGCACCGCGTGCCGCCGGGCCTGCCCCTTGCCGGGCAGGCGTCCGGCGGGCCGGCTTGGGGTGGTGTGCCGCGCAATGAATGACTCCAATGAAACACACCCGAAGCCCTGCCTGCTCGCATCCATGCGACAGCGTGATGGAAAAAGACTGAGATGACGCCCGAATCGCACTACGTTCGCTGCGCCGGCCGCGAGATCCACTACACCGACTGGGGCGGGCAGGGCGCGCCCGTGGTCATCGCCTGGCATGGGCTGGCGCGCACCGGACGCGACATGGATGAGCTGGCGCAGCACTTCGCGGCGCGCGGTTTCCGCGTGATCTGCCCCGACACCATCGGCCGCGGCCTGAGCCAATGGAGCCCGATGCCCGACGTGGAGTACCAGCTCTCCTTCTATGCGCACATCGCCAATGCCCTGTGCGACGCGCTTCGCATCGAGCGTGCGCACTGGGTCGGCACGTCGATGGGAGGCGCCATCGGCACGGTCTGCGCCTCCGGCCTGTTCGAGCCGCGCATGAAGGCGCGCATCGCGAGCCTGGTGCTCAACGACAACGCGCCCGAACTGGCCCAGCCCGCCCTCGAGCGCATTCGCGCCTACGCCGGCCAGCCGCCTGCGTTCGGTACCGTGCTGGAGCTGGAGGCCTTCTTCCGCAGCGTCTACAAGCCCTACGGCTGGCTCAGCGACGCGCAGTGGCGCCGCCTGACCGAAAGCTCCACGCGCCGCCTGCCCGATGGCCGCGTCACGCCGCACTACGACCCGGCCATGGTCCGCCAGTTCAGCGCCCACGACAACGACTACCTGATCTGGCCGCACTATGACGCCATCGAAGTGCCGGTGCTGTGCCTGCGCGGCGCCGAGTCCGATCTGGTGCTGCCCGGCGTGGTCGACGAGATGAGACGCCGCGGCCCCGGCGCGGCCGGCCGGCTGCAGGTGATCGAAGTGCCTGCCTGCGGCCACGCGCCTGCGCTCAACGTGCCGGAGCAACTGGAGCCGATCGAGGGGTTTATCCGCGCGGCCGGCCACTGAGGCGGAGCCGGCGGCGCACAATCGTCGCCGACTCCAACCACCACAGGGCCTCGAACACCATGGCGCTCTCGCTCTACGACCTGTCCGTGCCCGTCTTCATCCGCGGCCTGGGCCAGCTCACCCATCTGCTCGACAAGAGCCTGGCGCACGCCAAGGCCCACGGCATCGACCCGGCCACGCTGGTCGAGGCACGCCTGGCGCCTGACATGCTCACGCTGGCCGGCCAGGTCCAGCGCGCCAGCGATGCCTCCAAACTGGGCGCGGCCCGCATCGCGGGCATCACCGCGCCGAGCTTTCCCGACGAGGAAAAGACCTGGGACGACCTGCTCGCCCGCATCGCGAAGACCCAGGACTTTCTCGCCACCGTGGACCGCGCGCTGATCGACGGCCAGGAAGAGCGCCCCGTGACCATCAAGGCGCGCGAGGGCGAAGCGCATTTCACCGCGCAGCGCTACCTGCTGCAATTCGCGCTGCCCAACTTCTTCTTCCACGTGACCACCGCCTATGACGTGCTGCGCCACAAGGGCGTACCGCTGGGCAAGATGGACTATCTGGGCAGGTTCTGAGCCTGCGGGCCCTGCTGCTGCAGGCCCGTTTCCAGGGAACACCCGGGGGTGGGGCGAGTGCGCACAGGCGCTGCGCGCCGGGTGTTGCGGCTCGGCTCTTGATGAAAAAAGCCCCCAGCCCAGGTGCCACCTTGGCTGCCCGCTATCTCCATCAATCGGCCACCGACACCCGATTGCGCCCCTGCGCCTTGCTTTGGTACAGGCCGCGGTCGGCGCGCGCGATGGCCTCGTTCAGCGGTTCGTTGCCCGTCAGCTGTGCGATGCCCAGCGAAAGCGTGCAGGCGAGGGCCGTCTCGCCGTGGCGGATCGGCGTCGCCGCCACGGCGGCGCGCACGCGTTCGGCCAGTGCCATGGCGGCCGCCACATCGGTTGCCGGCAGCAGGAACAGAAACTCCTCCCCGCCCCAGCGCGCCACGATGTCCTGCTCGCGGCACAGCGCGGAGAACAGCGTACCGACCTGCGTGAGCACGTGGTCGCCGGCCTCGTGGCCGTAGTGGTCGTTGACCTGCTTGAAGTGGTCGATATCCGCGATGACCAGCGTCGTGGGCATGCCCATGCGATGCGCCTGCGCGATCGCCGGCCCGGCCAGTGCCAGCAGGTTGCGCCGGTTGGACAGGCCGGTGAGCGGGTCGGTCGTGGCCATCTCCATCAGCTTGCGCTCCGCGCGGCGCACCGTGAGGTAGTAGAAGCGCGCCGTGTAGGCCGCCATGGCGAACACGATGGCCACGTTGAAGCTGTGCACCGTCCACAGCCCGGCGCTGCTGAGCGGCGCCAGCACGCCGGTCACCCGCGAGACGGCATGCAGTCCCAGGTAGAAGACGAACAGCAGCAGCAACAGCAACGGAGTTCCCCGCCGCGAGCCGCTGACGACGATGGCCGGGATGAACATCAGCAGGTAGTAGTGGAAGCCGCTGTCCCAGCCGACCAGCATGGTGCCGATGGCCGCGTGCCCCAGCACCTCTAGCCAGATCAGCATCAGCGCAGGCATGTTGATGCGCTTGAGCAGCAGCCAGTAGGCGCCGCCATACATGGCGATGCTCGCGACGTTGACCCAGGCCAGCAACGGCGAGTCGAAGAACAGGAACAGGACCAGGAAGGCGGCGTCGACGCCGGCGGCGACGACCGTCACCCGCCGCGACATGATCCAGAACGCGCCGTGCGCCAGCTTGCTGCCGGAGTCGGCGGTACGTTGCGGCCTGGGGGAGGGCAACTTCGAAGCAGTGGTGCGCGCGCCCATGAGAATCCTGAATGGCAGAGAGATGCGGGGAGCTCACCAATCCCGCCAGGCCTGCTGGGCCTGGCGACCGCCCCCGGCCCAATGCATCACCGGGGACATGGACAATTTATAACCCAGCTGGCACACCATTGCCGCGTCCGGGGCTCGGGGGTAGCCCTTTCAGGTTTTACCCGGATGCAGTCGTCAGCTGTTCGTCAGCATGGTGGGCGGCCGGGACTGCGCGGCTCAAGCCGCCGCACCCCGTTCCCGCGCCCGCGCCGCCGAGGCCTCCAGGGCGCGCGCAGAAGGCATCTGGCGGGTCGGCCAGCCCGCCAGGTGCTGCTGGGCGATGCCGGAGAGCGCCGCGATCCACGGGTGGCTGTCGTTCAGGCAGGGGATGTAGTGGAACTGCTCGCCGCCCGCGTTCGTGAAGGCATGGCGGGCTTCCATGTTGATCTCTTCCAGCGTCTCCAGGCAGTCGCTGGTGAAGCCGGGGCAGACCACGTCCACCCGCTTCACGCCGGACTGCGCCAGTTGCACCAGCGTGGGTTCGGTGTAGGGCTCCAGCCACTTGGCCTTGCCGAAGCGCGACTGGAAGGTGACCTTCACCTCGTGCTCGTGCAGGCCCAGCTCCGAGGCCAGCAGGCGCGCGGTCTTCAGTGCCTCGCAGTGGTAGGGGTCGCCCAGCTTCAGCGTGCGCTCGGGCACGCCGTGGAAGCTCATCAGCAGCACCTCGCCGCGGCCCTCGGTTCGCCAGTAGGCCTCCACGCGCGCGGCCAGGGCGGCGATATAGCCCGGATCGTCGTGGTAGCGGTTGACGAAGCGCAGCTCCGGCAGGTGGCGCTGGCGCGCGCTCCAGGCGTTCACCGCATCGGCCACGCTGGCCGTGGTGGTGCCTGAGTACTGCGGGTAGGCCGGCAGCACCAGGATGCGGGTCACGCCCTCGGCCTTGAAGGCGTCGAGCTGCTCGGGGATGGACGGGTTGCCGTAGCGCATGGCATAGCGCACCAGCACCTGGTGGCCGGCCTCGCTGAGCCAGCCGCGCAGCATCAGCGCCTGCTTCTCGGTCCAGACCTTCAGCGGCGAGCCTTCTGGCATCCATACGCTCCGGTACTTGGCAGCGGACTTGGCGGGGCGGGTGCGCAGGATGATGCCGTGCAGGATCGGCTTCCACAGCAGCGGCGGGATCTCGACCACGCGCGGGTCGGACAGGAACTGCGCCAGGTAGCGGCGTACGGCGGCCGGCGTGGGCGCATCCGGGGTGCCGAGATTGCACAGCAGCACGCCGATGCGAGGCGCCTGGCCGTGGGTGAAGGGGGGTTCGGGAGCAAAGGGAGGCAAGAGAAATCCTGGGGCGCTGCGAAACGCGGCGCATGGGCTGCAAAATGGTGCGTCCGCTATTTTCGACCAGCCATGCCCTCCCATTCCACTCTAGATGTATCGAAAATCCGCGCGATCAGCCTCGACCTGGACGATACGCTGTGGCCCGTCTGGCCTGCCATCGGGCGCGCCGAGCAGGTGCTGCACGGCTGGCTGGGCCAGCATGCGCCGGCCACCGCCACCCTGTTTGCCGACGCCACGGCGCTGCGCGCGATCCGCGCTCGCATGGATCAGGAACTGCCCCACCTGCGGCACGACCTGAGCGCGCTGCGCCGCGAGTCCATCCGCCGCGCACTGGAGCAGGCAGGCGACGACCCGGCGCTGGCCCATGCGGCCTTCGACGTCTTCTTCGCCGAGCGCCAGCGCGTGGAGTTCTACGACGACACGCTCGACGCCCTGGCGCGCCTGGCCGCCCGCTGGCCGCTGGTGGCGCTGTCCAATGGCAATGCCGACGTGCATGTGGTGGGCATCGGCCACCACTTCCACGCCAAGGTCGGCGCGCGCGAATGCGGCTTCGCCAAGCCTGATGCCCGCATCTTCCAGGTCGCCGCCGAGGCCGCCGGCGTGCCGCGCGAGGCCATGCTGCACGTGGGCGATGACGCTGCCATGGATGTGGTCGGCGCGCTGGAGGCCGGCATGCAGGCCGCCTGGCTCAACCGTGGTGGCCTGGCCTGGGACCACCCGCTGCGGCCGCAGGTGGAGGTTGCCGAACTCACGGCGCTGTGCGATCTGCTGGGCTGCGCGCCGAAAGCTTGACGGCCTCCATGCCGCTGCGCACGGCACCTTCCAGCGTGGCGGGGTACGGGCCTTCCACGTAGTCGCCGCAGGCCAGCAGGCCGGGCGCTATCTGCAGGGCAGGGCGCTGCAGCGCCGGCGTGCAGGCGAAGGTGGCGCGCTTCTCCACGATGGTCTGCAGCGGGCGTACCGCCAGGCCCAGCTGCGTGCGGGCCTGCGCCACCACGGTGGCTTCAAGCTCCGCCCGGTCCGTGCCGCTGGCACTTACCACGAACGCCAGCAGGCCGGCCGGCCCGCCCAGGCGGCCACGGTCGAACACGAACTGCGCTGGTGCCCGGGGGCTGCTGCGCAGGGCCAGCATCGCCTGCGGCAGGCCCTGCGGCGACTGCGCGTAGACCGTGGCGATCGCCTCGAAGCGCAGCGCTCGCGCCTGGGCGCACCAGACCGCAGCAGCGTCGGGCGTCGCGCCTGCGGCCAGCCGCGCGGCCTCGGCCGGCGGGCAGGCCAGCAGCACGCAGTCGAAAGTCTCGCCGTCCACCTGCCAGCCCTGGCCATCGCGCAGCACGGCCTGCACGCGGCATGGCATGCGCAGCACGGCGCCGCGGTCTGCCAGCCATTGCAGGGCCGGCGCGGGAAAGAGGGCGCCCAGGTCGGCACGCGGCAGCAGCAGGTCGCCGCCGCGCGGTACACCGAACAGCGCGTCCTGCAGCACGCGCAGGAAGACCTGGCCGCTGGCCTCGGCGGCCGGGGTGTTGAGCGCCGCGACGCAGAGCGGATCGACCAGCTCGGCGAGCACCCGGGGCGCCATGCCGCTGCACAGCCCGGCCACCGTCTGCTGCGGCGGGCAGCGAAAGCCCGCACGCTGCCAGCGCAGCGATGCGCCCAGCAGCGACAAGCGGTCGCGCCAGGACCAGCCGCGTGCCGCGAGCACACCGGCCAGCAGGTCCAGCGGTGCCGGCCAGCGCGGCAGCGCCAGGCCCCCCCCATCCGGAAAGCGCAGCGACAGCGGCTGGCGCAGCAGCACCTCGTCGGGCTGCACGCCCACGGCGGCCATCAGCCGCAGCGTCTCGGTATAGGCGCCGATCAGGATGTGCTGGCCGTTGTCCAGCGCAGGCACGCCCTCCACCGTGCGCGCACGGCCGCCGGCCGTGCGGGCGGCTTCGAACAGCGTCACCTGGTGGCCGGCGCCTATCGCCTCCACTGCCGCGGCCAGGCCGGCCCAGCCTGCACCGACGATGGCTAGCTTCACAACCTGCCCAGGGCCTGTACTTTCCAAGCCAGCCAGAACTTGCGCAGCGGCGTCAGGCTTACGCGCTGGTTCAGCACCTGGAAGCCGTCGCGCTCGATCTCCTTGAGCAGGGTGCGGTAGATGCTGGCCATCATCAGGCCCGGCTTCTGCGTTCGCCGGTCGGCTGCGGGCAGCAGGGCCAGCGCCTCGTCATAAAGGCGGTGCGCCCGTTCGGCCTGGAAGCGCATCAGCGCCACGAAGCGGTCGGAGTAGACCCGGTTGAGCAGCTCGTGCGCCTTGACATCGAACTGCTGCAGTTCGTTGACCGGCAGGTAGATGCGCCCGCGCAGGGCGTCTTCGCCCACGTCGCGGATGATGTTGGTGAGCTGGAAGGCCAGTCCCAGCCGGTGCGCGTACTCGGTGGTGTGCGCGTCGGTCTGGCCGAAGATGCCGGCCGCGACCTCGCCGACCACGCCGGCCACCAGGTGGCAGTAGCGCTGCAGCCCGGCGAAGTCGAGGTAGCGGGTCTGCTCCAGGTCCATCTGGCAGCCCTGGATCACCGCCTGCAGGTGGCGCTCCTCGATGCGGTAGTCGGCGGCGTGGGGCATCAGGGCCTTCATCACCGGATGGCTTGGCTGGCCCGCATAGGCGCGGGCGACCTCGGTCTGCCACCAGGCGAGCTTGGTGGCCGCCACGCCGGGGTCGTGCACCTCGTCCACCACGTCGTCCACCTCGCGGCAGAAGGCATAGAAGGCGGTGATCGCGGCGCGGCGCGGGCGCGGCAGGAACAGAAAGGCGTAATAGAAGCTGCTACCCGAGGCGGCGGCTTTTTGCTGGACGTAGTCTTCAGGCGTCATGTCGTGGGTCGTTGCCCAGCGATTGTTGCATCTGCCGGCCTCCGTCCCTTCGGGCCGAGCCCGGGCCTCGTCCACGAGGGCGGCCGCAAGTTCGGCCGGCCGCCCCCGGGGGCGCGTCAGCGGCGCCGGCGCTGGTAGGCCAGCAGGCCGATCGACAGCGAGAGCAGGAGCAGGCCCCACTCGCTCAGCGTGGGGATCGCCGTTGCCGTGCCGCCGACGGCCGCCACCGCCGGTACCACCAGCGCGGATGGGTCCACGATGCGGCCGTTGGCGCTCAGGTCATCGTCGCCCAGGCCGCCGTCGCGCAGCACGAAGGTCACCACATTGCCCTCCAGCGTGGCGGGGATGCGGTACCAGTGCGGCGTGGTGTTGTCGGCGGTGCGGCCCCACTTCCAGTACTCTGCATTGGCAGGCAGCGTTTCCGGGTAGGTGAGCTTCACGGTCACCACGGCACCGGTGTCGCAGCCGTCGGTGCGCAGGTCCAGCAAGCCGTGCGGCACGCTTACGTCAGAGCGCGGCAGTCCGGAGGCGCCGGCCGCGGCCAGGCTGAGCAGCTGCGGCGCAGCCGCAAGGCGGCAGGTGGCGCCGCCGCCTGCGACTTCACCGGCGACGGCGATCTGGGCCGAGGGCGCGACTCGGAACTGGTTGGCCGGATCGACCGCCGCGGCGGCAACTGCGTTGAGCGCGTAGCTGGCCGTGACCGCAGCGTTGACGCCATCGCGCACGCTCAGGTCCACGCGGGCCGCGCCCTGCGCCGCCGCGATGAATACGGCGTTGCTGAACTGGCTGTTGATCTGCGCAGGGGTACCCACCAACTGGATGCCTGCCTGGTTGGCGTCGGCATCGACGAGTCCCAGCACGCGACCGTTGGTGGCGGTGATGGTGAGGGTCAGGTTGTCGCCGTCGGCATCGGCCACGGTCATGCCCGCCAGAGCAGCGGCCTGTCCGACCGTCACCGTCTGCGTCGAGCCGGGCACGCCCGTGATGGTCGGTGCCTGGTTGCCGAAGGTGAGGCCCATCAGGATGGGGTTGTGGTCGCTCGAGCGGTAGGCCGTGGGCGCGTAGTAGTCCGCGATCTGCGCCACGGTCTTGTACTCGGTGTTGTAGTCCAGCACTGCCGGCTCTTCGGCATTGATGGCCCATTTCACCGCGCGGCCGACCTTGGACACCAGGGTCGGGCTCACCAGGATGTGGTCGAGCGAACCCCACAGGCCATCGAACGAGTACGAATAGCCCTGCGTCACCTTGGTGAAGCCGTTGGCCTCCAGGTAGGCGATGGGGGCTTCCTTGGCATAGGCATTGAAGTCGCCCACCAGCACCACATTCGGGCTGGTGGTGCCGGTGGGCTGGGTGTCGAGCCAGCTCTTGAGTTGCGTGGCCGTGCGCAGGCGGGCACCGTTGTTGGCGCCCTGGCCGTCGGCGTTGTCGGCATTGTCGGCGCCGCTGAGCACGCTGCCCTTGGACTTGAAGTGGTTCACCACCAGCGTGAACTGCTCGTTGCCGCCTGCGGCCGGCACCGAGAAGGTCTGTGCGATGGGGACGCGGGCGCCACCGACGTTCGGCGTGAACGCGTCGTAGGTGCCGACGTTCGGCACAGCCGCCGAGCCCACCGGCGTGACGCGGTCGCTGCGGTAGACAATGGCCACCGTGATGGCGTCGGTGCCGGCACCGGCCACCGTGCCGGCGGCCTCGCGCAGCGGTGCCTTGACGTAGTCGTACACCGCACCGGCGGGCCTGTCGGTGCTTGCGTTCATGGCGTCCACCAGCATCTTGATGGCGCTGTTGTCGCCGTAGCCGTTGTTCTGTACCTCCATCAGGCCATACACGTCTGCGCCCAGGCCGACCAGGTTGGCGACCACCTTGGCCCGCTGGCGATCCAGCTCGGTGGCGTTGTTGGCCCCGCGGATGGCGATCGAGTTGCCCAGCGGCGTGGTGAAGGTCACCGTCGTGGCGCCCGTGACGCTGAAGAAGTTGAGCACGTTGGCCGAGGCGACCTTCACCGTGGCGGCGCCCACGGCCGCCTGCAGGTCGGCCGACGTGGGGCGGGCCGGGCCGGTGAAGTTCGGCACTTCGGTGGGCTGCACGCGGTAGCTGGTCTGGTAGACCGCCGCCGTGGTCGCGTCGTAGTACTGGTCGAGCACGCCGACGATGCGGCTCACACCGTCGCCCGCGCGCAGCGTGTTGCTCGCGGACAGCGGCTGGCCGTTACGGCCCCGCAAGGTGTCGGGGTTCTGCGTGCTGGAGCCGTCGTCGAGGATGACCTGGCTGCGCTGCGTGGCCTGCACGTAGGCGGTGTAGTCGTTAATGCTGGGCGTGCTGACCTCGGCGAACTGCGGCAAGAGGTTGTCCGGCGCAAGGGTGACGTCGCCGTAGCGGCCCAGCGTGTAGTTGTCCGTCACCACGAGCTTGCCGCCCGACGTGGCCGAGGCCACTTCCACGCGCATGCCCTCGTAGCGCTCCCACATCGCCATGTCGCTGATGGGCAGCGTGATGCGCGCGGGCGTGGGCAGCGGGGCTGCGCCCATGATCTGGAAGTTGGTGATGGTGCCCGAGAGCTGCGTCTGGCCGTAGTACTCACTCACGTTGGCGGTGAGCTGCACGACCTTGCCCACGGTGCTTTCGTCCACGCCCGGGTTGCTGGTGCCGTAGTAGACGAAGATGCCCTCCGACGTGGCGTCATTGCCATCCGAATCTGCGTCTTCCTCCTGCAGGAAGAAGCCCTTGAGCCCGGGCATGTAGGCGGTCACGACGGCGCTCACGCTGCGGCTCTGGCCCGCGAAAGGCGACTGATTGCCGGAGCCCTGGATCGCCGAGATCAGCGTGATCGGAGGCGGTTCGCCGGTGGTGAAGGCCAACGTGGCACCGGCCCAGGCATTGCCCGCCGCGTCGGTCACCGGCGTACCCACGGGTACCAGGCTGTAAGCCGTGCTCGGGTTCAGGGTCACGCCGGGCTTGATCGTGACGCTGCTGCTGCTGAACACGACCCGCGCGGTGTCGGTGACCGGCAGCGTCGCCACCACGGTGGCGCCCTGGCGCAGTTCGAAGCTGCCGCTGCCGGCGCGCACCGATTCATCGAACCGCAGCGTGATATCGGCGCTGAGCGACACGCCCGTGGCGGCGTTCGCCGGCGTGCTCGACTGCAGCGCGGGCGGCGTCGTGTCGGGGCCGGCGATGCTCAGCGAGAGATCGTCGATCGCCAGGCCGTGGTCGTTGCCGGGGTTGTTGTTGGCTATCCAGCGCAGCCATAGCGTGGTGCCGGGGACCCAGTCCAGGCCTCGTAGGTCGCCGCCCACGTTGTTCACCCGGCCTGCCGCGTTGCCGTCCACGGCGGCAGATACGGTCGTGACAACTGGAGATGTCCAGTTGAAGGCGTCGCCAGCCGAAGTCCAGGTGTTGACGGCGCCGAAGCTGTCTCCCAGACCGTACTCCAGCACCATGGCCTGCCGGGCCAGGTTCGCGTTGCCGGCATCGCGCCACTGCTCGCCGTTGAACCTGATGGTCACGCCGTCGATGCTGGCGGCGGTGTCGTTGCGCGCTGCCATTGCAATCCAGCCGGCCACACTGCCAGAGGCGGGGCTGCCGAAGTACGCGCCGCCGGCGGTGACGCTGCCCAGGGCCCGGTCCGTGGGTGCGGACGCGGAGCCGAAGCTGTAAAAGCTGCCTGCGGTGCTGCTGCCGGTGCCCGCGTTGTAGGTGGTGATCGCCGCCAAGTCCTTGTTGAACATGAACCAGCCCGCCAGCGTGCTGTTGTTCGCCCATGGAATGTTCGTGCCCGACGCGGCGAGCGTGTCGAAGTTCTGCGTATACGTGCCCCCCGTGAAGGACACCTGGGCCCAGGCCCCCGAGGTGGCCAGCACGGCGGCCAGGGCCAATGGAGGAAGCCGGAATACGTTACTGCTCATGGATAGCCTCTAGTGCGTTGCGGTCGATGGGAGTGGGGGAGGAATCAGGCGAGGGGCGGCACGCTAATTGGCTGCTTTAGTGAGAAGCAAACGTTTGCGCGTTTAAAAACACGCAAGACGTGGGCGGGCAGGTGGGGCGCCGGCGGCTCCGGCCACGGACCATTTCGCCTGGTTCGTGTCGATGGTGCAGTTTCGGGCGGTGCCTGGAAGTTGGATCATTTTGAAAAGTGCAAACGTTTGCATAGCCCTTATCAAGGATTTTTAAGAGCTTTTGGCGCATGCCATGCAATGCGGAGTCCGTGCTTCGGCAACGGCCGTGCAGCGCCCGGCGAAGGAACTCTCTCGCCGAAACCGCCTGTCTCCATCGGACGATCGGCAGCACCGGCGCACCCCTCACCGATATGGTCCAGGCACGGGCGTGGGGCGGAGGACTTTCGTTGGAATGGAGCATGGGTCGCCGTGTGGTTCGCCGTAAATGGTGCAAGATGCTTATTACATGTGCATGAAAATGCACTGCGACAACGTTTGCACTTTTCTACGCAGCTTCTGTGCCAATGCGCTTGCTGTCCCGCCTTGCTCGTTGTGGGCGGGCGCCGGTGGCCACCGGAATTGGCGCCGCTCGTGCTGCGCGGGTCTTTTTGCCGGAGCCACCCGTGGCGCCCGTGGCTGGGGCTGATGCGTTACATCCAGGCGGCGCGCCAGAGCATGGCGGGCAGATCGCGCAGACCTACCGTGGGGCGATTGCGCAGCGTAGCGTGGTCCAGCGCAGCGATGCGGTCGAGAATGCGCAGGCCGCCTTGCACCACCAGGCGCAACTCCCAGCCGGCCCGGCCTGGAATGCGGTGCACCAGCGGCGCGCCGGCCAGCATGGTGGCGCGGGCCCAGCGGCAGCAATCGGCCACCAGGGCCGTCGCGGCGAGGGTCTGCCGCAGCGCCAGCAGGTCGTCCTCGGCCACGCCGTGCGCGCTGCGGTCTGCGGCAGGCAGATAGAAGCGGCCGCGCGGGATGTCCACTGACAGGTCTTGCCAGAAGTTGATCAACTGCAGCGCGCTGCAGATCGCATCGCTCTCGGCCAATGCCGCGGGATCCGTCACGCCATACAGATGCAGCAGCAGCCGGCCGACCGGGTTGGCCGAGCGGCGGCAGTAATCCAGCAGCTCGGCGCGATCGGCGTAGCCGCTGCCGTCGTGTGTCTTGCGCACGTCCTGCGCGAAGGCGTCCAGCAAGTCTTCCAGCAGCGGCACCGGCAGCTTCCAGCGCACGATGGCAACGGCCAGCGGCTGGAACACGGCGGCCCAGCGCGGCGAGGGCGGCCGGCCCGCCGCGACGGCCAGCAGATCCGCGCGATAGGCGGCCAGGTCTGCCAGCCGCGCGTCGGCGCTCGCATCGCCCTCGTCGGCCAGATCGTCCGCGGTGCGGGCGAAGGCATAGAGCGCGGCAATCGGAGGCCGCAGCGCGGGCGGGCACAGCCAGGAGGCGACCGGGAAGTTCTCGTAGTGGGTCGGCGCGGGGGCTGACGGTTCGGCGGCGGGGGAAGGGGAGGTCGGCACCCGCGCATTGTCGGGGCTGGCGAAATCGGCTTGACAGCCCTCGGCGGCTTCACTAGATTACTAACCAGTCAGTCATTAACAAGACATACGGTTGAGTCCGTCCGCGCCCATGCACCTTCTTCGCTCCTTCTCCGCCCGGCGTGCTCCGGGCGTCCTTGCCGTACTGGTGCTCATGTCCCTGGCGCTGGCCGGCTGTTCGCAGAAGGCCGCGCCGGAAGAGCCGGTGCGGGCTGTGAAGCTGGTGACGGTGGCTGCGTCGACCGAAGGCACGGGTCAGGTGTTTGCCGGCGAGGTGCGGGCCCGCATCGAGTCGCAGCTGGGCTTTCGCGTGGGAGGCAAGATCCTCAAGCGGCAGGCCGAGGTGGGCCAGCGCGTACAGGCCGGCCAGCTGCTGGCCCAGCTCGATCCGCAGGACCTGCGCCTGGCTGCCGACGCGGCCCGGGCCCAGGTCGCCGCCGCGCGTACCAGCTACGAGCTGGCGGCGGCCGATTTCAAGCGCTATTCCGCGCTGAAGGAGCAGAACTTCATCAGCAGCGCCGAACTGGAGCGGCGCGACGCCACGCTGCGCTCGGCCAAGGCCAGCCTCGACCAGACCCAGGCGCAGCTGTCGGCCCAGGGCAACCAGGCGGGCTATGCCAACCTGGTGGCCGATGCGCCTGGCGTGGTCACCTCGATCGACGCCGAGCCGGGCCAGGTCGTTTCCGCCGGCACGCCGGTGGTCCGGCTGGCGCAGGACGGCCTGCGCGACGCCGTGTTCGCGGTGCCGGAGGACCAGGTCGCCGGCTTTGCCGCAGGCCAGCCGGTGCAGGTGCGCAGCTGGGGCGCCAGCGCGCCGCTGGCGGGCCGTGTGCGCGAGGTGGGGGCCAGCGCAGACAGGGCAACCCGCACCTTCACGGTCAAGGTGGCATTGGAGGGCGCGGCACCGCCGCTCGGCACGACCGTGTCGGTGATGCCGCAACCCGCGGCCGGTACCGCGTCCGCGGTACTCAAGCTGCCCACCTCCGCCCTGCGGCAGGAGGGCGGCCGTACGGCGGTCTGGGTGCTGGACGAGCAAAGCATGACGGTGCGCCCGCAGCCCATCGTGGTGGGCAGCGTCGATGGCAACGAGGTGGTCGTGTCGCAAGGCCTGACGCCGGGCATGCGCGTGGTGGCGGCCGGCGTGCATGTGCTCGCCGCGGGCCAGAAGGTCAGCGTATATGAGGGAAAATACCCGGAAGGCAAGGTGCAGCCTGGGCTGCGTACTTCGGATTCGATAGCGGCTATTGCGCCGCAGCCGACCGTGACTTCCACTCCCGCCGCGAAGTGAGGGCCGCATGACGCAGCAAGCGCCGCACGCGCCCGAGGGCGCAGAGCCCAAGGCCGGCTTCAATCTTTCCCGCTGGGCGCTGGAACACGCCGCCCTGACCCGCTACCTGCTGGTGGCGCTGATGGTGCTGGGCTTTGCCGCCTACTTCCAGTTGGGCCAGGACGAGGACCCGCCCTTCACCTTCCGCGTGATGGTGGTCCGCACCTACTGGCCCGGTGCGACGGCCCAGCAGGTGGCCGACCAGGTCACCAGCAAGCTCGAGCGCACGCTCCAGGAGGTGCCCTACGCCGACAAGATCCGCAGCTATTCCAAGCCGGGCGAGTCGCAGATCATCTTCCAGCTGCGCGACAACTCCCGCCCGGGCGATGTGCCCAACGTCTGGTACACGGTGCGCAAGAAGATCGGCGACATGCGCTTCACCCTGCCGGCGGGGATCCAGGGGCCTTTCTTCAACGACGATTTCGGCGATGTCTACGGCGTCATCTACGCGCTTGAGACCGATGGCTTCGACACATCAGAGCGCCGGCAACTGGCCGAGGACGTGCGCCAGCGCCTGCTGCGCGTGAAGGACGTGGCCAAGGTCGAGCTGTTCGGGGCGCAGGACGAGAAGGTCTTCATCGAGATCCCGCGCCAGCGCCTGGCGCAACTGGGGCTCAACCTCAACGACGTGCTGAACCAGCTGGGCCAGCAGAACGCGGTGGAGAGCGCCGGCGCGGTGCAGTCGCCGCGCGACGTGGTGCAGGTGCGGGTGGACGGCGCCTTCGAGGCCGTGGCGCAACTGCGCGACATGCCGATCCGCGGCAGCTCCGGCAACCAGCTGCGCCTGGGCGACATCGCCGAGATCCGCCGCGGCACGGTCGATCCGCCGGTCACCAAGGTGCTGTTCCAGGGTCGCGACGTGATCGCGCTGGGCATCTCCATGGCCAAGGGTGGCGATATCGTGGCGTTGGGCAAGGCGCTGCACGCCACGGCGGACGAGCTCGGCCGCACCCTGCCGGCGGGTGCGCGCCTGGCGCAGGTGCAGGACCAGCCGGCAGCGGTGACCGCATCGGTCGGGGAATTCCTGCGCGTGCTGGCCGAGGCCGTGGTGATCGTGCTGGCGGTGAGCTTCATCAGCCTGGGCCTGCACCGGCGCGCCGGCGCGCGGCGCTGGTGGCAGCGCTACACGCTGGACGTGCGTCCCGGGCTGGTGGTGGGCATCACCATTCCGCTGGTGCTGGCGATGACCTTCCTGGCCATGGACTACTGGAACATCGGCCTGCACAAGATCTCGCTCGGCTCGCTGATCATTGCGCTGGGCCTGCTGGTGGACGACGCCATCATTGCGGTCGAGATGATGGTGCGCAAGATGGAGGAGGGCTACGACAAGGCCCGCGCCGCCACGTTCGCCTATGACGCGACGGCCATGCCCATGCTGACCGGCACCCTGATCACCGCCGCTGGCTTCCTGCCCATCGGCATCGCCAAGTCGATGACCGGTGAATACACCTTCGCCATCTTCGCCGTGACCGTGATCGCGCTGCTGCTGAGCTGGTTCGTGTCGGTCTACTTCGTGCCCTACCTGGGCATGCTGTTGCTGAAGGTGCCGAACCATGTGCAGGAGGCGGGGCATGACCAGCCGCACGAGATGTTCGACAGCCGCTTCTACAACGGCTTCCGCCACACCGTGAACTGGTGCGTCGCGCACCGCTGGATCACCATCGGCGCCACGCTCGCCATCTTCGCCCTGGGCCTGGTGGGCATGGGCCGGGTGCAGCAGCAGTTCTTCCCGGATTCGAGCCGGCCCGAGATCATGGTGGATCTCTGGTCTGCCGAGGGCACGCCCTTCGCCGTGAGCGAAACCATCGCCCGGCGGGTGGAAGCCCGACTGCGCGAGGAGCCTGGCGTCGACAGCGTCACCGCCTGGATCGGCTCCGGCGTGCCGCGCTTCTACCTGCCGCTGGACCAGGTGTTCCCGCAGAGCAACGTCGCGCAACTGATCGTCATGCCCAGGGACCTGGCCGTGCGCGAAAACCTGCGCCTGCGCCTGCCGGCGCTGCTTGCCCGGGAATTCCCCGAGGTGCGCGGCCGCGTCAAGCTGCTGCCCAGCGGACCGCCGGTTCCGTACCCGGTGCAGTTCCGCGTGATAGGGGATGATCCCGCCGTGCTGCGAGCCCGCGCCGACGAGGTGGCCGCCGTGCTGCGCGCCAACCCGCATGCCCTGGGCACCAACGACAACTGGAACGAATCGGTCAAGGCGGTACGCCTGGAGGTGGACCAGGACAAGGCGCGTGCGCTGGGCGTGACCAGCCAGTCCATCGCGCAGGCCACGCGCATGCTGCTCAGTGGCAGCACCGTCGGACAGTACCGCGAGGGCGACCGGTTGATCGACATCGTGCTGCGCCAGCCGGCTTCGGAGCGCGACGCCATCACCGACCTGCAGAGCGCCTATGTCACCTCTGCCACGGGTCGGGCCATTCCGCTGGCGCAGATCGCCAAGCCGGTGCTGGGCTGGGAATATGGCGTGATGTGGCGCGAGAACCGTGAATACGGCATCACCGTACAGGCCGACACCGTGGAGGGCATGCAGGGCGCCACCGTGACCAACGAATTGCTGCCCGAGTTGCGCAAGCTCGAGGCGCAATGGCATGCCCAGGGCCGCACCGGCTATCGCATCGAGGTGGCCGGCGCGGTGGAGGAAAGCAGCAAGGGCTCTGCCTCCATCGCCGCCGGGGTGCCGATCATGCTGTTCGTGGTGTTCACGCTCTTGATGCTGCAACTGCACAGTTTCAGCCGCTCGGTGCTGGTGTTCCTGACGGGGCCGCTGGGCATCGCCGGCGTAGCGGCGGCACTGCTGCTGCTGAACCGGCCATTCGGCTTCGTGGCGCTGCTCGGGGTGATCGCGCTGATGGGCATGATCCAGCGCAATTCGGTGATCCTGATCGACCAGATCGAGCAGGACCGTGCCCGCGGGGTGCCTGCATGGGACGCCATCGTGGAGTCCGCCGTGCGTCGGCTGCGCCCCATCGTGCTTACCGCCGCTGCGGCCGTGTTGGCCATGATCCCGCTCTCGCGCAGCGTGTTCTGGGGCCCCATGGCGGTGGCGATCATGGGCGGGTTGATCGTGGCCACGGTACTCACCCTGCTGGCCCTGCCGGCCATGTATGCGGCATGGTTCCGCATCAAGCGCGAACCTGTTGCCGCGGAAACGGCTCCCACATCGGGCTAAAATAGCGGGTTGACCAAATTGCGTAGGTGCGGCTTCATCCGCCGCACCATGCTTTGGGCACACTGCGCGGGTGGCGAAATTGGTAGACGCACCAGGTTTAGGTCCTGACGCCAGCAATGGTGTGGGGGTTCGAGTCCCCCCCCGCGCACCACGCAAGCATTCCAGATAGGTAGGCGAGATGGCCTGCCGCCGATCTCAAAGGAGTAGAACATGGCCGTCAATGTGGAAACCCTCGACAAGCTGGAGCGCAAGATCACGCTGACGCTGCCCGTCGCCACGATCCAGTCCGAAGTGGACGCGCGCCTGAAGCGCCTCGCCCGCACCGTCAAGATGGACGGCTTCCGGCCCGGCAAGGTGCCGATGAACGTCGTCGCGCAGCGCTACGGCTATTCGGTCCAGTACGAAGTCATGAACGACAAGGTCGGCCAGGCCTTCGCCAGCGCCGCCAACGAAGCGCAACTGCGCGTCGCCGGCCAGCCCACCATCACCGAGAAGGACGGCGCGCCGGAAGGCGAGCTCGCCTTCGACGCGGTGTTCGAGGTCTACCCGGACGTCAAGATCGCCGATCTGTCGGATGCCGAGATCGAAAAGCTCCACGCCGAAGTGGACGACAGCGCCATCGACCGTACCCTGGACATCCTGCGCAAGCAGCGCCGGACCTTTGCCCAGCGTGCCCAGGATGCCGTCGCCCAGGATGGCGACCGCGTCACCGTTGACTTCGAAGGCAAGATCGACGGCGAAACCTTCCAGGGCGGCAAGGCAGAAGGCTTCCAGTTCCTGGTCGGCGAAGGCCAGATGCTCAAGGAGTTCGAGGAAGCCGTGCGCGGTATGAAGGCAGGCGAGAGCAAGACCTTCCCGCTGGCTTTCCCCGAGGACTACCATGGCAGGGAAGTGGCCGGCAAGCAGGCTGACTTCCTGGTGACGGTCAACAAGATCGAGGCTGCGCACCTGCCTGAAGTCAATGAGCTGCTCGCCAAGTCGCTGGGTATCGCCGACGGCACGGTCGACGGCTTGCGCGCCGACATCAAGAAGAACCTCGAGCGCGAAGTCAAGTTCCGCGTGCTGGCGCGCAACAAGCAGGCGGTCATGGACGCCCTGGTGTCCAAGGCCGAACTGGACCTGCCCAAGGCCAGCGTGCAGGCAGAAGTCGAGCGCATGATCGAAGGCGCCCGCGCCGACCTGAAGCAGCGCGGCATCAAGGACGCCGACAAGGCGCCGATCCCCGACGACATGTTCCGCCCGCAGGCAGAGCGCCGTGTGCGCCTGGGCCTGGTCGTGGCAGAACTGGTGCGCGCCAACAACCTGCAGGCCAAGCCCGAGCAGATCAAGGCCCACATCGACGAACTGGCCGCGAGCTACGAAAAGCCGGCCGATGTCGTGCGTTGGTACCAGGGCGACCGCCAGCGCCTGGCCGAAGTCGAGGCAGTGGTGATCGAGAACAATGTCACCGACTTCGTGCTGGGCAAGGCCAAGGTCAGCGAAAAGACGGTCTCCTTCGACGACCTGATGGGCCAACAGGCCTGATTTCCTGCCATCCGGTGAGGTCGCCGGATGTCGTGTGGGGCTTGTGCTTTGCGGCGCAAGCCCCACGTCATTTTCGCTACAGTATTCCTTTCCCAGGAGAAATCATGAGTGCACTGGAAACCCAAGCCCTCGGCATGGTGCCGATGGTGATCGAGCAGTCCGGCCGTGGCGAGCGTTCGTACGACATCTATTCCCGCCTGCTCAAGGAGCGGGTGATCTTCCTGGTGGGCGAGGTCAATGACCAGACCGCCAACCTCGTGGTGGCGCAGCTGCTGTTCCTCGAGAGCGAGAATCCGGACAAGGACATCTCCTTCTACATCAACTCCCCCGGCGGCAGCGTGAGCGCGGGCATGGCGATCTACGACACCATGCAGTTCATCAAGCCGGCGGTGTCGACGCTGTGCATCGGTTTTGCGGCCAGCATGGGCGCCTTCCTGCTGGCGGCCGGAGAGAAGGGCAAGCGCTTCTCCCTGCCCAATTCGAAGGTCATGATCCACCAGGTGCTGGGCGGCGCGCGCGGCCAGGCTACGGATATCGAGATCCATGCGCGCGACATCCTGCGTACCAAGGACCAGATGAACCGCATCCTGGCCGAACGTACCGGCCAGCCGCTGGAAAAGGTCAAGGCCGATACCGAGCGCGACTACTTCCTGACGGCGGACGAGGCCAAGGATTACGGCATCGTTGATCAAGTGATCTCCAAGCGCAGCTGAATCCCCTTGCAGGCGTCCCGGACGGCGTTTTCCCTGGGGAAAGCGCCGTTTTTTATTTCGTTATCATGTCCCCATCCCCTCTTCAGGCATAGCGTCCATGGCCGAAAAAAAAGGCTCCTCCAGCGAGAAAACCCTGTACTGCTCCTTCTGCGGCAAGAGCCAGCACGAGGTGAAGAAGCTGATCGCCGGTCCTTCGGTCTTCATCTGCGACGAGTGCATCGACCTGTGCAACGAAATCATCCGTGACGAGTTGCCTGACGCCGATGCCGCCAAAGAGCCTCGCAGCGACCTGCCAACCCCGGCGGAGATCAAGACCAATCTCGACAACTACGTGATTGGCCAGGAAGTGGCCAAGCGGACCCTGGCCGTGGCCGTGTACAACCACTACAAGCGCCTGCGGCACAAGGAAAAGTCCAAGAAGGAGGATGTGGAGCTCTCCAAGAGCAACATCCTGCTCATCGGCCCTACCGGTTCCGGCAAGACGCTCTTGGCCCAGACGCTGGCGCGCATGCTCGACGTGCCGTTCGTGATGGCCGACGCCACCACGCTGACCGAGGCAGGCTACGTTGGCGAGGACGTCGAGAATATCGTCCAGAAGCTGCTGCAGAGCTGCAACTACGAGGTCGAGCGTGCCCAGCGGGGCATCGTGTACATCGATGAAATCGACAAGATCTCGCGCAAGTCGGACAACCCCTCGATCACGCGCGACGTGTCCGGCGAAGGTGTGCAGCAGGCCCTGCTCAAACTGATCGAAGGCACGATGGCCAGCATCCCGCCGCAGGGCGGGCGCAAGCATCCCAACCAGGACTTCCTGCAGATCGACACCACCAACATCCTGTTCATCTGCGGGGGCGCCTTCGCAGGCCTGGAAAAAGTGATCGAGGGCCGCACCGAGGCCTCGGGTATCGGCTTTGGTGCCGCCGTGCGCAGCAAGCAGCAGCGCGCGCTGACCGAGGTGTTCAAGGAGGTCGAGCCCGAGGATCTGATCAAGTTCGGCCTGATCCCCGAGCTGGTCGGCCGCATGCCGGTCGTCGCCACCCTGGCCGAGCTGAGCGAGGACGCCCTGGTGCAGATCCTCACCGAGCCCAAGAACGCGCTGGTCAAGCAGTACAGCAAGCTTCTGGCAATGGAAGGCGTGGATCTGGAGGTGCGTCCTGCCGCGCTCAAGGCGATTGCCAAAAAGGCGCTGGCCCGCAAGACCGGCGCCCGGGGCTTGCGCTCCATCCTGGAGCAGTCACTGCTCGATACGATGTATGAGTTGCCCCACACCCACAATGTCGACAAGGTGGTGGTGGATGAATCGACCATCGACGAGAACAAGCCCCCCTTGCTGCTGTACCGAGAGGCTGCGAAGAAAGCCTGACGCAGCGCCCCGGCCGCCGCCCTGCAAGGGGCGGTATTTGCGGGCGCCGCGGTGTTTCCTCTGCTCCTGGTCGGCGGCGTATTGAAAACCTCGCCATCCCGGCCATATGGAGCGGGTCAATCAAAGGATTTTCATGTCCGGTCATACCCTTCTCCCCGCCGACCCGATCGAGCTGCCGCTGCTGCCGCTGCGCGACGTCGTCGTTTTCCCCCACATGGTCATCCCGCTGTTCGTGGGTCGGCCCAAGAGCATCAAGGCGCTGGAACTGGCCATGGAGGCCGAGCGGCGCATCATGCTGGTCGCGCAGAAGACCGCGGCCAAGGATGAGCCTTCCGTCCAGGACATGTTCGAGGTGGGCTGCGTCTCCACCATCCTGCAGATGCTCAAGCTGCCCGATGGCACCGTGAAGGTGCTGGTAGAGGGCCAGCAGCGTGCCGGCGTGACGCAGATCCAGGACGCGGAAACCCATTTCGTCGCCACCATCGTGCCTGTGCAGGAGGCGGAGGCCGCGCAGAGCAGCAGCGAAGTCGAAGCCCTGCGCCGGGCGGTGATGCAGCAGTTCGACCAGTACGTCAAGCTCAACAAGAAGATCCCGCCCGAAATCCTCACTTCGATCTCCAGCATCGACGATCCGGGCCGCCTGGCGGACACCATTGCCGCCCACCTGCCTCTCAAGGTGGACAACAAGCAGACCGTGCTGGATCTGGCCGACATCAAGCTGCGGCTGGAAAACCTGTTCGAGCAGCTCGAGCGCGAAGTCGACATCCTCAACGTCGACAAGAAGATCCGTGGCCGCGTCAAGCGCCAGATGGAGAAGAATCAGCGCGACTTCTACCTCAACGAGCAGGTCAAGGCCATCCAGAAGGAGCTCGGTGAAGGCGAAGAGGGCGCGGACATCGAGGAGATCGAGAAGAAGATCAAGCTCGCCAAGATGCCCAAGGAGGCGCTCAAGAAGGCAGAGGGCGAACTCAAGAAGCTCAAGCTGATGTCACCCATGTCGGCCGAGGCCACGGTGGTGCGCAACTACATCGACGTACTCACCGCGCTACCCTGGAGCAAGAAGACCAAGATCAAGCACGATCTTGCCAATGCGGAAGGGGTGCTCAACGAGGACCACTACGGCCTCGACAAGGTCAAGGACCGCATTCTCGAATACCTCGCGGTGCAGCAGCGCGTAGACAAGGTCAAGGCACCCATCCTGTGCCTCGTCGGTCCTCCTGGCGTGGGCAAGACCTCGCTGGGACAATCCATCGCCAAGGCCACCGGGCGCAAGTACGTGCGCATGGCGTTGGGCGGCATGCGCGACGAGGCGGAGATCCGCGGCCACCGCCGCACCTACATCGGCGCGTTGCCGGGCAAGGTGCTGCAAAGCCTGAACAAGGTGGGTACGCGCAACCCCCTTTTCCTGCTGGACGAGATCGACAAGCTGGGCACCGATTTTCGGGGCGACCCGTCCAGCGCCTTGCTGGAGGTGCTGGATCCGGAGCAGAACCACACTTTTGGCGACCACTACGTCGAGGTCGATTTCGATCTGTCGGATGTGATGTTCGTCGCCACATCCAATTCGATGAACATCCCGCCGGCCCTGCTGGACCGGATGGAAGTCATCCGCCTCTCGGGCTACACCGAGGACGAGAAGACCAATATCGCCATGAAGTATCTGCTGCCCAAGCAGATGCAGAACAACGGCGTGAAGGATGCCGAGCTGCAGGTCACCGAGGATGCAGTGCGTGACATCGTGCGCTACTACACCCGCGAGGCGGGGGTACGCTCGCTGGAGCGCGAGCTCTCCAAGATCTGCCGCAAAGTGGTGAAGGCCCTGCTCCTCAAGAAGATGGAGCCGCAGGTCGTGGTGTCGGCCGAGAACCTGAACGACTTCCTGGGCGTGCGCAAGTACACCTACGGCCGGGCGGAGCAGCAGAACCAGGTCGGCCAGGTGGCGGGACTGGCCTGGACCGAAGTCGGAGGGGACCTGCTCACCATCGAGGCCGCGATCACGCCTGGCAAGGGCGCCATCACCCGCACGGGTTCGCTCGGCGACGTGATGAAGGAGTCGGTGGAGGCCGCGCGCACCGTGGTACGCAGCCGCTCGCGCCGCCTGGGCATTCGCGACGACGTGTTCGAGAAGCGCGACATCCATATCCATGTACCGGACGGTGCCACGCCCAAGGATGGGCCCAGTGCAGGCGCGGCCATGACAACGGCACTGGTGTCGGCTCTTACCGGGATCCCTGTGCGCGCCGACGTGGCGATGACGGGTGAAATCACCTTGCGCGGCGAAGTGACGGCCATCGGCGGTTTGAAGGAAAAGCTGCTGGCTGCGCTGCGTGGTGGCATCAAGACCGTGTTGATCCCCGAGGAAAACGTGAAGGACCTGCAGGAGATTCCCGACAATGTCCGGGATGGCCTGGAGATCGTTCCTGCACGCTGGATAGACAAGGTGCTGGAAGTAGCCCTGGAGCGCATGCCCGATCCGCTGTCGGAGGACGAGGTTGTCGCTGCGGCCGCCGCTCCTGCGGTCCCGGATGGCGCCAAGCCCGTGTCCGTGAAGCACTGAATTTTTTAAGCGCGTGTGGCATAGGAGCCGAAAACGGCTCAAAAGTGCGCTAGAATTCGATTCGTTGCAGCAAACGACGCTAAAAAGTTGAATGCAGCAGATGCGGGAATAGCTCAGTTGGTAGAGCGCAACCTTGCCAAGGTTGAGGTCGATAGTTCGAGACTCTTTTCCCGCTCCAATTTCCAAAAGGGAAGCCCAGGCTTCCCTTTTTTGTCGGGAATTGAAGCACG
>Ga0116227_10000229_pt1 | contig 100569 bp, 89 predicted proteins | sample S1TSphgellanicum_FD_89693 | JGI IMG/M metagenome (GOLD analysis project Ga0116227, IMG submission 89693) | Host-associated microbial communities from peat moss isolated from Minnesota, USA - S1T2_Fb - Sphagnum magellanicum MG | ecosystem: Host-associated > Plants > Peat moss > Unclassified... | reverse complement strand
TGTTTAGCCTATATGGGTAGGTAGGTATATAGGTAGGTAGGTACTTAGTTCAACCTACATACCTAAATATTGATTTAAATTGAATTTGGACAAATTCAATTAATATTCCACGTGTCATAATTTCAACCATCTAAACATAAAAATTAAACATCTTGGATTATTTCAAAAGAATAAGAATTAATTAATTATTAAAAGTTGAGACACGTGGCTACACATAAATTGTTCCCATTGTTCACCAAAAAAATCGCATCCTAGTTGCAAATGACAATACGTATATGACAAGTCAAAGGATGAAGGTGTATTTTGTCGATTTTTTTTTTCATCCAAAATTCGTTGTCGTTTGCGACTAGTGTCCTATGCGACTTGTCCAACGCGACTATTAAGATTTTAGTTGCAAATGTCGCTTGCAACTAAAATTTAGTCGCATGGACCAATTGTAAAATGGCCATTTTCTACTAGTGCAATGTCGGAAAATAGATAACGTTTTGACCCAAAATTTGGCCAAATTGGTTACCACATTACCTGAAAAACCTTTTTAGTAATGGGGATTGGATTTTATTGGACCTACTAAACTTACAAGCAAATTGTCAAGCAATTGGTACATTCTAATAACCACTGATTATGCACCAAAGTGGGTGGAAGCCCGAGCACTCCCACACTAATACTATTGTAATAATATCAAGTTTCTATATGAACACATTCTTATGAGATTTGGATGTCTATTAACCATTGTGATCGATCAAGGTACCCATTTTATCAATGATGCATTTAGATACCTTACTAACCAAATTAGTTAATGAAAATAGAAATGAATGGGATGAGCACTTGCCATAGTTTTATTTTCATATCGAACTGCCTACAAAGTTGGAACCGGTCATACCCCCTTTCAACTGGTGTATGGGTTACATCCATTACTACTTACATAATATGTATTACCATTTAGACTTGGTGACAATAGAGATCCACAACTTGTTAGAGTCTTAATTAGTCGACTATCTAGGTTAAAAAAACTACATGAAAACAAGTCGATTGCACATGATCTAGTTGCTTCTAACTAGTGGAATAGATCATTGTGGTCATAAAACCGGTTCATTGAAACCAATTTGGAAACTATGTATTATGGTTTCCAAGGGCTATTTCTAAACATGTTCCCAAATTTCAAAAACGATGGTTTGGACCTTATCGGATACAATATTGTTTGTTAATAATATCATTTCACTTGTCACCATTCATAAGTTTGATCCTAATCTAGTGATTGTCAACATCAACAAGTTGAAACCATATAGGGTTCATTGAAGACAAAACCTTGCAACATGTATAAGTTAAACCTAGTGACTTGGTCACTAACAAACCTATTTAAACCAAATAACCTATACCACTACTAGTTGAACCTAAAGATTTTCAACCTGTAAAGTTTGAACCGATTAGTAATCATTCAACATTTGTCAATGTTAAAACAACATATGTGCTTGTTCATCATTATCATAAAGTACTTGTTCAGGACAATGATGTAGTGGTGAGTAATGATCCAAACAACGTGCTTGGAACGGCTTTTATTGATGTTTACCTTTTAGGAGTCTTTAACCCTAAAGGTTGTGTCCATTCACAACCACGGATTCATTTTTACATGAAACAATATAAAGAACTATCAAGTTCTTCATTTTGTTTCTTCATTTTCGTTTTCCTTCTTCATATTAGCAAGGAACATGAGTGAGAATGCTTTAGAGAGGTTAAGATGAGAAGCAAAAGAAAAGGATGTTGAAAGAAAAGTTGAAGCTTTTAGAAGGGAACATAGTGAGAAAGAGAGAGTGGAATAGGTTTGATTAATTGGAGCGATTTATGTGAAACCACTTGCTTCACACACCTACAACATAAGAGATTAGAATTTTTGAGCAAGAACAAAGAAATAGGGAGTTGGAAGAGGAATTAGAAGTAACACTAAACTTTTTTTTAAAAACTGCTACTTTTACAACAAAACCAGCACCGTAGGTTATTGTTATTTCAGATTTAGAGGAAGAAGTGGAGATTGGACCTCTACCTATTATTGAGGAACAATTACAATTAATCTCTACATCAAGACCTGTGGAAGGGGAAGAATTGCAGTAACATGTTGTTGAGGAATAGTCATAACCAGTTCCTGCATCAAGACTTATGGAGCGGAAAAAGTTGCAACAACCTATGAGTAATGGAGAAGCATTTCTCCAAAAACTCTTTGAAGAGGAACCTATTTCCAACATTATTCCTCATGCTCAAGATCAAGAACAAGAACTATGATGAAGTGAAAAGGCAAAGTGCCTATGAAGGAACAAGTTGAGAAACTTGCTAAGAAGAAACTAGTGTCTAAGGCAAAGGAAAGCCAAAAGATGTTGTAGTGGATGAAGATGGACTCCAACGAACTCAAATGGGCTAGGTGAGCCAGTTTAGAGAGCCTATTCAACTTGTAGTGGACAACACCAAGGGAAGACACGTTATAAGACTTCCTACAAACTTGGGAAACAACAAAAGATGGAAGAATTTTAGGGTGAGTATGTGGTCAAGAAATTATCATTGAGCAGGTACTAATTCATGAGCAACTTGGAATTTCAAATGGAAGGAGTAGTAGATGTTATTATTGTAACTTTTGAGGAAGCCAAAACTGCCTTAAAAAGAATTGTAGGACCACATGCTTTTGTTAAGAATGAGTAGTGGAGTGTAGTGTGCATGAAAGAGGAATTTTATGCAAGATTTATAACTATTCTGCAAATTATTTATCAGAGAGAGAAGTTAGTTTATTTCAACAACCAGATTGCTATTACTTTTGACCTAGCCAATAGGGGGCAACCTGTTAACTAGTGTTTTATAATGTTGACCCAATTATTGGTTGAATTAACTTGCTCGATTTAATATAAAAAAAGAGCACCTTACCTAGTTTCTAGCAAAATTAAAGTAGATAATTACTATTCAAAACCTATCCCAGACAAAAAGTGGTTCCTTTTATCCAAGGTGTCGTCACTAATAACAACAACTCTAGAAGAACCTATATCTCCAACCAATCAAGAACGCCAAGTTGCACAACAACGATAGGTTTTGCTTGAACATGTTACCAAGGAGCAGTTCTTGAAAAAGAGAAGACCAGCACACTTAACTACAACATCACCTTTACCCACATGTTAGTCCCGTCAACTGAAGATGCATATAAAACCACCTACACTAAGGGACATGTTAAGCCTTGAACTTGTTACCTCATCACCAAGCAAGAAGTCTAGGACTACTTTTGGATCACTAGTTAATGATTCAAAAAGGATGAGGAGCAAACATGTTCAAATGAGATTAGAGGTGGAGGAGGAGAAAAACTTAATGCAACAAATATGTAGGGTAGCATTGAGGAAGAACTTGAACCCAACCAAGATCAAGTAGTTGACAACATTCAAGTTGAACTTGTTATGTCTACTAAACTTGTAGTTTCTAGATAGAACTTATAATTGTAGCCACAAAATCATTCCAACATGTTCAACCTATAGTTGAATATATACAAGTAGAAAACCCATAATTTTTAAGATTCCAACTTGCTCTAGTTTTTGGTCATTCCACATAAACTTTGAGACATATTAACATGTTTTTAGAGCAAGTTGTTCAAAATGCCACAACCTAGTTAGGAACATTATAAAAAATTTCAAACCTTACAGTTGAGTTTGAACAAGTCAAGGAAAACCTATCTGAGACCCATAATCACCTACAAACCTATAGCCTAAAGCTAGAAATAGTGCAAAGAACTTTGAAGAACTATGACAAAGAACTAGTTACAATCAAAGGACAATTGTGTAAGGTTTAACATGAAAACCAGAACTTGTCCAATAAGTTGAATGAGGTAGAACATGTTGCTAGGGAAACGAACTTGTAGCAAGAGTATGATGAGTTCAATTAGCTATATTGGAAGACCCATTATGATTTGACTTGTTTCCAAGCCAATTTGGAGGGGATGACATGAAACTATGCCAAAATGGAAAAATCTAGTTTGGAACAACAGGGTATCATAACCGATTTGGAACATACCTATCAAGATCTTAAGGAACAACAAGTAGTTACCCACATAAAATTTGACAAGGAAAAGAAAGTTTTACTACTCAAATCCAAGATTGGAAAGGTTAATATGAGACAACCAAGGTATAATTGAACAAACCTAGCCCCACTTTACATGTTAGAATGAACAACAAGTTGAAAGAGTTTGAGGAGTTGTTGCTAGATAATACATTATTCAAGGTGCAAAACCAAGCCTTGGGAGATAAAAACCCCAAATGGAAGGAGTGGTGGCAAATTGTTTAGGAGTTCACATAGGAGCAAATTCAAGACAGAGTGGAATTGTCTCATTCTAATGAATAAAGTTATGAACTCGAACTACAAGCCTACCAGACTACTTTCCCTGATTTCAAATACGAACCTTCAAACTTTGTGTTTGTGGAAATTAGAATTAGTAACAAAGTTCCAACAATGCCATATGTGGTACAACCTACTACTAAACCGATTAGTCCATTAAAAGGTGAAACAAGTTTAAAACTCATACCTTTACTTGTTCAGACTTTTTTTAATGACCATTATTGTCAGTCAACATGTGGAAGGTAGTGAAAGATTTGACAAGAAACATGATGAACATGTTAATCCTTCATTCACTATACTGGACAGTAGATTAGAATATTTGGAATTAATATCTATTAATGTACCTTTAACCCCACACTATATAGGTATAGGTCAAGAGGTTACTTTGATATCCAATACCCCACATGTTTCGGAGGTATTTACAACACCCATAGCGACCTTTGGAGACACACCTAATTGACAAAAAACTATAACACCAACTAGTCTTTAAATTTTGAATCAAGCTAAACTTGCGGAGGCAACAAGTGTTGAATATGTCGAAAAAGTCATTAGTCAACTGATTATAGAAGGCTAAAACTAACTTAGAGCTTTGAGCTAACATTTTGAGGATGAAATGTGGGTTTCAAAAAGGGATAATGTTACCCAAATTTGGTAACAAATGATTTAATAGGTTGATGGTGCAAGCAAGTTGTTAAACCTAACATGTGTCTTAACCTACTATTTAACCTAACCTATAGTATTAACCTAACCAGTTACTAAACCTGGTAGGTAGTGACTAGGTTAAGAAGATAGTTTGACACGTTAGTCAATAAGTAATCCTTAGAACATGTACTTGATAGAACCAATAGTTGGACAAGTAGTTAAGCAAGGTGTATTTTTTTGAAAATTTGGACTATTAATCTAGGTACTAGCTAATGACTATTTATAATGGTCAGTTATGACTATTGTATTTTGAAATGGCTAGTATAGGGCTAGGAGGATAGACCTATTGAAGGACTTTTGGGTTTCATTCATAATTATGTGTTTCATTTTTCAATTATGGAACATGGATCATTTTTTTTTCAGCCTATTTCCTTCAAGATTGAACAATTTGTGTACATATTAGTTTAGGATTTGTAGTAGTTTAAGTTTTATTTTGTGTGTTGTATGTACCTGTTATTGTTTTAAAAACTTGTTGTTGAAAAATCCAGAGGTAAAATAACTTTAATGGGGATAGAAAAACCCCGTTAACACCTACTTTTTTCACATCCCCAAAATGACTTTGGAATTTGTTGAATTGGTTGACATTATGGAAACAGGGGATTAGAACATTATGTTGGGAACATTAAAATTCAATGGATTTCTATGTTGCTACTAACAAGTCGAAAATGTTAAGTGAATATAAAGCTTTGGTTTTGAAAATGCATCAAGATGCTTTCACAATTTAACAAGTTGTTCACAACATTGAGCTACTTTGTGATTTGGAGGTGATGTTAGGATTGTCTTGTTTGATGCTGATGTTTGAAGGGCTCAATGAGTTAATCAAGTTTTTGTAATCTCGACAATGTTTTGTTTGTGATTTCATGTTTGTAATGAAGTTGTGCTAGGTTGATCTATATTCTTGGTACATTGACCCCCATATGGCTTACATGAGTGATGTCTTCAATGGAAATTAATTTTTTAAAAAGGGGACTTTGAATATGGTAGTGTAAAAATGGACATTTGATTTGAACATAGGTATGGAAACTTGAGCTTCCGCATTGCCAAGGTTTCCATCCTAATGCATTGTCATTGCTTGATCATGCACTTTATGTTCTTGTCATTTGAGCTCATTTCCAGTAGGCAATCAATGACATGCAAATGTAATGTTCTCAAACAACAACAAAGGTCTATGATGAGCTTGAAAAATGTTTTCTTATACCGTTTCTTGATCAGGATGTGACATATGCTTTGAGGTTGGTCTACCCACAATACTAGTTGAAATCATCATGTCAGGAGATCGAGTCCTTGTTCATCTCGTTGTGTTGAAAGAATTTTATTGTCATGCTAAAAAACTATGATCAACACAAACTTGAATCTTGTCCATTATTGATGAAGAGACTTTGGATTTGCAATGACTTTTTGAAAATACCACTATGATATTTAATGCACAATGGGCTATGAATCAACCCCTAAATCTAAATCCATTGTTTTAGCTTTGGAAAAAGTTGTCCTCTAATGCATTATTGTGTGCTCATCTTAGTGAATTTATGAAAGTGGTGGAACTAGCTATGGTTCGAATCATGGGATCTATGGAAGATGAAAAGACTTTTTTTACCTTGACATTCATGAAAACAAAACTTTAGAATAGGCTTTGTGAGCATTTGGATTTGGTGGTTTTATGTATGCGCAACCTTTTTACATTGTGGATACTTTTCCATATGATAATGCCATCATGGTTTGGATTGAAGAAAAGACATGAAAGGGTCTTTTGGCTTGAAGATTAGTAGTGGCACACATTTTGGATGTTGTTCATCAGTTCATTAGTTTGCAACAATTATGTAGATGCACATCTAATTTTATGAGGCTATGGCCGCTTTATAAATTTTAGTGGTAGCTATTGCTATAATCCAAAGACCATGGTATTCATTGTTTATAAATATTGGGAAGTGGAAAATTGGGATGTTGCCCCATCTTTTTGTATTTACCATGTACCCATGGGTTACGGTATCTAATTTGATATGTCTTTTTTAAAAAAAATTTTTACATTTACTAGAATGTTGTTTGATTTGCAGCTTAAAAATGGTTTTAACTTTTTATTATTTTGGTTTGGGGTTTTTAAGGGAGGTGATTTAATGCACGTTGAATCCTTCAACAACTTTTAAGGACTTTGCATCCTTAGACTAGTTTAGCATTTGAAGTTTGGGTAAATGTTTTCTTCCTTTCTAGCAACTTAAGGTCCTTCTACCACTATTGTCATGGGTACAAAACCAACCAAGATTGAAAGATTTTCTATTCAAAATAAGAACAAAGATAAGCCTAATTCCAAATTTAGATCATGAAACAAGAAAAAAACAAGAATAAAAACATGACATGTGCAAAACAAAAATCTAACAAAATTTTATTGCAAAAAATGAACAAAAAAAAGTTATGATAAAAAAATGTAGTCAATATTGGTGTTGAACAGACTAAAGGTAATGGGAAATTTTTATTTTATTTATACCTATTGGGCACCTAGTTCAAAAAATTTCCAACCTACATGTGGTAGATATTCACTCATGTGTGGCCCATGTGTGAAATTAGTGAATTAAGATTTAACTAAAAATGGACTTATAGTTAATTAAATAATAGTTAATTAAAAATTAAATGAGAAGTGAACTAAGAATTAATTGGAGGTGAACTGAAAATGAATTAAAAGTTAGCTGAAAGGGAATTAAGAATTAATTAAAAATGAACTAAGAATTAACTAAAAGTGAATTAAAAGTGAACTAAAACTTAATTAGAAACTAATTAAAAGTGAACTAAAATTAAACTAAAGGCTAGATACAAGTTTATTACAAATCATGAATGAACATTCAAATGAATGAATTCCATGGCATTGACATCTGTAACAGTTACAACTAATATGTGGCATGCAGGTTAGGATCATGTGCTACCATTGGGTGCAGTGTCCTCAAAGACAAGAGTTGACCTCCTTTGCCTCATATTGTTTTAGATTTCAAGCATTGTTAAACAAAAGTTTGTCACCACATGTTGACTCACCAATTTTCTCACACATTGCCAAAAGGCTACACCAAATACTTTGCAATAACCTAAATAGACATTTTGTCAAACTTGAAGTAGCCACTATTCAACTACCACATGCAATTTGCAATAACCAAAAACACATCCCCTCAAAGGAGCAAACTAGCCATATGTTGGAACTTTTTTCCCCTCTGTAGCCACTTACCAGATGTCCAATAATATGATTGGAGCCACTTAAGCTGCCAGGTCAGGCAAAGAGTAGCCACATAGGCAACTTCCCAAAGTCCGTAAAATAAACGCTGCTCACACCATTCTTCCTAGAGTAAATGGGTTGAAAAGAGAAGTTATTGTTGTTTGAAAAAGAAAGGTATCAGAACTGGATATTACATCAAAGTCCAATTTAGATTGTCCCCCTCCCTTGAAAGTAGGAAGAGATCAAGGGTTGTGTTGATATGTTATCTTCCCTAACCATAGCCAAGAGTTGAAAAAGTTGTTCATGGTCAAATCACAGTGAAATCTTTCTGTGGATTTTGTTCATGATTTAAATTCACATTTCGGTATTTGTATGCCTTCTATTATGTAATAGAGTTTAAATAACTTTGCTCGGGGAGTTTCACCTTTTTGGGTCTAACAATTCAAGCTATTCTTGAAACTTACAACTAGGAAGGGTTATATCATAAGTCCTTAAATCAGCTCATGATGTCTTTCTAGATTATTTGTCCTCATGAATTATACATATGACACCTTTTGGTCAATGAATCATATATGTGAATAAAGCTCTCTTTTTTGTAATTAATAAAATAAAAATTGTGAATTGCGAAATGAACCAACATCTACAAATCCATTGTTAGACATAATGTGTGTGTCATTCATTATATGAGATTCAAGTCATGCAAAGATGTTTCAAAGAGGTTTGGTCAAAACCCCTATCATAGGTTTCATTGATGATTGGTTCTCCAAACTACATAGTAGAGTCAATCCAGTGCCGTTCTTAAATGTGGTGTCCCATGGACAATTAGATAACCTTCAAACTTTTGATATCTCTAGCAAAATAGAAACCCATAACATGTTAGTTTGAATTTAAGCAATTTAAATCCCATATTAATTGTATAATAAACTACAACCTGTAAATTCCACAGTATATGACCCAAACCAACAATTTGGCTTCCAAAAATAAATAAATAAAAATAAATAAATAAATAAATAAATATATATATTCATTCTGGGACCAAGAACCGTTTTGAGATGTAAATGAAATTTCTTTAGAACTTGGTGATTAGTATGGATACCTAATAGATGAACAATTAATAAAAATTGGATGTTCATTCATTTTCAGTGTGATGAGTCTGCAGGTGTTTTAGGGTTTGTGGAGAATCTGTTCATAATTTTTTCTTTCAGTAGATATAAGAAGGGCAAGGAAATAGTTCGGACATGGGGTTACTTGTTACTTCACTATGTAGAATATGAGCATCTAGGGTAAAGCCCTAGGGTGGGGGCATTCCTCGAATAAAGGGCACTTGGGGGAGGCTAAGCAAGCATGCACCCTGATTTTGGGTAAAACAACACCCAAGGGCGTTTATCCAGCTGAAGATACCCCCAAAGGAGCCACCTGCCTGTAGGATTCCATCATATTATAATAACAATACTCCCGCACATTCTGTACAATTATATATAAAACTATTATATACATAAAAGGGGATCAAGAACTCAAAAGAACAAACCATCAAACTTGTATATATAAAACTACTATGGAATAGTCAACCACTACCCATTATGTTGGTAAGTTCCCAGGAGAGCACATTACCATGAGCTCAGTTATGCACTAAACATAATGGGCAAGGTCATTCCATTACATTAATGTCTACGGTGCAAATTCAACAATGTAAATTTAAAAAAGCATCCATGTTCAACACACATTTTGGTATAGGAGAAGGGTCTACATTTTAAGACCCTTTTTTTCCCACAGAAAGAAATGCCATGGCTTTTTGCAATTTTGTAAGGTCCTGTTGATTGGTCAGCGGGATCTTACTCAGGCTCATAAGTAAGTAAGTAAGATCCCACACGAGGTTTACACATGAGAAGTGACTAGAAAATAAGCTAAAGTCACTAACCAGTACGAATGTATGGCAATCAGTCAACAAAAGATTATGTCATATAATAATGAGGTCAAGATAATGAGATAATCTGCAACCCACAAAAGATTATGTCGTATAATGTGGTCAAGATAATGAGATAATCTGCTACCCATGAAATTTTATATCATATAATATGGTCAAGATAATGAGGTAATCTGCAACCCACAAAAGATTATGTCGTATAATGTGGTCAAGATAATGAGGTAATCTGCTACCCATGAAAGATTATATCATATAATATGGTCAAGATAATGAGATTATCTGCGACCCCGGGATCTTTCTTCATGTCAACTTAGGGGAAAGGAGGAACTGGCTCAACTCTTTTGGGGTGTAGCTCCATGAATGAATGTGGTTGCTTGTTTCATCAAACCTGTCGATCATTTACTTTTTTACTTGAACCAATTAATCCATACATCCAAACCTTGAACTCAAGATTCTCCTCCAACGACAAGAGCGGAGTTAGTACAACATGGACGGCTAAAGTTGAAAACATTGACACCCCCACTAGAATCCCTCAAGCAAGCAGCTGCTTAAAGGGTTTACAATACCAATGCATGGCATATAAAAATTCCACTAGTCCCTTGTCTTGGATTGGCCTATAGCGTATCATGAAAGTTCATTGCAATTCCTTTGCTCACGGTTATAACCACACAGTATGGTTACACGCAAGATGACCAGGTTGGTTGACTTATGTGGACATTGGCCCACTCTAGTTTCACTAAAGGTTTCCACACAATAAGCCTCACAAAAGCCTCATATGTTGATGGGTGCTTTTTGCACCACTTTGTCGGGAATATTTTTATTTATTTATTATTATTTTTTAAAGATTATTATTGTCTAAGAAAAGTGGAAGAAAACGCTAAATAGGTAAGCTCATAAAAGGGCAACCCAACTTGCATACAAAATTCTTGGAAATGGCATGTGTTGACTTGCGAGGTCATAGACAAGTTGGGAGAAGATTCATTGCACATTGGTCATGGAAATTGTGGGGGCCAAGGGTACATACCACTTGGCCTTTTTTCGAAAGGAAATTAATTACTACGCAAATTCATTATGTGGAGATATATCATTTATGTGTGTTTGTTTAGCCTATTGTTACAACCTTAAGATCCATAATCATCTCATCCCATTTCACTTTTGGTTTAAAAAACTCCAAAAAACAAGAACAACTAGGGTAGATCAACCAGTGACCAAACATTTAAACATTCAAGACAGACCCAATCCGAGGGGGAGGGCTCTGTTGTTTCTGATGTCCAAACAAAACTTGAAACCCTCCTCTTGATGCATACAAGGCATTAACAATCATCAAAAACTGATTAGAAATGAGAAAATTACAGCCCCCCAAAGTAAAGGGGGTCAAGAACTCAAAAGAACAAACTGTCGAACAACACAAAGGCCAGTTCCCATACACCCAAATAATTTCTTGTACATTGTTTTGTTTTGTTGCTATTAGAGTTCAAAGATGATTTGTAGAACTTCAGGTGACTCCTATACCATTTTTAAATCTTTTAAGAACAATAGAAAATAAGAAAGTTATGAGATTTGAAAGCAGGAGGGTTTCAAAGAGAAAAAAAAAAACACGTTTTATAAGTTGGAAAGCTTTTTTTTTTCCTTGTTATTTTTTCATTACTTCTTTTCCTTTGCATTTCAAAGATGATTTCTAAAGCTTGAGGTAGTGTTCTCATAACATTTTAAATCGTTCAAAATGAAACACATATGATGAAAATATAATTAAATGTTTGGTCACATGCAAGGGATGGATGATGGGCTGGTCTACCCTACTGAAGATGCCTCCTCCCCCAAATTAATCAAAAGCAAGCATTTAATATTGAAAAATTGTCCAAAAGGCACGTCGTTGACAAATTATGAGGAATTTGTCAAAGGAATGCATCCAGCCTTGGGTCAGAAACACCTTTGTGTAATAGCTTTGGCAGCTTCCACACTAACTATATAATTTGTGGAAATTTTGAAACTTTCAAAAACATAATTTTCAAACCCAAAAAAATTTAAAAATTAAAAAAAATAAAATTGTGAAGGGAAAATTTTTAAAAAACTTCAAGAAAATTCAAATTTCAACATGAAATCTTCAAAATTAATTAATTAATTAATTGCCAGACACATGTTGAAGTTGCCCCTGTACTCTATGACCAGTTTATTATTACTTTTTTCTTTTTCTTTTTCAATTTTTGTGAGTAGTTGATGCAGTGATTATACACAAGAAGACTTAGCCAAATTTGGCTACATGTGGGGGCGAAAATAAGGAAAAAGATTCCTGCCTTAATTTAGTAACCTGCTGAAATGTATAATCTTAATATGAGAAAATTATTATTTTTTGAGTCTAACCCCTATCTATATATATATATATATATAATTTAAAAATTCACCACATTCTAAATGTTTTAAAGAATCAAAATATTAATAATAATTTTCCGAATTATTTAATTTTCCACCGAGGTCGATCTACGGTCCGGTTTAAGTCACGCGGCCCTATTAATGTTTTTCACAGTCCGTTTCAGGTTATATGGTCCGGTTTAGGTTTTTATAGTCCGGTTAAGGTTTTTCGTGGTCTGGTTAGGTTATGCGGTCTGGTTAAGGTTTTTACGGTTCGGTTTCAGTTATACGGTCCAGTTAATGTTTTACGGTCTGGTTTATGTTACACGGTCTGGTTAAGGTTTTTAGTTTTAACGGTTCTGGTTAGGTTATACGGTCTGGTTAAGGTTTTTACGGTTCGGTTTAAGTTATACGGTCCAGTTAATGTTTTATGATCTTGTTTATGTTACACCGTCCGGTTAAGATTTGTATGATCTGGTTTAGGTTACATGGTCCGGTTAAGGTTTTACGGTCCGGTATAGGTTTTACAGTCCAGTTAAAATTTCACTATCGCGCTAAGGTTAATTGTTCCAGTTAAGGTTTTTATGGTCCGGTTAAGTGGATTCATCGTCCGGTTGCTTTAATTACCGCTGGATACAAATTGTGCGGATGGCGTCGAGAGTACGTACTAAAGCCAAGAAGTGGGTTGTTGACGGAGCCGCGCGGTTGCTGCTTGCTTTCCTTGTTCTTCTCGTCTGTCGCTTGTCACTTGCTCTCTCAAGTCTCCGAAGGGAATCGTTCCTGGACTCTTCCGCTGCTGCTGCTGCTGCACTCACCCACTTTGGAGCAGCTGCTTCGACTGATCGCAAGTACTTTGAGGGCCTCTGTAGGGCAGCAGAATATTAGCTTGTCCAGCCCAGGAGTATTGGTGGGTGGGTGGGTGTGTGTGTGTGAGTGCAGCCCAAGCAATGGCTGCAGATCGGCGCCCGGGAATTTTTCTGCTGCGAGGTTTAGCTAGACCAGATCAACAGGGAACAGGATCAAAGTCGGTGCAGGATCAGCAGGAGAGCTACAAGAGCCTCCGCTTCGTGCTCGTAATTCGCGTATCTGCGTTTCATTCTCTGCTGCTTTGTCTCGCGCTGTTTTGTAGTTTTGCATCGGAGGCGGCAGCAGAACATCCTTCTGCTCCTCCTCCGCCTCCTCCTCCTCGTCCTCCTCGTCCTCCTTCTTCTCCTCGTCATGTTTCTCCTCATTCTCATCCTCCTCCCGCTCCCGCTCCCCAGCCTCCTCCCGGTAATACTTCACCACCACCATCACCAGCTCCAAACAGTCCGACGCCATCGTCGAACTACACCGGCGACGAATCGGCCACGGCCGCCGGGTCGCACTTGAATTCAAAGGAGAAAGTGGGGATAGTACTTGCCGCTATTGCTGCTGGACTTCAAGTGGTAGTGGTCACGTATTTGCTTGCAAAGAGGCGACAGATGCTGGGCATGGTCTGCGGCTATGATCATCCTCCTCCCGGGGGCGAACGCGCTATTAATAATTGGGAGCTGCAGCATCATCGAGCTTCCGCTGCACACGCACAGCTATAACTGTAGTTACAAACAGCTATAACATAATAATTTCTCACATCTTCGCTCCCACGGATCAGAAGCCGGTTCCGATCAGTACAACAAGAAATAGACCCAGTAAGTCTAGACCGAGAAGCCCGGGCTCCAGGAAGAGTTGAGGGTTTTCAACGCTCTTTTGATCTAGTTCCCGCACTGCAGCTTAAATTTCAAGAATCCCCTTTGAATTCTTCATTTCAGTACTCTGCAAAAGTCCCATCTCTTTCCTGAAAACCACATGCAGCAGGGACATTCACTATATATAGCTCTGGGGAATATGAAGCCGATCAAAGTGATCTCCAATTCAGGAATTCAGGGATTCTCCAACTTGCAAAACTCAGGTGCATTCCTTACATCATTACATTCTGGGTCAGTTGGATACATGATTGCCTGGTCCAAATTGACAACCCAAATTGACATTTTTGAGTTGAAAATGTTGTTCTGGTTGTCACTGAAATCATCAATGGAATATCTGCCAAATGTTGTGCAGCTCTGATCAAGCTAGTGACGATGCACCGATTATGATCAACACATGGGAATCTCTTGTTGAGGACTGTCCAGGCCTGAGCTATTCAAGGCAGAAAATAGATATAATTTCTCTTCTGACGCAGAGTGCATGAGCTCTTGGGGCCAAATACTTACAACTCATGTTCAGCAATTTTTCAAGTTTTCATCACCACACTGCTTTTAAAGGTTCCTAATTTGCGGGATTTGTGATGCTTTCACAAGCCCCAAAAAACATGCACTTCCCTGTGACTTCAACAATGTGAGCCTTTCTGCTTATGAAATGGGATGTAATATAGATGACATGCATCTACAATTGCAAGCTGGAAGCTTGAAGTTGAAGGGTAGTGGTAGTGCTGAGTTTTCTCAACTCCTACAACTTTAGTGACTGTAAAATGCTTGCACATACATTAGTGTTGATATTGTGGGGCAAAGGGAAGGCTAGGTTTTGAGTTTTGGAATTTGCCCAGGAGTTTTTGGCACAGAAGTACAGGGTGTTGAGCTAGGGTTTTTGAATTGGGGATTCATGATTTTGTGAAAATAGCATTTGGGGAGCTGGGAATTAGCCTCAGGATGATCATCAGTTTGATGCTCTTGGCAAATTTAAGTAACTTCACACTATTGTAACACTCTACAGACTGTTACCGATTCCATCACAAATGATGTTTAAGGAATAGAAGTTGACACTTTTTCAAACTTGTTGTCTGCAGTTTCTTGATTCTTGTGTTTCTTGTTCCTTTTTTGGTTACATCAAAGATAGGAGATTTTTAAAATTTCTTCTTTACCAGTATGTTTTGTGTCTTCTCCTTGATTGTTATTCTAGCTTAGTCACTTCTTTTCTTCCATTTGTAGACTCCTTTCACTTGGAAAATCAACTCAGATTTCTCAAGTTTGAAAAGGAGGTCAAGAAGATTAGGAGCTCAAGCTAATGGTTGACATAAGAGGAGAATTGAGAAGATAATTGGCCTTTGGAATACCAATGGAGTCCAAAATCAACCTATCCCAAATCAAAGTTGTAATTTGCTAGGAAACATTAACATTAGCATGCCAAAACTAACCGGCTAAAGGATAGCACTAACTACGGAGTGTGGTCATTCAAAATGATGAACCTTCTTCAAAAGGAAGGACTTTGGACATATGTCACCACAACACTTGGAAACTATCTAATACAATGAAAGAGGGTTGTGAGACATAAGAACTCTTAATGCTATCAATTTGTCAATCACAGAGGTTGTCATTCCATTTGTTAAAAACTTTATTAACCCCTATGACTCTTGGCGATACCTAAATGAAAAATATAAAGGAAGAGTGGGTCTAGAAAGTTGTTGTTTTGAAAGAAGTTCATTTCAATGAGGAAAGATGAAAACTCAAGCATGAACAATTATGAGAGAATTTTGAGCATTTACAAGGAATAGATTTTGACTTTCAAAAGAGTTAGTGATTTTGCTTATTCTCAATTTTCTTCCCAAACAATTCAATGTTCTTATCAAAACTCTCATCAATAGGCAAAATCTTCCTAGCTTTGAAGAACTAGAGGCTATACTCATCAATGACAAATTGCATATCAAATTCGATGGAGACTCCAATGAAAAAGCCATGTTCACTAAAGGGAAAGGCCTTCCCACAAATTTCAAGAATCATGGCCAACAATTCTCTAAGCAAGAGAAGGAAGGGTGAATCCAAGAAAATGTTGGAAGCAATCAAACGACTACCTAGGAGCATTTGAAGGAACTAAGAAAGACCATGACAAGAGGACAAAGGAACATATTAGCAAACCAAATTGACAAATTGAAACAAGTACCACTATTGCAAAACTAAAGGCCATTTGGAGTATGATTGTGAAGCTCGAAAAATCATGTTCAAGATTAAGGATTTGAATAGCAAGTTTCAAAACCTATCAAATAAGCATCAAGCAAAATGTTGCATAGAAGCAAATAGTGTTAGCATGAAAAATGAAGTGAAAACAAAAGAAAGCTCAAAAACTAAAGACAAGAACATAGGGCTAGAAACATATTTAGCAAAAGTTGAAGGTGACCAACCAACCTAATGCCTAAACTCTAAAACAAGATATGTAATTAGTAATAAGGAGCTACTAGCCTCCTTCAAAGATGTTGCAAGGTAGTTTTCAATCACTATTGCAATGGGGAAAAATCATCTCATAAGAGGGGAAAAGATTTTGTTGACCAACTAAAATCTAGTGAAATAAAGTTCATTAAAAATGTTTTATTGTTCCTAGTTTCAAATTTTATTTTTTCTATTGTTGTTATTGTAGATGCAAGGTATGTGATAAAAAATTTACCCAATATCTACAATATCATATGAAATGTTAAAACAAGAGAAGTTGCACCAAGAAGAACCAAAGTGAAGGGTAAAAGCCTTTCAAACTAGAATTAGATACCCTTACAAAATTTAAAATCAACCTTATTACTAGAAATCTATCATTATCCCATGACAATTTTATTCAAAAAACCATGCTCTAACACAAGAGATTAGGACATCAAAATTTCAACATTTTAAATCAATATACCCATAAAAGAAATGTTTTTGGGATCTCTAAAATACCAAAACTAAATCACATGTTTGCATAGTTTGCCTCACAAAACAATTTGCTTCAAATACATATTGTATTGTTTGAAGTACAAGAGTCAAGCTTTTGATATTTTCAAAACTTTCAAAAACATTGTAGAAAAGGAAATTGAAAAATAGGCAAAAATAATATAACAATGGAGGAAAATACTTATCAACTACCTTTTTTTACTTTTGCACAAGAGCTAGAATCAAAAGGAAATTCAATCAATCATACACAAGTGAAAACACACAAAAAAGAGCCAACTAGTCCAAAGCTAGAATGTTTATTTTTTACAAAACATTCATGTCACTTCCATGTATCAAATAACTTCTCTTAAAATTTGATGGAAAGATATTATATAGTGTGTTTATCAGCCATTTGATGAACAATCTTTTAATCTTATAGTATTTTCAATATGAATTTATTTTATAATTATATCATTTGGCTTGACGTGTTCCAATATTTAAATGAATTGAGGTCAAAACAATAAATGACATATTTAGTGATGATTTTTTTGTTTATTATACCAAATTTTGTATTAATGGCCCCTTGATTTGATAATTATCCATGCAATTTTCAAATTTGGATATGCATAAACTATACAAAAAGCCTTCATAATGCATCCAATTGTCATGAAAATGCAACTTTGCCCTTCTTTAGAAACAACAAACATTTAATGTTCGAAGAAGTTTTTCAAATTATAAATTTTTGGGTATCAAAAGTATGTTCAAAATACATGTGTGTATGGCCAAATTAAAGCATATAAATTCAAAAAAAAATTCAATAGCATGTCTTCATAATCATCAATTTATGACTTTTCATGCATTTTGAGAATAAATGGTTTAGTTTCACATAAAATCAAGCATGTTTGAAACTAAAAAACACCTAATCAACATCAAGTTCCCATTATTTTGTATTCATTTTAAAATGACTTAAACATCTTCAAATTACACAAAAATATGGTAAATTCACAAATATACAAACATTATCCACTAAACCTCACTACATTTAATCCTTCAAACTCATGTAATCATTTTTTAAAGTCATGCCTAGGTCAAGATTTTTGCCAATTAACACAATCCTTTACTCCTTTCATTATGTTTTTGCCCATAGACCCCAATAGAATGGATTAGTTGAAGAAAACAATTAATATTATAGGTAACATATTGCATGGTAGGTAAAGGATATTTACCAAATTTTCTATTGGTTGATTCAATCCATACTACATGTTAAGACTCCTAAATAGGCAACCAACAAAAACTTTAGGCTTGAATTCTCTTAAAGAGAACTTCATAGGAAAACACCCAATGTATCAAATTTCAAGGTCTTTGGGACAATAGCATAAGTTCATGTTCTTAAAGAAAAAAATACAAGTTAGCAAATAAATCCATGGAAGGTCTCATCATAAGCATGAATGAGCCCACCAAAACATACATGAGTTACATTTCTAATTTCAAAAAGATTGTTATTCCAAAGACATTGTAATAAAGGAGCCATCAAGAATTATTCCAATTGGAAATCATATTCCACCAATTGAGGATGTCAATATATTCACCTACATTTTCTAACAATTTAGGATTAACAATTTCACAGTCAAGAAGACAAGACAATGGAAATTTATTACACTAATTCTAAACCAAGTCAACTTCTTTTTGTCTATCTAAACCAATGCGATCTTATTACACATCTAATTAGTGGCATGCCAAAAGCTAGAACTAAACATTTCATTAAATGATCAACTTGTGTTTGATGTCAACCCTTAAACTCAAAGATTATGGGTGTAGTAAATGGATTGTCGTATCATAGTTCTGACGTTTTCCAAAATTAAAAATGCTCCTAAAATTGGCAAATAACAATGCACCAAAAAATAGAATCCATCAACAAAAATATCATCTAGACCTCTTTTACCCTTAGGTCAAAAACCAAATGGGTGTGAAAAAATCAAACAAGATGTTTACAATAGAGAAAAATACAAAGCTCAATTAGCCTTGTGGTCTTGAACAAATGGGTGAGTGCAAGAATGAGTGGACTAATTTTTGGACTCTAAGAAAAAATCTACATATTTTGGCTAAGGACTTGATTTTGGTTGAATAACATATTAAAAAAACTAAGATTTAATTTTTTTGCATAATGTCATTTGTAAGATTCTACATATGGACTTTTCAACAATTTAAAAAAAAGGGTTTTTCATAAGTTCATAAAATATTTTTAAAAAACATTGGATTACTTTTGTGCATGTGTTAAAAAAAAGGACCTTTGAATGGGCTTAAAATAAATGGAAAAAATGCTTAAATAACTAATGGAAAACCTTTATAGTTCATGCTAACCCTTGTTTTGGATTTTAAAAGTGGTAATTTCTTGTAGCCCATTGGTTTGTTCATTCTTGGACCAAATACTTAGTATTAATTACAATCAAATTTTCTTTCTAATAGGTGCAATCATAATCCAATGAGCCAAAAATTGTGTTAAACAATAGATAAAAATAGTCAAAATTAGAGAAATATTTTATTTTTTTCCATTTAACACTATGACAATCATGGCAAGTTATTACTTGTACATTCATATGAATGTTGAAAAATTCAAATTTGATGAAATTTTAAGTTTAGGATTTGATTTAAGATGTTTAAAAATGTACACAAATGACATTGAAAGGAGTTAATTTTGCAAAGAACTATCGAAAAGACTCATATAATATTAAAATTTGATGGGAAAAAAATTAAAAAGATGAAAACTTATTATCCATGTTCAAAAAACACTCATACCTTAAAAATGTAAAAATTTTAAACTTAAAAAAATCATAGAAAATTTCAAAATTGATCCAAAATTTTAAAAGTTCAAGAGTCTTTTATCACATATAAGTGGGGTATCATGTACATTATGTGTTAAAAAAGTTGTAGCTTTTTATATAAGAAAACAAAAAAACATAAAACATGAATTTTTGGTTAGGATTTAAAATTGTTATCATTTCTAAAAACGTAAGACAAAATTTACAAGTAGATGCAAGGTTAAATGGCTCATTTTTTATAGATAATTTTTTTTAATCCATTTTTTAGTGTCAAATTAACATAAATGAGGGACTATGGGTTGGTTAATGAGCTAATTAGATTCATGTGAAAATATACCCAATTAGAAACATTTTTTACATACATTTTACAAGGAAAAAAGTCATCAATTTGACAAAAAATGACCCATGAAGAAATTTTTGAAAATAAGGTCCAAATTTTGGTCATTCAAAAGTCCATAACTATATTTTGGTTAAAGTTTTTATAATGAAGTTTTCAAATTTATGTTTTTTTTTCTTTCATCTATCAAATATTAAGTCCATGTAAGATATATTTTCAAAAAATGATATGGAAAATTTCATGTGTATACAAAGTGCAAATGGTCGAGACAATCCATATGTTTCCACTACAAAAGTCCATTACTACATAATGGGTGCACATTTATTGTGCACAAATATATAAATAGTTTCTTATTGAAATTGAAAACCTTAAATCAAATCCCAATTGTGCATATAAATGGTTTTATGGCATGTTAATTCACTACACCTTGCAAAAAATTGCAATGGGACACAAAAAGTGAAACACTATAGCTTGCATTCACCCTTACAAGGAATCTACACATTATTAAAAAACTCATATTTATTCCAAAATGATAAACATAAAAAAAATATTGTGCATTGGGACAACTATAAATATTTTTTACATTTAAGATTTCATTCAAAAATTCATTCATATGAAAAAGTTATTTTTGAACAAAATGACATGTAATCCTTATTTAAAATAATGTCATTGGCTCATTGTATCTTGTTTGCACTCACCCAACAATAGTATAAGAACTTAACATACTTCTTTTGTAAATATTGTTTAGTTTCTCAATTTTGCACTCATCAATTCAATCTAATTTGTTTTAACTATTGGATTTTCTTATTTTTATTATTTGCATTATTTCTTGAACTTTGCACTCATCATTCTTTGCTTTCATTTTCATATCTATATGTACATCTTTTCTATTATTATTTTCAACTAAGTACTTAATGAAGCTCTAAGAGTTCTTGAAGGTCCTTAGAATAGATGGTGGTGGAAATGTTTCTTCCTAATTGAGAGGACTAAATGTCTCAATTTGCACTTGTTTGGATTTGGATGCCTTTTGAGATTATATGTTCATGTTTTGGTGAAAAAATTGCAAGTAGGTTTAAAGATCTTTTTGGTGTTTTTTGAGTTCATCATAAATTTTGCATTGCAATACCCCAAGCTTACAATGTGTCCTTTATTTATTTGTTTGGATATTTTGCAAAAGACATGAATGTTGTGTGGACCCCATAGATTGATTTTGCAAAATAGTTAGGGTTTAAGACCTTTATGGTGATGTTATACCCTTTGAGTGTAATACATCATCTCCCATCCTTAAACATTTTAAATGACATTATGATTTACAAGATTTTTTACAAGAATGTCTTATATTACACCCTTAACCAAACACTCATCACCCCATCAATACATATTTTTGTATATGTATGTCAAATTGTGTGCACATTGTACTAAAGGTACAAATAGCCCATTACCAAACAACAACATCACATAATGAGTTGAAAAATCTACACATTTGTCCTAGATGACAACTTTCACTAAACACTTAATATTCCATGCATTAGGATATTTTTATATTTGTGAGCATTGGAATGTGACAACTCCAAACTTAATGACAAAAAACAATTGTATGACCAAACATGTTATTTGAATGAATATTATATTCTATGCCTAAGATTCAACACATTTACAAAAATATTAGTTGTAATTTTTTGAAATGCCAAAAACCATTCTTTTTCACCAAACGTCTTGTCAATGATCATGGTTTGACTAGTGGAAGAAGTTAGCACTAAAATGCAATGAAGTAAATCAAGCTTTTTTAAACTAAAAAAAATTAGACAAAAAAAAAAATAAATTTAAATGTTATAATGAAGTGATTTTTGAGATTTTCAATTATCAAAACTAAAATCAAATTTTAAGGCCTTAGAAAAATGGCTACATTTCTATACTTGGCTTGGCTATTTGAGTAGTCACCCTTGACTTGGGGTATTGGCAACAGCTTGGCAGTTGGGTGCGCTCTTATGTTGCAAAAAGAAAATAAAATAAGAGAGACCCTTGATCAGACCGTTCTTTAAATCCGAGGCCCTTACCACTCGACTAGGTAGGTACCTGACCGTCTTGTGCAGGGGACCGATCCCGCGTTTCAGGACCGCCCCTCCCAAACGGGCTTACGGCGGGTGCGCTGCAGCAAGCCCTAATCCATTCCTTCCTTCACACAAAAGAAGGAAACTCCTGGTGCGCATCGGCAGCTTTGCTGCCGCTTCGTTGTTGTTCACTGCGCTTGCTTGCTTGCTTGCTTGCTTCTTGTTGGACAGAGTGTCACCAATTTGAACACTGGAGAGAAGATAGATAGATTGTGCACTAATGTGCGATTCCCAGCGTTTTTGGAAACATTTTGATAGAAGCAATTGGAATTTTTGAACTTGATTAGGATACGGGGCTGTGGAGAATTTTGTCGAGTTCTCAGTTGAGTTTGAAACTCTTCTAGCAATGCATCATCATCAGGTTCTGGCGATGCAGCAATGCAGCCTCCCTCTACAGCCATTGCAATTGATTTCGTGCACTAGTTATTCTAGTCAGAATGTACAGATGATACATACCAGTCTTTGCGCCAGCCGTCCTGCGCTCAACGCTTCTCTCAGGACACAACAGTGTCAGGTTCCTCGCATCTCACATCAACGACGCAGGGTCTCAAATTCTCGAACTGGTGCCGACATGGAAGAACTTGAGGTATGTTTTCTGCCGCAGCTACAAGGGGGCTAGGGTTAGGGCTAGTGCCCAGCTTCAAAGTTTGAGGGTTTTGTCACACTGTGTTCTTGCAATAAGTGTAGCAGAAGAAGAAAGAAAATTCTTTAGCAATTTGAACCAAAAAGGCTGTTAGCAACTGGGGTGTCCAGACCCCTTTGTGTGAAGTATGCATGTTTAGCCTTCCCATTGATAGTAAGGGCAAATGGGGACAAAACTGTACAATTGGAATCAAGCTGATGAATTTGGTTCGATTGTAGGATGTGGACTTGAGTCAGCTGGATGAGGAAGACTTGGATGCGTTATTTGAAGAATATGGTGAAGTTGTGTTGACTGATGGCAAGCCCAGGCCTGTGGCATCAGATGTTGATGATGATGCTGAAACCCTAACCTGTAAGTCGTGATACCTTGATATAAAAAACCTCTTTGAAGGTGCTTTGAGCCAACCTCAGATGTCAAATTGAACTCCCAGTGCCATTTTTAATGTAGTTTTGAGCAAAAGAATGATTTTGTACTTAGGGCCAAGCTGGAGACAGCTGTAAATGTGCAAAAGCTGAGAGTACATATCTGAAGCACTACACTTTGTGGATTTCTGTGCTGAGAGAATCGCTAACCCAAGCTTAGCATTCAATCTCTGAAGCTGCATTGAACCCTAGAATGTGTAGGCTTGGCCCCCTCAAAAGTATGTCCCTGAAGCCATTTTCTCAAAATGAGTAATGGGATTCATGGTTGTTCCCAAGGAGAAACATCCAAATGGTTAAAGATGAGAAGAAGTAAGAAAAATGAGAAAGTAGAGACTGCTGATTATCATGGAGAGTTCATCCCCAGATCTCTAGGAATCTGATGCAATGGTCATGTCGTCCTGTCCACTGCTTGCAAGTGTGGGTTACATACATCATGTAGTGAAATTGGCCATGGTATTTTAATCTTTGTACTAAACCCTTAATTGTGGAAGAGATTGCAGTTGCAATCGCATTGGCAGAGGCAGCAAATGAAGTGAAGGGGGCTGAAATTCAAGTACTATTTGTTAAGCCTCTCATCTACTGGGCACGATATTTTGTTCTTGCTACTGCATTCTCTAAACCGCAGGTTGACGCCATTGGGTATGCACAAAACCTAATTTGAATGCCATAGTTATCATGCATTTTCTTGCCTCATGGTGGTGAGCCTCATGTTTTTTTCCATTCGTTTGTATTTAGTTTTCATCAAGAACTGTGTTCTGCACCCTGAACAGCAGTATATTTGTCCTCCTTTATTTTATTTGTAAGAACCAGGGATTTTGCTTAGATTTCTTTGTCCCTTCTGAGGTTGCAGGAACTTTAGAGCCTTAGAGAGAAGTGTGATGTTTTCTGAGATTTTGGTGTGCAGATCACAATGCCCTGGGGTCCTGAGCTTCCTGATTGGGGAGAGACTTGTGCTAGTTTAAGCATGGGATCTTTATAAGTCCGAATGGATAAAATATGGTTCTTTGAGCCCACCTGTAATTCAGATTTTGACTGCTTTCTGGCAATTTCTATGCAGGAGAAGAATGAGGGATATGGCAGAGGAGCGGTTTGATCACTCTCCAAGGGGTGACACAAAACCAAATTCATGGACTTTACTGGACTTTGGTACTTGACTTTGTACACAGTGTGTGTTTACTCTTCATTTGCGTGAATCTGGACACACAAATAAAGAGATGATAAAGTATCCCCTGAGTTTACAAGAGATTTTGCTACACCTACATATTCTTGACATATGCTCATATGTGGTGGTATCCAGGGGATGTGGTTGTCCATATTTTTCTTCCGAAGGAGAGGGCTTATTACAACTTGGAGGAATTCTATGGGAACGCAACACGCATCTCTCTTCCTTTTGAAAATCGTGTAGTGCAGTAGACTCTCAGCATATGTGTTGAGGATTTGTACACCACTTTTGTTTGAATGGAGCCTGCCTTCGGATATAGACTAGACAGTTAACCCAGCATCCTGTAGTCTTTGGATATAGACTAGACAGTTGGGTTGAAGTTACAACAAACACTGTGAACAGAGCCTAGGAAGTCCTGAGGCATAGAAAAACTTAGGAAAGTACCTGTATTATTCTCATTTCTCACATGTCCAGATACTCAGCCTAACAAAGCTGATGAGGCATCAATAGAGCACACAAGAAATGCATAAAATTCAACAGTTCTGCTCCAAGGATGTGGGGGACTGAAAGCTTTGAGGAGAGTGGTGATAGAGGAATGGAGGCAAGTGAATTGGAGGCCTGTTTTTAGGATGGGACATGAACTGAATGCACAAAATGTGCATCACCTGTATCACATGGTGATGACAGCCTTCTTCTGTATTAGCTTATTGTCAGAACTGTGATTGCCTGTAGCCAGTACCCTTTCAATGTACCGATAGAGTCCTTAACATACTATTAGTGCTTTTGGGTATAGATTAGATCATGCAAGCAGTGGAATCCTACAAATGCATGATGTTATAGTGTCAGATATGCATGTAGTCATTTTTGGTGGTAACTAGTTGGTGAGATTGTAGATGCATTTGTAGGATTATTACTCTTGCCTGAAAAGCATGCTATTGTGTTGTCTGCAGAGCCTACTAGTCAATCAATGACTTCACAATTCTGTATAACATGATGATTTGCTACCAACAGAAGGTTTCTGCACTGGTGCTCTTCCCCCAGGACATGGCTCAAGGCAGGTGAGCATGACAACTACAAATTACCCAATTCCATGTGACCTTGGATATGTAAAACCAATTCCATGGGTTTAAATGGAGTAACTTGCATCTTGAAGGAGATTACCTATACATTCTGTCATCTGCTGTGATTGGCCCCCAAACCAATCCAGAGAGTAGAGCAAACTCAGCAGGACGTGTGCAAGATGCTGAACACCCCTGTTGAGTTTCATGAGATCAAAGCAATTGCCCTGTACGATGCCCACTGCAGGGTTGGACAGTTGTTGCTGCAATTAGGCTGACAGTAACTCATTAGTTCTGAAGCATGATGCAAAAGCAAAGCGCACAGTGGGCCAACGGAGGCTAATGTTGTTAGCTTGTCAGGATGGAAGTTGCAAGGAGGCATTTCTCATGATGGATTTGGCTTCACCTCTGTGTTAGCCCAGTGATTAGTGCAATCAAAACCCAGCAAATTTTTTACCTTAAGCTAATAAAACAACATTTCATCATGAGTGAAAAGAATCTAGACAACATGAACAGAAACCAGAGACAACACAATGCAGAGAGCAACCTGAGAGAACAGAACCCAGAGAGCAGAGAGCACTTCAATGGGATGCACTTGCAATGTACAGCTTGCCCACCTACAATCACACAATCCTCCCCTATGAGGGTGGATGATCACTTGCCTAAGAGTTTTTTTAGCTATCATTTTTATGTGGAAGGAGAGAGTCCTTTATCACGTTTTGAAGTGGTTGTGAATGTTAGTGATGAAGATGTTATTTTTGAAACATTGGAGCCTTGAGAGACACCTTACAAATGTTAGTTCTCTTCCATATGCTAACTTGAACAACCCTAAATCTAGGGCATGCAAGTTGCCTGATGTGCAAGGAAAACCTAACAAGGTATGCTAACTCCAACCACCCAAAATCTAAGGCATGCAAGTTGTGCAATGTGCAAGGGAAACCCAACAAAAAGGCCAAGAGAGGAGAAGGTTTTCTAATTGGCTCATTTACAATTGCAAATGTTATTGCTCATTTCACACATGTGGTGAAGGACCTTGAATTTTAAAAAATGAAGATGACAAAGTTCATCAAATTTCAAATGTTGCAAAATGAAAAAAAGACAGAAAATGATGTTTCAAAATGAACTACAATGGTTGCTCTGTTTGCTGATGTATTGAAGCCCGGGATCACAAATGGTAGTGGTAATAATGGCAATTGACTAGATATTTATAGGATGTTCACACTTGCTGATAGCATCATGGTAATCATGTAAATAACAATCTTTATTCAAATTACATCATGTCTGATATTGTAAATAAGGTGAATGCAAGGTATGGTGGCTCCCTTTCAATGTCACAAGCTTGATTTCTACAAGTGCTTTATGTTTAAATGTTTATAATGAATGATTTAATTTTAAATACATTAAATGATGACTCACTCTAAACTAACAATTTGATTATGAAAACATTTGTATAATTATTTTTTGAAAATAATGCATTCATTATCAATAGTGGAATTTTGAGATAAAAAATATGAACTAATTACACTAGTAAAAATCTTCAAATATATGACTAAGTTTATGACTAGTTTTTCAATCATAAAGGACAAAAATGACTAAAAGTCTTAAAGACATTACAAATGAGTTGTTTAAGACAATGATCATTTAAGACATCATGTGGCATAATGATATGGCAAATATCATTCATTAGTCATTTAGGACATATGTGAAATCATTAATAATAGTTTACTCATTGTTTAATTATTTTTTATTATTACAAATTGGACCCAAAAACTTGGGAAACATTTTTTAATTTATAATATTTATCATTATATATTCATTATATATAATATAAATAATAGGATGTATTTTTATTTCAATTATTTTTCATCCTTGTTGACACATGTCACCACCTAAATTAAGTTTAAAACTTATTTTAAATGGATAAGTAAACTACCTAATCTACCAACTTAGGCCTGTTTAATAATCACATTACCTAGGTAATTTAGGTAACTATGAAATATTCAATCAATATTTCAACGTTGACCACAATACATGTCATTTGTGAACTTTGATCCTTAAACCCCAAAGATGGAATTCAATTCCTTTACTACCAAGCCATCCCACTTGTTGTGTAAATAATCTAATGTTTATTTTATTTTGACCATATTTCATTTAAACATTGCATAAGGTTTCAAATATAATAAGTCGTACCTTATTGATAATTTGTCCAAATGAAAAAACTGAAAACTTATTCATAAATTTCCTTCAGTAATGTATCCAACTATATCATTTTATTTTTAAATGATATTTGTTTCAAAGGAAAATTATTTAAATTTTGTTGTTGAATAACATTTGAAGACCATACTTTGAAAAAATTAAATGCAAACACATGATTTGTAAATGAAAAAACCTTCATGGTTAACGCATGAATAAATGGGGTTAAATCACCAATCAATTAGGTTTTGCAAGTGGTGGTACCTAAAACAATGAACAAAAAGGAAAGAACATATTTGGAAGTTAAAGTAAGTTGCCAATATAAATTGAAGTTTAAAGGAAGGCTTATACATCAATTATGGAAGTGCAAGTTGAGGTGCATAAACATATGCACTTTTTGAATTAGTCAAAAGGAAGGGGTTAGATCACCAATCAATTAGGTTTTGCAAGTGATGGGTACCTTAAACAACAAACAAAAAAAGAAAGAACAAATTTGTAAGTGAGTTGCAAGTCTATATATATATATATGAAGCAAAGTAGTTTGTTTTGTTTTGTTTTATCACATTGAGATCATTATGTTTTGTTGGGACCTGCCCCCCACAGAGACAAGGACTATAGCATTGGATCCAACTTTTGGGAGTTTTACCTTCTTAGAACCAGTTTCACATTAGGTGAACTGGTTTCTTTGGTGAAAGTGTTCAGACTGTTTAGATTGGAATGGATTGTTTTGGTGTTCAGAGTGTGGACACAGCAGGTAGATGTACAACATCTTATCTATTGGCAGGGCCAGTGTGTTTGTGATGCCTTGTTTTGTCTCTCTGAGATCTCCCACACCAGAGTGCTTCACATCACACTCTTGGTATTTTTGAAAAGCTCTGAATGAGTAGGGAGTGCATCCATTTAGTTTGAGACTGTTTGGAAATATGGTGTGGAAGTTACTGATTATTGAACCATTTTCTCAATGAAAACTAAATAACTGAAACTGAAAACTGTATTGAAATTTAGGGGCACTCTTGGTGTTGTTGGAAAGCCCGAAACAAAGTTGGATTTAATAGAGTTTATTTCACAATTTTCAGAGCTGAGGTGTGGAAGATATTGATTTTTGAGTGGATTTTGTTGCTGGAAATTCAAAAAAATTTGCAAAAAATTGGGTTTGTAAGGAAAAATTAGTTGAGGCCTAATAATGTGTGTTCACACTTGGGCCAACAGCACAGGCTATATACACTAGTATAAACTGAAGTCTAAAGGCCTCTACACTGATTATGGAAGTGCATTTGAGGTGCATAAATGAATGAACTTTTTAAATTAATCAAAAGGCAAAAAAGGAAAGGGGTTAGATTGTCAATCAATTCCATTTCGCAATTGGTGGGTACCTAAAACAATGAAAAAAAAAAAAGAAAGAACAAATTTGTAAGTTAAATTAGTTGCAAACATAAACTAAAGTCCAAAAGAAGGCCTCTACATCGATTATGCATTTGAGGTGCATAAAGCAATGAACATTTAGAAAAAAATTCAACGATAGGCCCAACCCAACAAGTCATTGCCACCCCCAAGCCAAGCTCATTGGTAGAGAGGGCCAGCAGGAGTTTCAGCTTCACATGAATGGGTTTGAACCCAGGATCTTCTCGAGGTCCCAGAATGGGCTATACCAATGAGCCAGCACCCCTGGGAAATTCATTAGATTTGTCCAAAAGAAAACGCATTAGGGGGTTGGATCACCAATATTTCTGTTTCGCAATTGGTAGGTACCTAAAATGATGAGAAAAAGGCAAAGAACAAATTTGTAAGTTAAGTCAGAGCATCTCCACCGGTGCTCAGTATGTGACTCCAGACAGTAAAATTTATTGTTAAAAAGTCAAATTGTGCTCTGGTTTAGCTCAGGACATTGGTTTTTCCGCACCAAATTCGTGCAGCCTGCCATGGCTGGTAAAAGGCGCAACACAATTGTGGACCTCCAAAAAAAGAGTGTAATAAATTGGACCCGCTGACTGCGGCTCAGTATTTCTAATTGGTCGATCATAATGATTGGTCCATGTGGTTTGCTATTATAAGTCCCCACGTATATGGGGTTCCGGTTACAGTTTTATCGGTAGGGTTGCCCAAAAAAACAAAAAAAAGCTAAACTTAGACATTTAATTTTATTATCCAAAGTGACATACTGAACACCTGTGGAGATGCTCTAAGTAAGGTTAGTTTTATAAATATAAACTAAACTCTTTAAAAAGGAAGGGCTCTACCCAAAGACCCTCATCTGGTTTGAGGGGCACGCACATTGCACAAATAGCCCTTGTTCTCTCTCTCTCTCTCTTTCGCAAAATTTCAATGAGGGCCAAGGAAACAGGCGTTGTTCCCTGTTCCCTTTACCGCACATAAGCAAAGCCAAGGGAACATGCCTTTGTTCCCTTTATGCATATGGCACATCGAGTCGAGTCATTTTGACAAATTTTCTATGACAACAAATTTTCTATGACAAAATTTCGGAAGAGGAATGGACCCTATCCATGTTGCAAAAATCCCTCCCCTTCTGGTTTTACGGAGGTTTTGCCCTGGAAAATGCAGGTCCATTGGATCAACTGTACAAGGTCGGGTCATGTAATAAACCGGAAAGTGCATTCTGTAAAATTACACATAAGTGGTGCATGCTGAAACATAAAGTTGGCAACTCCAGGGGGACAAGTGGCTTAACAACAACCTGAACTTTCTGCCGTAAAACCGCTAAAAAATTCAGCGACATTTTGCACATAATGCATAGTTTAGCATATTCATCTCTACATTTCCGAAATAGAATCATCCAATTCTAGTCATTCTGTTCCCCACGTTTGAAATCCACGAGTTGGAATCTGCCTCTTCTCTCGTGTGTGTGTGTCTCTCTCCATCTCTCGCGCTCGCTCTCTCGCACCCTCCGTCTTCGTCTGCCACCGACGCGCAATTTATTTGTTTTGTTTTTCGATCTCTAGAGAGTAACTGTGCAGAATGTTGTGAGGAATGAAGCCCTGAGGATTTTTTTTTGTGCTATTTGATCCGATAAGAAGACTGTGAGAACTTTGTTATGGATGTAGTTGCTAGTAGTCGTCGACTGGAGAAGGCGGCGGAGGAGGAGGAGGAGGAATTGCCTGCGACGGCAATTCATGGCGTGTTTCAGCGTAATGGTTTACCGATTTGTGGCATAAGCCAGTTCCAAGCCGGCCAACAGGAGAAGGCGATTCAGTTGAAAACGCTCATACCTGTTCATTTGGTGGCGGAGCGTGAGGACGGTGAGGTACCGCATGATTCGGACAGAGTGTACATCCGGCCGTTGTCTCTCGGAGAAGTTGAGGATTCTATTGGCGTCCTGCAGGATGTGAAGTTGGAAGTTCAGCAGGAGATGGCAGGGCAGGAGGCTAACACGGAAATTCACGATCCTCTCTCTGAGATTCGAGTGGAGGAGGTCGCTGTCGATGTTGTGGAGCTCGGAGACGCTACCAATGCAGGGCCGATGAGTTTCGTATACCCTGTAAGTTGCAGTATCGCTGTCCATCTGTGCAGTTTAGGCAGCTTCGCGACTTAGAGAGAAAGAGAACAGGAGGGCGGAGATAGCCTTTCTTTGTCCCTCTTAACTCGCCGAGCTTTCTTCATTGATATTGATGAGCTGCTGCTAATTATGGCAACTATTTCTTTCAAATCGCAACGTTGTCACAGAATTCTTGTCCTGTTGAGGGCGACAAACCACGAGATCCAGAAGACCTCTCAAAGCCACCGTTTACTGACAGTGATCAGGAGCAGCCTGATAAGCACTCCGTCTACATTGATGTTGAAAGACAAACTTCGATCAAGGAATCGCCGGCACAAGCAGATAATGAAACTTCGTCCTTGACTCTCTTATCTTATCTCAGGTTTTCTTCCTTTCTTTTTCTTTTTCCACCTTCGTAGATGCACATTGTTCTTCATAGTGATATCTCTGTTCTCAAATGATGCTACCTAATTTGTCAATGACCAAGCTTCTCTGCTCTGGTAGGTTTCTGACATCTGTGAATCACTTTGAGAATTATTTCATGACTTTCAGAGTGTGTGTGTACTTGATGGTCAATTGTATAACAGAATAGGATGGCAATGGATAGCAATACTTGTTGGCCTTGCAGTCTACACACTTCTGCTTTTACCTGGCTTCATTCAGGGTGAGGAATATCTCTAATCTCCTTCTCATCAAGTATGCACCCCCACAATTTCACCATTTTGTGGAGCTTTTATGACTATTGCTCCACATATGTCTCATGTTATTGCTCTATGTGCTTTCCTGCGTTGGAGTGAGTGATGGAGTTCTCATCGATCCAAATTTTGATTGGGTCTACTTTGTTTGTAACTGTGGCTTTCCTTGTTTTGAACCACAAAAGGAAGTTCAATAAATATGTCTGACCATAATTCCTGTTGTATCACTTCCAGTTTGCTACTACTACTACTCCTCAAAATCTGTACACCGCAACATTGTTTGTGGAGATCACCGCCGCAACAGGTTCCTGTTGTTCTCTCACAGAGCAAGTCCAATCTAAGCATGCAGTCATGGTTTTGTGTTGATTGGATCATGCCATACATTAATGTTTTTCCATGTCATAAACCATTTGAACATGTTTATGTATGTATGTATGTATGTGGTCAACCAGCTTAGAACTTTTCTTTGATTTCATGATTATACTCATCGTAGCTGTGGAACTTAAGCTTTGGCTTGACTGATATGTGTATGGTTGAGGGATGGTGAGCAGGCTTGATTTACATTTGCCAGGGAAGATTGATGAACCCAAACCAGTGGTGATATTTGTGACAGGTGGTGCTTGGATCATTGGGTACTGTCTTCCTCTTTGATATTTCTCTCTGTACCTCACAAAAGAATCCCTGACTTATTGTGGAGCATCAATGTCCACATGGCACAGTGTTTTATTTCTAGATTTGCATCATGATTTGGACAGTTTCTCTTACAATACAGGAACCAGATCGTAAGTTAGTGCTGAATCTAGATATTACAAACCTCCTTGCCTGGGTTTATCACAGCCAACATTTACAGCTGAGGACTCTGTGCAATATGATCTTGCTAATTGTTATGTATGACGGTGTCTGAATGTTAATGCTTGCAATGGAGGTTGGCAGACACAGGGCATGGGGCTCTTTATTTGGGAAACAAATGGCTCAACATGGCATCATTGTGGCATCCCTTGATTATAGGTGCCTTGCAATACTTTGAACTCCAAGAATTTATACTTATATGCTTCACTTCACTGTCTTTGTGTAGGATGATTGGACAGGTGGCTGTCTTGTAATAATTTCAGCACAAACCAATGCAGGAGCCTGCTTCATGCACAGAACATTTTCCCAACAGGTTCATGCCAGCCTAACATGTCTTGAGAGGGTGCAGGAATTATCCTCATGGCACAGCCAGTAATATGGTTGCAGACATTTGCAGTGGAATTGCATATGTGCGTGCAAACATTGCAAGCTATGGGGGCGATCCAGAGCAGTGAGTTCCCTACTGCCTCCCTGAGATAGGTAGCATGTTAAGCTTACCTTGATATAAGAGGATCAGTGAAAGAGCTAGCTGTCACATGTATGCAGATATAACCAAAATGACTGATCACCATACAGAGGGAGGTTGCAGGTGTTTTTTGGTGCTGGATTTCCAGATAATTTAATGCTTGACTATGGAAGTTGCATTTTCACTCCAAACACATGCCCAGTATAACTATACTCTAGTATCAACTATCAACAAAAAAGATGAAACTCCACTTACACAATGCCAGATTGTCTCTCAAGCTGAGAGATTGTAGAGAATTGTACCTCCAGGAAAGTAATTAGAATAGTTTACATTTCCTCTTGTAAGATTGAAGACAAAAAAATGTCCTTGTGCCCATGTTTGATGTTGGCTAGGTGTCTTTTGAACCAGCCAATATCATGTCTGAGTCTTCCTGTTGCATCCATGAATGGGACAGAAAGTCAGGATTCTGTTTTTGTTAGAATTGTTTGCCTGAAATTTTGGGCAGATTGTTTTGAACCTATCTACCCCCAACATCAGGAGCTGATGTTGTCAGTGGTGAGTCATGGCAGCTAGTTACTGTTATTCATGATGAAGGTGATGGTCTGATACTTTGTGAGTGAGACTCATAAGGTTAAGACTACACTCATTCTTTCCTATTGGAAAAAGGCTCATAGCAAGGACTTGTAAAGATCAGAATACACTGAAATGAATTGAAATGTATCACAAAATTGTTCTTAGTGTTGATCTGTGTGCATAGTTTTGTGCTTGGATTGTGGTCAGGTTGTTTCTTGTAGGCCAGTCAGCAGGTGCACACCTATCAGCTTGTGCCTTGGTATCCCAGGCGAAGAAAGAAAGTGAGGGAGATGGCACAGTGCTGCCATGGAAAGCATCCCAGTTTAAAGCATACATGGGCATCTCTGGCGGGTGGGCAACTATGCATTCTGTCTGAACAGTAGCTTTTACTCATCAGTTGGTGTTGCAAATCCATAGCTCTAGGTTGGAATAAATGTAAGTGATGTTTCTCTAGGCCAGTTTTCACTATTAATGGAGAGCTACCTGCAAAAGTCCCTTACAGTATTGAATCCCATTGCAGTCTGATGCAGTTCAGATACTTGCATGTTCAGCATTTTTGAACTTAAATTGCTGTCTAACAGGGGGGGCCTTGAAGTTGCAAGTCGATGATAACAAACCCTGTCATTGACAGTCATCAAAGCATCGTGTCTTTGTCATGTTTTCCAAAGAGATTATTGCTGTATCTTTTGTCAGGACCATGAAGTGCATCATGCTTACTGTGCTTTATCTCTGTAATCCCACTTTAAAATGTAGCTGTGCAAAGATGTAGTTTATGGTCACCCAAAGTTAACATGATTTGAAGATGGGCTTTTGTTTATGATTATGAACAACCAATCTTTTCAAATTTGGTATAACATGCAGGTGCTGACAGTGGGGTAAGGTGGTAATCAAGCAGGTACAACCTACCCAAACTAATTGACCACTTTGATCAACGAGGCCTCTACAAATCTCTCTTTCTAAGGTAAGGTTTCTTAAGTTGTGTCTCTTCTTGTGTTGTTGAAAGTCATCTCTACAAACCTCCCACAAACTGTGAGTGGCTACTGAACTGTTTAGTTACAGTCATGACAGTGAGAAATCATTGAAAATCACAGTTGTTCTTTGGGATTCAGCATGTGGTCACTTTGAACTTGATGGGTACCTGAGTTGGCACTAACTGGCTAGTCAAAGAAAGCTAATGGACAAATCAAGGAGCAAGTGTGAAACCCTACCAATACAGAAATATTTTAGTCTTGCTGGGACTATGAAATCCAGCCACTACAAGGGGGAAAAAAATCACTTGTTGAAGGCTTTCAGTGGGTTGACCTTGGGTTGCAAAATTGTTGCAGGATCATGGAAGGAGAGGACTCCTTGCTGCACTTTTCCCCAGAAGCTTTGGTCCATAGCTCAGATTTCAAACAAGCTGCAACACAACTACCACCAGTTGCATTATTTCATGGCACATCTGATTATTCTATTCCTTGTGATGCCAGGTGAATTTATATAAGCTTCAGAGGAATTTGGATTGCTTGAGAATCTTCCTTGATGACTAATATATGAATGAACTTCTTTAGTGGTGGATGGGGCAGTGCTTAGCCTTAAAACTGTAACTGGCTGTAACCAAATCAGAAAAGATTCTGACAGAAGATTAAAGCTTGAAGAGGGCATGTGTACACTAAAGGCTTGGGAGTGATCTATGGGATTCTCCCTCTAGCTGGAGATGATTGAGAGGTGACAGGACAGGTTGGTGGTTTTGTGAAGGCACCTTATACATCCTGCCATAAGTTTGTGGAACTAAGGTTTTTCCTGGGTTTTGAGTGAAGCAAAGGAGATGACAGAAAGTGTGTGTCCTGTACACAGTGTCACATTTGGAGAAGCTCTACAATCAGTTGGTGTCAATGCCAAGACACACTTATACAAGAACAAGACACACACAGACTTGTTCTTACAGGTACCCAGCTTTCCCATTTGAAATGGCTTCTACATTTTGCTCACATCTCTGCATGACCTTTTTCTTGGATCTATGTGCATTTCCAGGATCCAATGCGGGGGAATTATGAAATGCTGAGCGACATGCTTGCAGTGATCCATGCAGACAATGAAGGTGAAAAATTAAGAGAATCAAGGGCTGTCTCTTGCAGGCGTCTTCTCCCTGAAATTCTCTTGAAGTGCGCCAGCAAAGTTAGTCCCTTCTAGACATACTTTTCAGTGAAGATGGATTAACAATGTTAAGCAATTCTCTTTGATTCTTTCATGTGGTTGTAAAGCCAAACAACCTTTCTGAGTTGAAAAAAGTAGTATAAATGTGTGCAGAAAAGCTTAAAAAGACTATGCAATTTACAATCATTTTGCTTTGGATACTTTAACTTGCAAGTTAAAAATGCTGGAATGAGGCTCTGTACAAGACAGCCAAGTGACAGCCAAGTCCTGAGCCTGGAGCTCAGATGCTACCTCTCACCAAGTGAAAATATACCCTCGTGTATTTACAAGGTACAGAGAGTATATGTACCCTCAATGTGTTACCCTCATTTTGTTTATAGGTTTACAATGGGTGAAATCTTTATTTGGTTTATAAGCACTGGATGAAAACATGGGTCCCTGATTTGGTGTATAAACAACATTGTTATAATTGGTAAACCTTGGTGAATAGTTTATAAATGAAATGTTGTGAAGATCTAGTTTCATTTGGTTCCCACATTTTGAGGAATGATGACCAGGTGTGATTGTGAACATTGAATTCATATGTTCATGAACTTAATGGAAGTCTGAGGATTTCCTATTTAAGCTGCTGCTGGCTTGAACTTTGAACATTGGGACACTGGAACCATCTCCTCATGAGGTAGCCTCAAAAATGTCACTTTCTTTTTGTCACACCTTGCTAGAAGGTTCATCTGCATCTGCTCCAACAACTCCATAGCACATAAACAAGCAACGGCTGCAAATAACCCAAAACAGATCTGCTGTGATAAATGTTGCACTTTCTAGCCCCATTTCACACTTCTCGTGAAGCCAGCGAGACTTGGTGACTCTAGGTTGTGACCTTTGTAAACACACCTTCACAGCTTGCAAGTAGGTTCATGAAGAGGGTCTACAAAACAATGAAACCTTGATTTGTAGCTTAAAGGGTATGGTCGGTCCACCTAGAAATGCTTCAACACAATCTTACAAGGAACTGCTTCATGCACATGTGCTTCAAGGAAGCTCCACAACAACTGCAGAAAAACAGATTTGATTGCTGGGTAAAAGCTGCAGCTTCTGTTCAGATAAAAGCAGCTGCAGTAGGAGAAAAGATAGGAGAGCACCACAGACACATCCAAAACGCTTGCAGATTAGTTGTCTAGTGGAGAGGCCTCTGACACTTCTGCTTGCACAGCCACAGTCGGGTTGAACTTTGTGATATAGTAACTTAAGGGTGGTCCTGAGTATGTAGAGGAATCCTCCAAAGCTGCTAGTGTGTTCTTTCCAACGAGAAGAAGGATAGAAGATGCACTTGCAACTGCCACTAGTCCCAACCCAACAGCAATAGCTAGTGATTTGTTGGTGCCCTCACTGGAACTGCCGGAACTGCCAGTACTGATGGCATTCTCTGCAACATACACACTTGGCTGTTTCCCACCAGATACAAAATTCATCATGTGAGTACCAAAAAAACTGATGTATGGGTCCAGAAATTTTCAAAGTTTGAGTCATGAAATTGTGCTGCGTAAGCTCTCACACTCTCTGAATATATGGATTACAGTTATGAAGATAATAAGGGTCTTGTTGGCATTCTTAATTACTCAATGAACCACTATTCCAACAGGACTCTCAAAATGCCCAGGAACTCTCTTCCACTCTTCTTCTTCTTCTTCTTCTTCTTCTCCTGCTCCATATTTTGCTGTATAGATGTTAACTGCCATCTGATTGCAACAGATTTTATTTTGGTTGAACACAGCATTCAAGGCTGGCTGTTGAACTCTGAATCTTTCAAGCTAGCAAAGAAAAATGTGTAAAAGGTGCATCCTTGACTAACCTCAACAGAATATATGTTTGTCTGTCCAGCAGTGTCTTTTTCAATATAGCCTGTCCATCTTCGCTCATTCTGGGCAACAGGAGAAAATGTCCCTGCAAGCTTGGTCTTCTCTTCAGCCTCCCATTTCATGCTCAACTTCCCCACCTGTAAGCAAAAAAGGCTAAGTGAGGTGAAAGTCACCATACAAAAGAAAGGCCCCTGCTGTTATCATCATGCAATACAGGACATTGTAGAAGACAACTCCAGAATGATCAGATCAGTAATCCGACTCAGAATTACAATAAGACAAAATCCAAACTGAGCTGAAATCAACATGTGGGTAGCAGCCCACACATAGAGGGCAGTATCAGGAATTGTCAATCTATCACCAATGGAGTTATGTAACACAGATGGTGAGAGAAACTTCAGATACAGTACTTCCACTACAACTGGCAAGCTGCCCTTTCCAAGGTTCTCCCTCACACTCCTCAGCATCAAAATCTGTGTTTCAAATTCCAGAGTACGGAAAAAACACACACGTTGCTGCCACAGGCAGAAGACTGTCTTAACAGACAACCAGTAGGGTTGGGGTCTTCACAGATCCTTTCACTTCCTTTGAAAGTGGATTTTGGACTCAGAGTTTCAGTATGAATCAACCACATGAAACCCTACATTGCAAAATCAGGTGTTGTGATTGTCTTCTGGGTTGCTGTCTTGGTTTTGGAAGCGGATTTGAGACACCCAGAGTTTCAGCACAAATCAACTACATGAAACCCTACATTGTAAAATTGGGTATCAGTGATTGTATGCTTGGTTTCTGTTTTGGTTTTGAAAGCAGATTTCAGACTCTCAGAGTTTCAGCACAAATGAACCCCAAATGAAACCCTAAATTGTGAAATTGGGTGTGGTGATTGTCTTGGGTTGTTGTTTTGGTTTCGAATGGGTGATCACATCCAGAGAAATTTCATGGACAGCAAGGGAGACCATGGCTAAAACAGCTGCTGCAAAGTCTGCAAATGCTAAACCAAAAGCAAGAGACCTTCCCTGAAATCCATGAGATTTTGTTGCAGCAGCCTCAGATTCTCAATAAGAAACATGAGATTTGTTGCAACAGCTTCCCAATAGATTTTATACTTCAGTCCTACGACACCAGCTCTTTCACAAGCCTTCAACCGGCTTGGAGTTGCACTTGAGTGGAGAAAACCTGAATGGAGAAAACCTGAACTCAACCACGTCCTTGGAGGCACCAGAATCCGATGGCACCAATTTTCTTGCTTCTTCTAATCCAAGCAAAAGGTTTGGCAATACTTGAGGAGAAAGGTAGAGAGGAGGAGAAGCAAAAAAACCAGATGCAGGAATACTATAGGGTTACCTCCTTCTTAACGGCACTCTCCTCCTCCTCCTCCTCCTCATTGCATTCTTCAGGGGCCTTCACGGCACAAATTCTCGGAAGAGACACTCTCTGCAGCAGCAACCTCCTAGACTGTAACGAAGCAAGTGTGGTAGTGTTAAGGGAGCTTCTTCTTGTGCGTTTCATCACACATCCGCTGCTGCTACTGCTACCACTGCAGGCCACCATGGGTTGTTGAACCATTCCTGCCATCTCCACCCCGAGGCCCCCAATGCTCACCACCATCGCCACAGGTCGTGATTCCAAAACCGCTCTCACTCGCAGACTGATCTACCACTACTAGTACCGCACAGATTTCTCCCAACAAACTGATTCTTCTTCTCCTTCTCCTTCTTCTTCTTCTTCTTTGGACTGCGAGAGACTGGGAATGGCAGAAGGGATGTGTTTGGCCTTCCACGTTTTACTTGACTCTCGCTCTCTCGCTTGCTTTGCTTCTCTTTCTGTCTCTGTCTCTGTCTCTCTGTGTCTCTCTCATTCCTGATTTTGTTTGTGAGGCGTCATCTTTAATGCTAGAATTTCGAGCTCTATACGGATTGGATCATCGGAAATTTTCTTCGCACTTTTCTTCACACGGATTGGAGAATCACAATTTCTTTCTTGGCTCTTCTTTCCTTGAGACCGATTGGAGAATTGCAGTTTCTTGGCACTTCTTTTCTTGACACGCATTGGAGAATCATAGTTTCTTCGGGTTTTTTTTTTTTCCTTTTTTTCTTGAGATGTATTGCAGAATCAGAAATTTCTTGGCACTTTTTTCTTGAGATGGATTAGAGAATCACAAATGTCTTCGCACTTTTTACCTGGGACAGAATCTCCAGTTCTTGGCATCTTTTTCCTGAGACTCATTCGAGAATCACAATTTTTTCAGTGTTTTTTTTTTCTTTTAAAAAGAGTTGGATTGGAGAATCACAATTTCTTTGCCACTTTTTGCTTGAAACAGGTTGGAGAATCACAAATTTCTTCGCACTTTTTTTCTTGATTCATCAAGAGCAAAGCTGTTGAGAATTTCGACCTTTCCATGGAGTGTGGGATGCATGAAGAGAGAAGAAGAAGCACAAAACAAGACAAGCTTCCAGATCCTCAGGTTTGCAAATACTTTGTTATTATTCATTACAGTGAAAGCTCAAATAGATTTATGTCAGTCGGGAGCAAAACAAATTCTTGTTTGTTGGTAAACAAAATTTAGAAGAAAATTGCATGGCAGGTTCTTTCACGGCATTCAACAAAGTTGAGGGGAAGATTGCAATGCTAGATCCTAGATCCATTCATGTCATTGCAAAAAATTGAGCTGAAGATTGAATGACAAAATTCTTTCACTATATTGAACAAAGTGGAGTAGACGATTGCATGGAAAATCCTTTCAAAACATTCAATCAAGGATTTGTGATCACTTTCATGACAAATCCTTTCATGGCATTGAACAAAGTTGAGCAGAAGATTGCGTGGCAAAACATGCTAGGGGAGCTCTAAGAAGACTAAATCTAGTTCCCAGGATGAGGTTGATGGATTGATGGGTACTGTCACTGAAGGAAATCTGTATTCATCTATAAGCTTGCTGCTATGTAATAGGAGCTGAGGCTGTTGGTCACTGTGGAGCTCATGGCAGAAACTGACCGTGCCTAAGCTATGAGATGTTGGAGCTGGAGACAAACAGAATGAATGTGGGTTTTCAAGGAAGAGCCAAGAACGAGGCTGATCTACCCATTCTATACTTTCTTTCGACCCATTCATTCTTCTTCTTCTCATGCCCGAACTGATTCTGATTGGATCTGTGTGAGAACTTTTGTTGTTAGCAGGTTTTTGTTTTTGGTGTCACACACAAATGGCTAGCCAGGATCCATTGCCACCTCTGCTAACCAGACTGCCTATGAGAGGTGAAATTTTCTGACTGGAAGAAATGAAGTTGCCTGCAAGAGTTGAGTTTAATGTGCTTGAAATGGAAGCTGTGATCAAATGTGTGAGCTGCAAGTGATTTGTGAATTGTGGTGTTCAGTTGCTGTGTTTTCAGGTTTGTGATTTTGGTTGAGTTTGATAGGTGGTTGTGGGGTGTTTGTTGATTGTTGCAGTGCAGAGCAAACACAGAAAGTTGCTGACAGTAGTGCAATGGATACTTATACTGTTTCTAACTTAGTGTCCAGTGCTGCACACATGGCTGGTGATGCTTACAGGGTGCCAAGTCTCTGAGGGAGCTGGAGCTGCATAGAACTGTGGGCAACCGGCTGCTCAGACTGCCAGTGATAAGGCAGTCAAGGAAAACAAGTGCTGAATTCCATCAAACAGATTGCATTCCGAGTAAGTCTAATGTACTTGAGCAGAACTATCCTTAGCAATTAAAGATGCAGCAGTGCAAAGTGCACACTGCAGCTGATACTATCACTGTCCAAGCATACAATACAGCAGTGAATTGGACTGTAGCTGCCAAAGATATGACAGTGAAAACACATACCAAACAGGTGCACAAAAAGCTGCAGATGCCAAGGATTACACTTCCTGGACTGCTCAAGCAGCATACAGTTCTGTGCAGACCAGAGTGATCAAGCATACAACATTGCTACCAAAATTGCCAATACTGAAGTTGATGAAGTAGCTGTTGCAAAGAATTGAACAGTAGAATCTGCCTCTCAAGCCAAAGATGTCTCTGCAAAAAAGACAAATGAACTCTCCCAGAATGCACTCAGGATGTAGGAAATGTGGCAGCTGACAAGACTGCAGCTGCCAAAGATGCAACTGTGAACACAGCTCAAACTCCAAAATCCAACAAGGAAAAGGTCTGTTACAATCAGTGGGTCAGGCATTGTGGGGTGTGAAGGAATTGCTGATAGGAAGGGCCAACAATGGGCTGCAACTGCACAAGATTGAGCCAACAATACTGCTGCATGATTAAGCTAAGAACGCTGCTGCAACTGCACATGATCAAGCCAGCAATGTTGCTGCAACTGCACAAGGTCAAGCCACACAAACCAAAACTTCTGCTGCAATAACTTCATAACAAACATCTGATGCAGCAGCAGAAGCTACCAAGAGCCAGTAGTACAAACCATGAAATCAAACTCTGCAAATGGGTATTGCAAAAAAAAGCATTTGTGGATTTTAGAGATGGAGTTCAAGTGATCAAGTGTTGTGCACTGGGCTGCAATTGTGCTTTAACCTTTTGAGATTCATGCAAAGCTCCATATAATAGTACTCTCTTTGGTTTTTCCTTCCTGTCTATCTAGTCTGGATGCATCCTGCAAAGCTCTGAACAATTCTGATTAAGCTTGGAGATTCAGTCTGGAGATTCATGCAAAGCTCCATATGTACCCTCTTTGGGTTTTCCTGAGTGTCTATCTAGTCTGGATGCATCCAGCAAAGCTCTGGATTCAAAGCTTTCTCAGGAATTTCAGATCTTGTAATCAGATTCTCTAGAATTGGGTTCATAGAATTGTGTTCATACTATTGTTGAGGTTGTTTGAATTCCAGTCTTGTATCAGCTTCTCTAGAATCGTGTTCATAATATCATCAGTGTTTTGTCAAATGAGAGCTTTCGTCCATAGTACGTATTTTGCAGCAAAATCAGATTATTATTTTGTAACTCTGCTTCTTCTAATGAAAGCCTACAAAATATATGGTTTTTAACTGTGATTTTGTTTGTGTACAAAATTTGCATTTTTAGTTCTCTTCAGTAGCATATACTACTGTATAATCTGGTGATTCTTTTGTAAACTTTCTTGTAAGATGGGATTGGGGATATTGAGACAAAATTGCTGCTGAAAATTGGAAATATGATTTGCACAGAGTTTTACACTGTTTTCATTTTTTGTGACAAATTGCAAAGCACCCAGCACTGACTTTTTGCAATAGAAATTATGTGTTGTACTTTGTAGCAACTACAAATGATGTATTTTTCAGGCAGGCAGTTCATTTATGCAGCACAAACAAATCCCATCTCCTGCATGCTTACATACTGGGCCTAGCATTTTCCTCCCAAAAGGAATCTAATCTGCTAGATCATAATTTGAATCTCTCAGATATGGAAGCACTAAACACACTCTAAAATGGATTGATGATGTTGGGGGTTTAGAATCTAGCTTTGTGCTCTCAAATGGAAACTAGATAAGAATAAACCTCTCATTTTTAGAACCACTTCAACATACTTGGAACTTTATGATTGATCGTAACAAAATATCTCATCTTTAGAAAGCATTAATACACTTGGAAATCTATTGAGGACAAGGAGGAGGAGGAGGAGGCGGAGGAGGATGCTGTTGTTGATGGGTTGATTTACTTGATCTTCACAAATGGAAACTAAGATCATCCCTCCTCATCTGTTGAAACAGTAGCATACAATTCATTGATTTGTGTTCCTCCTGCTGCTACTTGCTCATGTCACAAATGAAGAAGGCAGAGTGGGTGATGATCTGGAGTGGATGAAAGCTTGGGACCTCCAAGAATGGTGATGGTGGTGATGATGGTGGTGGCAAGAGGCGACTGTTGGTAGGTAGGTAGGTAGGTAGGTAGAAGTGTTGGTTTGAACTTTGGTCCTTACCTCAAAGTCCATACTAGGCAGGTAGTGGTACAAAGGCTGCTATAATAATAATACCCTACTACTACTACCTTGGTAGCTTTGACAGCAAAAGGAAATGATTTTTCAGAAATGTTGAAATTTTCACTGAAAAGAATTCAAATCAACAAAAGGGAAAATGTGAAAGGAAAAACATAATGGAAAGCTTCAATAATATTCTAATTTTCTGAAATGAAAGTTTCAAATTAAACCCTAAACCCTAAACCCTAAACCTTCGACAAACATCTGTCAAAGCTGCTAAGGTACTCTACAGTATTATTGCCTCAAATCATACAAGCCTGATAAGGTCCTTCAATACCAATGCATAGACCAGACTATATACCATGTGCAGCAGGTCTATATACCAGACCAACAGAGGCAGGCAGGGCAGGCAAAGGGACCCATCATTATTACTATCTGGATAAACTTGTGACCTTGATGGTCCTATCACCTCCTATTGTTGTTGTTCTTGTTGTTGTTCTTGTTTGTGTTTTTCTTTTCTTTATTCATTTCCCTGAGGAATTGGGTTTCATCAAAAGCATTGAGAAAGAAAGAAAGAAAGAAAGAAAGAAAGGGGAAAATAATAGAAATTGTAACCCACTGCTGCTGCTGCTGCTCCTCCTCCTCAGTGTCAACAATTCTGTTTCCAGTTTTGCAGAAACAATTCTGTGTTGATTCAGCAGATGAGCAAACTGAGGTTTTTTGAGCTTCAGAGTGTTTGTAGTAGGATGTGTGAAACTCTGTTGATTTATATGAGCAACCTGATTTGTTGAGCTTCATCATGGGTTGTAGAAATTTCCGAAACTCTTCTGTGTTGATTGAGATGAGTAAACTGATTTTTGGAAACTGATTTTTGAGCTTCATCAGAGTTGTAGAGATTTGTAAAAATCTGTGTGTGCGTGCGCGTGTGTGTGTGTTGATTGAGATGAGCAAACTGGATTTTGGGCGTCATCAATCAGGGTTGAAGGATTTCTGACTCTGTGAGCGGCAGTAGTAGCTTTTGAGCTCTCCTCCAAGGATTTTGGCTCAGTATTGATTTGTGGGAAGTGGGTTCTCCAGAAAAAAAATTCTCATGTTTAGGCAAATTGAAGTTTTGGGTTTTTGGTAGAGATTTTGTAGTGGAGGACATGGGTTCATTGCTTCTAGCGTTGGGTTGTCGCAGTGCTGTTGCTGTTGCTGCTGCTACTGTGACCAGGTCCACACCTCCTGGTTATGTGCCATCATTATCATCCTCATCACATAAGCATATGCATTGTGTCTCCACTTTTTTGAGCAAGAGGAGTATTATCAAGCTGGGACTGGTGCCTGATTTGGCTGCGATTCGAGCTCCCACAAGGTCAGATGAATTTACTGCTTCACTCAATTTTCATTCCTGCTTTCTCCCAGGGTTGTTGTCACAGACCCCAAGCTTTGAAGTGCTGAAAGGAATCAGCAGAAATTCACTGAAATTTAGTAAGTACTTGGACAATGATCATGATTCTTATGTTGGAAAATGCAATGCAAAACCACCCATTTGTTTCAACCCAAGCACAGATTCAGCATTCTTCTTTCAGCCAACTCTGTCTCAACAATTCACCCTAGCTCAGCAGATTCAGCAATTTTCCAACTCATTTTTTCCAACCCATTTTTCCCAACTGCAACCCTGTTGGGATTTGGGGAGGAAAAGATGCAACTCTGTTTGTGATTGTGCTTCAGCTTTCTCCACTCTCCTCATCATCATCTGCTTTCCAATTCAGCAACTGAAATGTCTTGCCAAAATTTGGTTTAACCCTAATTGTTTCAGTGAAATTTGGTTCAACCCTAATTTTGTGACTGAACTCTGAAGGGCGATTTCTTCTGCAGGCAGAAGCATGGTTTGATCAGTTTTTTGTTGATAATGTCAGATGCATATTTTACCAAGTACAATTCTTCTTTTTTTCTTCGCCCCATGCTTGTCCATCTCCTTTGCTGAAATTTGGGTGTTTACAGATGCAGAAATTGGGTTCCATGTCGAGCTACTGGAGGAGAGGAAGACGGGCATGATCAGGTACAGGAATGTGATTTGCAGCTTCCGCCTTTTGAGTTTGTAAAATTAGCTGTTCCAAGTTTTCTATGTCCAAGAAGTTGTGTGGTATGTGATATTTGTGATCTTCACAGGAAAAAGAGGCTCTGTCATCAAAGGAGGGATCAGCAAAGGAGACTGTCGAGTCTACAGCAACTGAAGTGACAGAGAGCACTGCTCAGGGCAGCAATATTGCTGGATTGAACAAGGTACATTTTCTCTTTTCCTTGAGAATTCAATGAGTCAATTGAGCCAAAACACAAGCACTCTCTTGAGTGCATCATATGCACAGAACATAAGAGTCTTTTGAGATTGTTCAATCTAAGACAAGTTTTGAACTGTTGCTCATGTACTTGCTGTTATTCATTCATGAGGACCCCTGATGATTCCATCTCATGGCTGTTGAATTTAATCACCACATTATCATGGGCAAATTGGGTATTGCACTGATGCGGCAATTGTAAGGCTTTTGGGTTGTGGGTGGTGGGGTTGCTGGATTTGAATTAAGCCTTCTAGTGAGGTGCTGAAGCTTCCAAAGGAGGTGCTTGATGTTCTCCAGAACCAAGTTTTTGGGTTTGATACCTTTTTCGTTACAGGTCAGGAACCATATGAGGTGAGCTAAACAACTGAGAATGAAAGTATTTCTTTTCTGCTCACATCGTTTGAAAGTCATCAACAGAAACCAAATGCATTGTACTCAGCAGGAATTTGCTTCTTCTATTGTAAAAAGCCAGCAGCTAAACTTGCCAAACAGCTAACTGGTCATATACTCCAGCACTACTGCAGTGTCAAATTGAGCTTCAGTAGGCTGAGGGATCTTTAGATGAGATACTGGAGCTGATGTCCAGAGACATTTGTGGTCATTTTTGTCTACTGTCTGTGGAACTTGCAATAGGGAGGCGTGCTCTTCAAGGGAAATATGCGTGGTGACTCCTCTAAATGCTATGTAAAGCTCTCGAAGCGCCTGAAGGTACACATGGGTTTGAAGGTCTTGACCTACACATAGGTTTGAAGGTCTTGTAGGTACAAATGGGTTTGAAGGGTTTTGTAGGTACATATGGATTAAAGGGTTTTGCAGCTTGACTGAATGATGCAGATGGAGTCTCTTTGGGATGCAATCAGTCTACTTGGCTTCGATCAGCTGAATGTTTCAAGCACAGCTTTGATCACTTGGGAGGATGAGATGTCTGGATACTAAGAAAGTGCACTCTTTTGACATATAGGAAAAGTTTGGAGAGCAATACAAACTGTTTCTGCTGGTAAATCCACAGGACGACAGACCTGTGGCAGCTGTGGTTCCATCAGAGTCTCTTGAGCCTGACATTGCCCGTGAGCATTACTGTGTTTTGGCATCTTTATATTTTGTTTGAGCCCTCTATCAAGTGTGACATGACTGACTCTTGTCCCTCCCCACAGCCAACACAATAATTGACAAATATACTGACAAAACCTGAGTTGATATGTGGGTGTGTGTGGACTGTCCACAGCTGTACCAGAGTGGTTTGCTGCAGGAGCTTTTGGTTTGGTGACAATTGGCACAATCATTCTGCGCAACTCCCCTGCTGCCCAAATCAACTTCTCGTAAGTATATACTCTTTTCGCCACCATTGAATGGAGTTGGCACTCAAATCAGAACTTACCCAAGTGCCAAGGAAACTGTGAGTTTGAAAGAAGAACAAAACAGAGGAGGCAAATGTCTGTTGAAGAAAAAATACCAATGTGATTTGCCTTAAACCCTGTCAAACTGGGAAATGGAAAGTTGATTGTTATACCAGCCCTATATTTGTGACAAGAGTGAAGACACTTTGCATTAACAGCTTCTTTTGCATTGTTGCAATTTGTAGTTCTGTTGTTGAGAACCCAGCACTCCTAGCGGATGGGTTGTTGGGCGCACTGGTTACATTTGCAGTGCTCTTGGCTCATGAAGCAGGCCACCTTTATGCTGCTCAAAAAGTTGGAGCAAAGCTTGGCTTCCCATACCTTGTTCCCAGCTGGCAGGCATGAGTGGCCTCTCTTCTCTAGAGAAATTAGCTTGTTTCTGCTGACAAAATATCATTTTTTGTTTCTGCAAAATGTCCGGAGCTTTGCACCAATATGAAGTGTAGAATTTGATCAAGTCTAGCAATTAGCACAACATGAGTAAAGTGCAGAAGTGACATAAATCCTTCTACTAAAATTCATGCTTCAAAGAGTAGATCTAGCGAGAAAAAAAGGGGACCAGGAACAGCCTTTTTCTTATTATTGTCATACTCTGTCTTGCAGTTAGGATCATTTGGTAGCATAACACGAATTACAAGCATAGTCACAAACCGGCAAGAACTGCTGCAAGTGGCTGTCACAGGTCCAATAGCAGGGGCAGCACTTGGACTCACCCTTGTATTACTTGGCCTTTTACTCTCCCCAAGTGAAGGCCAAGGCATTGTTGTGAACACATCCATTTTTCATGACTCTTTCCTCATTGGTGGCTTGGGTAAGATCTGCTGCCAACTTTCTATTGCCTTTACTGAATGGTGGCTTGGGTAAGATCCATGAGCACTTTCTATTTGTCTTCTTAGGGACAGCCACCACCCACATTGTGCAATGTGCATGTACTGCAGTAGTGAGCACTATGAACTGAAGGGTTTAGGGTTCAGGGTTTTTATTAGGCTTCTTCCTCAACTTTCTATTCTGTTTTTCATTATTGTCCTTCAATTGTGTTGGCTTTAACTTCTAAACTTGCACTCTTCTTTTGTGATTGCAGCAAAATTGTTCATGGGCAGTTCTTTGACAGATGGTACTCAAGTAGCTGTCAACCCTTTAGTACTCTCCGCATGGGCAGGACTTCTTATCAATGCTATCAACAGCATACCTGTGGGTGAGCTTGATGGTGGACGGATCTCACAAGCACTCTGGGGCCGAAAGGTTTTCCCACCTACCCACCCATAATGATGGTCTTGAAGGATGTGCCAATAGAGAAACAATAATAGTGTGGCTGTTGAGGTCTTCTGGAAAATGGTTTGTAATATCAAATGTCACCACACTGACAAGATCAAGTTTTTTTGGGGGGGATTGGTTGGAAACAGGCATGGTCACGTATCAACGGCGTATCAATTGCACTCCTTGGACTGTCTGGAATTTTCAATGATGTTGCATTGTACTGGGTGGTGCTGATTCTGTTTATTCAAAGAGGTCCTATCCCTCCCCAAGCTGATGAAATCACAGCTCCTGACAATACATATGTCACTGCAGGTGTGGTGGTCTTACTGCTAGGATTGCTCATCTGTGCTCCTCTCCCTTTCTCATTTTAGCTTCAAAAACTGCCAGCTTGGTGAAGTCTGCTGATTCTGTGAAAAACAAAAGCTCCAAAATCTGTTCCAAGCACAAAGACTAAAAATTTGTAACAAAAAGTTGCAAAGAAATCTTGGAGAGGGAGATTTGCATTGTTGCTCTCTCCTGATTTAACCTTCACTAAAAACAACCTCCAAGATTGTATAGTAGATCCAGTACTAGTACTACTTCTGCCAGCTCAAAGATAGCTTGCAATTTTTTTATTTTCCTAACCCAAGCAAGATGGGTTCTTGCACAAGTGATTGAATGCCTTGACCATGTGCACTTCTCACATGTGCTCCAAATTTTAGCACATTTGGAGTGTGATCTAACCACCAACATGCTTTGGAATGCCACATTGATTCACTATGAGCATGCTCTAACTACCAGCGTGCTTTGAGGCACAACATTGATTTACCAACAATTTGTATTGTTATCAAAACTTCAGCTACCTTGTCAAATCATCAGTTACCTTCAGAATCAAAGGTATTTTGTGCAGGGTAAGTACCTAGGATTAGGGCATATTACCAGAGCAAGGGCCTGCATGAGGCAATAGTTGAGCACAAACCCAATTCTGGTAATGCCCTTGTACAAGGCCCATATCGATTGTAAAGAAAGAGGTTAATGGACAAGATCAAATAAGGTGGATGTAGAATTAGTGGCTGTAATAGATCTGTATGACTTTATAAACCTGACTTGTAAATTGCAGGAACTTTATGAAGTGGAAGAACCCTCCTTGAAATGAAATATACTCTCATTGAAATGGAGGCAAATTACACCAAAGAGCGATGCCTCCATTTTATGCGATGCCTCCATTTTATGCATTGACAATTCAATGCATTCGTGAAATCAAAATTTAAGGATTTAGGGATCACAATTTAGTAAAATCTTGTTTTCACTTGAACTTTAGGGATTACTGCTTTTTACAATCTTGAACTTGATGCAATTATAGAATTCTTCAAATCTCATTTCAATTGTGAATTTATGTTTTTTCCATAGTAGGTACACCACAAATTTGTATATGGAAAACAGTGCACTCCCCAATGCACTCCCAGTTGAATGCCAACTACAGGCTCAAAGCCACCCAATTTTATTAAAATAGACCTGGTGAACCATCCTCCACGATCCCAGATCACCCTCAATCTGCAATCTTAAAAATTAAAATCAATGGGCACACTATTACATCCACAGAAGGAAAGGACACTAAACTTCCTACCTAAATGCATATTCAGGTGCCATATTGCAAATGCAGTTTGCTGGAAACAGTTGCTTTATATGACATCTCCAAGAGTGCTCGGTATGTGACCTTGTAAAATATTCTCTTTTTTCCAACCCAACCCCAGCCATAAAATTAAAACTGGGACTGCAAATAGGTGGGGACAACTAATAGCAAACCACCTAAACAATGAGCAACTGTCAAATCATATTTATTACTCTTCTCTGTCAGGTGTTAGGCATTGCTGCACCATTTACAAGAGTCAACAAACCGTGCAAAAATGCTGGGCCAAAACCATTTTGCAGAGCCTAACCAATATGTTTTGACTTTTCTTCAAAGTCACTGGCAGAGTTGCTCTTAGTTAGCCACATCAAAACGGACTTTACCCAGTGCCATACTTCTTCAAGTGGTAGCTTCTTCAAAATTAAAAAAACTTAGGAAGAATCTCATTGTACTTCCACTCTCAAACCCCCAACCCCATCTCATTTGTGTATCTGCCATGAAGTCCTAATCTTGATGCACAGCATAAACTAAATATGCAAAGCCAAATATTTTGTTGCGTTCTAGTCATCGAATCACCTCCTACCTGCACCCACCACATTCTTTCAACCATATCAGTTATCTATCAGTTCAGAATGCATGATTCAAAGCTGCATTGCCCAAAGATTTGAACAACAGTAATATGCAATGTCCTCCCTGGTACTGCTTCTGGGAGGATCACAGATGTGTAAAATTAAATAATTAAGCTGGAGATCTTAAGAACTTGGTGGGTTAAAGGGGACTACTCCCAGTATTACCTCCTCTACCACCACGTCCACCTCGTCCTCTCCCACGTCCTCCAAAATCACCCCTGCCTCCCCTACCTGCTCTTCCTGTGAGAAGTCCATTAAGTCATCCAAACTCAGTGAAATTCCTTGAATCACCAACATACCAAAATCTTTCAATTTAGTCTGACAAGATGAAAATCAGTTTGAATGACCTACCACGGTCATTCCCACGACCACCACCACGTCCACCACGGTCACCTCCACGACCACCAAAACCACCCCGGCCCCTACTGCCACCACCACCACCCCCAGGTTCACCAGCCTCATCCACCACCAGTGATTGGCCAGCGTAATCAGTCCCATTTAAATCCAGAGCTTTTGATAATGAATCCTTGGTCTTAAACTCAATGTACGCAAATCTGCAGTCACACAATATGAGACATTCAGTTTGAGAATGCACCCCACAAGAACACCACTGCATGTCATGCATAATTGCTGGGCATCATCTGTTTAGTTAGCTTTTCTCATTTGCTTGCATATATGGTGAAGGTGAACATACAAGGACATCATCTAGGCAGCCAAACATGATGAAAGAATGTGAGGGTTAGAAGTCCCCTGAGAAAAATCATCTTCCAGACCAAGACAAATGACAACAAGAAAGTATGGCCCACCCTTTGATCTGTCCTGTTTCACGGTCAGTTGGGATTCGCACAGTGGCAATATCTCCACATTCACTGAAAAACTCCGTCAAGCCACTCCGGATCTGTACCACACCATCATTTACCTCATGACATACATCATGAGACTCGGACATACTTGTATAACAAATAGATCCATGAAAGCTTGGCAACATTCTTAGACTGTGAAATAACATCACAACTGCAAAAACTTACGTTATCCTCATCATCATTCTTGTTGAAGCCCTTAATGAAAGCAGTTTTTCCAGAGCCTGTCCTAGGTGTCCCAGCATTTGGCCTGCAACATCATTAATGACATCAGATCCACTGATAATATCTTGCTACCCAGCATTCTGATGAACCCAACCCATTGATCCAGCAAGTTTCAGTGCAAATTTGGTGATTAGGCCTGCTATCTTCCAGGTTATGAGTTCAGAACGTTTTCCACTGAAATATCTAGTTCAGAATCAGACTTACACTGATGCACCACGCTCCTTAGCAAGGTCAATGAAAAGATCCCTTCCTTCCAAGGTTTCACCACTCTTCAGTACTGCCTGCATAGCTCAAAACATCATCAAGGGCAAATATGGCAACATGCTAACATGGGGACAACATACTCCACGATGCAAAAGCAAAAGGGAAATATGGAGTATTATGAGCATTTCACCTTCTTTGCTTCTTCCTCAGTCTCAAATTCAATATGCCCATAACCTTTAGAGCGTCCATTCTCATCTTTAGCAAGTCTCACATCAGCAACCTCCCCAACATCATGGAAAAACTCAGAGCTGGAGGGAAAAAAACAGTGTTAGAAAAGTGACCATAAACTTACAGAAGTGCACACAATGCTATATTACTCCAGGAGACTACAGCTGACCATGCCAAACAAGCAAGCTGCTTAAGCACCAACATGATTCAAGTTAACATGGAACAAGAAACTCACATGGTGTCCTCATCAACACTCCATGCTATGTTTTTCACAAAGATTGTCTTAGTTCCTCCAACTCCACTTGCCTTTACTTTTGTTGGAGTCTTAGTCTGCAGAAACATCATCAATGTTACAAAAGCTCAATGAAATAACATAATGATAGTGGTAGAAATCTATGTGATGAAATCATAGACTAATTACTTTTCCACTAGGGTTGGACAAAAGAAACCTGAGGCTTCTCATCCTCCTCTGAATCCTCCTCTGAATCCTCCTCTGAATCCCTGGCAGTCACCTTCCCATTTTGTGGCTGTTAAAATATCAAATGTTAGCATCAGAAGTCCCACTAGAGAACATTGTTGGCACATGCAATAACCAATAGTAAGATGTGCAAAACCAATTTGGTGAAATTACTGAATTTTACAGAGCTTAAAAGGAAGATGGAACTTCAGAATCTCTGCACTAGAGTGATGATGCTCACTACGTATGCTGTAACTACACTTGACTGAAGGATGGAGATGTACATTACCTTCACATCTTCCTCATCATCTTCATCTTCTTCATCCTCATCATCCTGAATTTTGGGTGCTGGATGGGTGACAGATTTCACCACCTTTTTCACTGGCTGAATTCATGGAAAGAACCGACACTTGAGATTCCAGGTTTTCCATCAGTATTATTCTACAGATTGCAGTTCTTGATGCATAATTTAAGGATATCAGCAAATTATGCTGCAGCATACAACTCCAAATTATCAAGATCACACCTTCTCATCTTCCTCTGATTCCATATCCTCATCAGAACTGTCATCATTGTCATCAGCAGGCTTTCCATTCTTTACAGGAACCAATTCCTGTCAGGATCAAGTGAAAGAAAGATGTCAAACCCTTTGGTTGAAAGATAATGAACAAGTGCATACAAATGTGCTTTCTGCTTCAAAAGCCCAGCAAGGTTGGATTGTTCTGAATTTGTTAATTACGTCAATCCAGACCCCACTGTTACAAGTTACAATAGGCTCCACCAAGGACCAAGTCATCTGAAGAAAGTAAAAAACTATCAAAAAAGGTGCAAAATGAAACCAGAGTCTACCTCTTCCTCAACATCAGAGTCCTCTTCCTCCTCAATGACCTTGGGAATAGGCACAATCTTTTTCTGAAACTTTTTCTTCTTTAATTTTGGTCCAGCAGCAGCTGCTGATGAAGCTCTCTTGCCTACATTTACAACAGTAGTTTGGGAGTAAGTAAGATTTACAACAAATGCAAAAGAAAGCTTTCACAGAAGCTCAAAAGTGCTCAAAAGGTGATAAATAGAGAAAACCACACCTGGGCCCTTCTCTGCCTTCAGAACTGCAATGGGTTTACCAGCCTACAGAACAGCCAACAAAACATGAGTTTCAAATCGTTGCTGAAGAAATGCACTCTTCATCCAGAAACAAATTAGAATGTAGTAACAAACTCAAACTCAAGTATCTGAGAATTGCAGCTGGAAGATCCAAAACAATAGGGCACCACAATACTCAAGAATTCTGATGCTCAGAAAACAAAAACTTCACCAAAGTCAACAAAGAGGGGTGGGTGCTACACACCTTCTTCTTAGTCTTGGTCATCGTTCCCAATTGTTGTCTGATCAAAACAATGCTGCAAAATCGCACAGAAAAAGAGCAAACTGGGTCACTGAACAACACGATGGTGAATCAATACTCTGAATAGGTGATCAATTCACCCTCACAGCCATCCAGTCAAAAATTGCCAGGGGTGCATTCAGTGGGGGGGGGCATAAAAGCCAAAGTCCAAAAGAACTGCTTGCAAACACACTCACACCGAAAGTAGAAAAACAAACATTTCAGCAAAAAGCACAAACACACACGCACACAATCTAAGCATCAATGCTGTGAGGCCACAGATTCTGGGGTCAGCAATAAGAAATAACACAATCCAACCAAGAGGGTTTTGAGCAACAAAAACACACAAACCAATAGAGCAGAAACCTGACCACAAGGCACAATCAGACATGAAACCCTAAACCCTAAACCTCTCAAACCTCCGGAAACCTAATACAAAACAGAACAAAACTCCACAACCCTGAACATTGAGCTAAACAACAACAACAAAAAGAGCTTCAAGAGGAGCTAAAAGAGAGGGAAAGAGAATGCCACTGTACATACATCTGAAAGCATGAAAACTGGAGCTACAAAAAACCCAACCCTAAAATGTGCTGTAGCTGTCCATTCTAAGCACCAGAACAAACAAGAGGTTAGAGGGCAAGAAGAATGGGGTAAATACCTGTTGTGTATAGGATTGCGGGAGTGATAGAAAACTGCTGACACGGATCCAAACAAGAAAAAGAAGAAGAAGATGAAGCGGCGACCAACACAAACTCCGATGCCGCAACGGGAAAGAGAAGGGAAGACGAACGCAGCAGCGCAGTGCGAAAGCCTTAGTCGCTTCAATCTCTAACTCTGCAGTATCGAGGTCCTGATTCTTCGTCAGGTCCTGAAATAGAGGTCTTGAACAGTTCAGGATCTCGACTGTTCATGAGGTCCTGACTCCTGGCCAGAGTGAACCAGCAGCACCCCACCAAGGCACCAGTTGGCCGTTCTGTCCATAGGATGGGCTGCGTTTTTTCATCCGGCTCCTTACCCTGAGTTAACCAACATTGTACCACAGTCAACCTTTTCATGGCCGTTTTCTCCCAACCCTCACCTCCATACTATCCTCCCACCTCCCTAAATCTTAGCCCTATGTACCAAGTGCCGATCAACCCTCCTAAATACTTACCATGTATCTTTTCTTGGCTAAATCTTTATTTCTCGGCAAAACCTTTATCCCTTCTTAAATAATTCTATTTTGTTTTTTACAAAACTTTTTTTTTTGACAAAACATTTATATTTTCTTGATTAAACCTTGACCTTTTCTGACAAAACCTTTATCTTTTCATGATTAAACCTTCATTTATTGTCAAAACTTTTTTTTTTTTCATAGTGAAGTTTTTACCTTTCAACAAAAAATTTATTTTTTCTTTGTTAAACCTTTAACTCTCATCAAACCTTTATATTTTCCTAACTAAACCTCAATGTTTCAACAAAATTTTACTCTATTCTTGGTTAAACATTTATTTGTTTCAAAATATATAATTTCTTAATTTCTTAATTAAACTTTTACTTGTCAACGAAATCTTTATTTTTTTTTAACAAAACCTTTACCTTTTAACAAAACCTATTTATGTTTTAAATAAATCTCTACCTTTCAACAAAACCTTTATTTCTTATCAAAACTTTTCCATGTTTTAGATAAACCTTTACTTATCAACAAAATCTTTCTACTACTTAATTAAACGTATACTTTTTCTAGCTAAAACTTCTATTTCTCAGAAAAACTTACCTACCCATCTATTGTTGTACGTACCTAACACTTGCATGTTATCAATTTTGGTTGATGAAATTATAGTGCAAAATGCAAGGATTGAAAAGAGCCCACCAATAACTATTTTAGTTTTATTTCAACCTTTGATGACGATAAATTATTAACCCCAAATGCAAGTATTACAATTATTTTAAAAAATCAACATCAATTCTAAACCTTCATTTCCATTACTTGTCACAAGCATGAAAACAATCAAGATCACAAGATTTTTCTAACCAAAATGAAAACAAGGGCATGCTTAGTTTCAAATCTAGATTATGAAACCAAAAAAACAATAATAATAACACAACAAGTGCAAACAAGGATCCAATAATATTTTATTGCAAAAAATAAACAAAACAATGTTATGACAAGAAAACATACCCAAAATTGATGTTAAATAGATTAAAAGTAATGAAAAATTTTACGTATATTTATACCCATTTTACATAATCCCTAATCTACATGTGACCCATGTTCACCCATGTGTGAACTATGAATGAATTAAAATTTAACAAATAGTGAATTTAAACTTAACTTAAAATGAATTAAAAGTTAATTGGAAATGAATTATAAGTTAACTAAAAATGAACTAAAAACTAATTAGAAGTGAATGAAAAGTAAAACTTAAATTTAACTAATAACTAATTAAAAGTGAATTGAAATTAAATTTAAAAATAGGTACAAGTTCATTATAAGTCATGGATGAACATTCAAATGAACAAACCCCATGGCATTGGCATCCATGACACTATGGACCATTTAATGCATGATACACTTAATTTAATTAAGTAATGGGACTAGGTGGTTTTCATAGGTCCTCATGTGTGGGTATTGTTGGAATGATTTTAATGTAAATTTGATAAAAAAATTTCAAATCTTTAAAAAATCCTAAATTATCTTTTGAAACCATGAAATTAGGAAAGAGCCATGTTCACAAATCTCAACTAAACACATTCAAAACATTTAAATTATTTTTTAAATGTAAAAATAATCACATACCTTTAACAAAGTTGTAAATGAAGCATTTTAACATTATAATAACCCATTTGTATCATATGCAGAAACTATCATAGAACCTTTGCGATTTTGATTGTTTGTTATCGATTTTTTTTTCATTTTTCATTTCACTAATAAAAATTTTTAAAATTGAAATCTTCAACTATATTCAATTATGTGAAAATATATATAAATTCGGCAAATTAAGTACATTGGGTATTGTTGCAAAATGATAATGTTAATTAAGATCATAACAATTTGCATACACATGCCACCGAATTGTGTTCATCTGTATTGCCACCAAATTATTTCTTATTCTTGAACTTCAACCTTCATTTACTTTGTTTTAGCCCTTGGCACATATTAGCCTCACACTCTCACATTACACTTGCCAACCTTTCCTTTTCTACTTTAAATTACATATTTTAACTTAAAAGTTTAGCTTGAAGTATTTGTGCAAAATGGTGAACAATAAATGACAAAAATTCATTACTATTTCATTTCAAACAATTTCAAGGGAAGAGAAGATGCAATTTGAGAAAAGTTCGAGAAATAAGAGAAAGTAACAACCATGCAATATTATCCATTGTGTAGAGAAAGAATCACCTAATTGATAAACCTAAATAACAACAAAATGTGAAACTTTTGAATGAACAAGAGAACATGAAAGATGCCATTGAAAGCAAGAGACCATCAAAACATATTAGAAAATGAGTGGGGTATCAAAATTGGTTCCAACCACATCTATGGCCATAAATTTTAATAATGGTGAAAATATATGCAAACAATAAAATTATTCCTACATTATTATAGACCATTTACAAATCACTAAAAATTCCTAGTCCTTATACAAAATTGACCAATGGAACAATGTGGTAATGGTTTACAAAGGATGGGGTGTTGAAAGAAAATTACATTCAAGTTACAAAATGTGGGACAATAGTGAAAAATCCCAAATATAACATGCTTGAACTTGAAGAACATTTCAAGCTAAAAGATGTGATGGTGCACATCCTATAAAATTAGGCAAACAAGCTAACCATTATCAACATGTATTGTGCAACCCATCCTCAAAGGTATAATACAATCCATTGTTCATGAACTTATAAAACCTAGAAGTGAAAAATGTATTGTCACAATAGAATGATCTAGACAATTCATGAAACAATACATGTGTTGGACTTACCATGTGGCAACCATTGTTGCAAGCAAATTTCCATTAAATTTGTTTACTCAAGGTTACACCATTTCTTATAAGGTTGTTTATTTGCATTATGAGAAAAAATGGGTTTTGCAACTAACCTTGCAATTCAATTTTTTAATTATAGAAGACACTTGCAATTCATTGTATTTATATGTCATGAATGTTAATGGACAAGTTGCATGAGTTGTAGTGTTGTAACTCACTATATATATGATGCAATTCATTGTAATTCAATTGTAACTCTATCAAAACAATTCATTTTCAACCATTATGCAACTCCATTATAATATCACCCATGATCTCATGTTGACAACATTGATTGTCATCCGCCTATTAAAATCTTAACACATGACATTTAAAAAAAATCTTGACATAAAAATTATTTCTTTTTGAAATATTGATTTTCATTGTTCATTATGATTGTTAATGATGGTCCAAAATTATGACATGTGGCATAATAAAAAAACACCACATGGTATATTAATTATATTTTGGAATAAATAAATAAATAAATCTAATTTAACAACTAGGTAGGTTATACATAACCATACGTTGGTTGGTTGGTTGGTAGGTTTAAAAACCTACATACCTACGTATTAATTTTCGACTTACCTACCAACTTAGGGTCATATATAGGTAGAAAAATAGAATAATAACCATGAAATTTTATTTTTTAATTTTATGTTTTATTAAGCTTTTGTGAATTCATCCCAAAATGACAATTATATTTCAACGTGCGAATATGAAGGAAAAAACCTTCTTTATATAGTTTGTGACATGGGATTCAAATACAAAGCATCTGGGTTAAATCTTTTAGTTGTTCCTTAGTTGCAATTAAGTTACAACTATAACATTTAACCACTTAGGGCATGCCAAATCCAAGGGGAGGGCTTCATTGTTTATAGTGTTTAAACAAAACTTGAACCCTTTTTATTGGCGCTTCTAAGGCATTAAAAATTGTCAAAAATGAAATAGAATTGAGAAAGTTATGGCCCCCCAAAATAAAAAAGGTCAAAAAAAGAAAAAAAACAAACCATTGAATGCTACAAAGGCCAATTCCCAAATATCTAAAAGACTCCTTATATTTTGTTTTATTACTATTAAAATTCAAAGATGATTTGTAGAACTTTAAGTGGCGCTCCTATAACATTTTAAATCATTTAATATGAATAATAAATAAGAAATTTATGAGGTTTCAAAGTAGGAGGGGTCCCAAATAAAATAAAATAAAATAAAATTGTAAGTTGAAAATTTTATTTATCTTCTTGTTATTTTTTCATTACTTCTTTTCCTTTACATTTCAAATATGAAATGTAAAGAAGCTTTACATTCTAAAGCTTAAAATAACATTCCCATAACATTTTAAAGCACTCAAAATGAAACATGTATGATGAAGATATAAATAACTAACAAATATGTATTTTTATTAAGTTATAAATAGTTGTATTATAATCATAACATAGTTGAATAATAGTATTTTAGTAATGGTGCACTAATGGTTGGGCTAATTGTATCAATGGGAATTATAATAAAAAACTGGTTGCAAATGTATTCCATGATGGGTGGTGGAAATGTGGACACGTGGCATGATTGCATGTATGTACATTGTACCTAATTCCAACATTGTTGTTGTTTTAGTGGTACATTTACAACAATTTTAAACTAGCTACCACATGCAACTATTATAAAAGTCAAACATGGTTGACTACATGTATATGTATAATGTATATAAATTATCAAATAAAATACTCATTTTCAATTCACTTACAACTATAATACAATTAACTAATTTTTTGACATGACAATTTATTTATTAGTACATTGTATTTCTAGGTGGATAGTTGCACATTAGTTATAATACCCAAAATATAGTTCCACAATAGTTGTATATAAGTTGTTTTTTGAATTTTAGTTACAGGGTAGTGTGATTTCGACAAATGCAATTTCTCATAGTGTTGGTGAAAACACATTCCATTCAACGAACACTTGTGAACAATGATCAAATTAAACTCTATTTTGTCCCTAATGGTGTTGAAAAAACATGGGAGCCAAAGGGTGCCAAACATGTGTAAATGTTAGGTTTTGAATATAAGAGACAAATCATATTGGTGATATCCTTTAGTGCTACAAGGGATTTAGTTCCACCACATATTGTGTCTACTAGCATTATATCAAAAGCATTTCCAACAAACAACCAAGGAGAAACAAATTGCATCAAAGAGGGTTGGGACCTTACATTTGGTGAAAACCGTATTGGTTGTCCTTGGAAACAACCAAGAAGTTTGTCACAAACATTTTCTTTCCTTAATTGCAATCATATATTCAAATTTTAAGGCTATATAAGGAGTAGAAGATAGTGTGTATAATAGATTGTTGGAGTTTCCACATTAGTAAAAAGTTTATAGATTGACTAAAAAGAATAACATGCAAACATGTTGATTTTTGTTCTTGTTAATTGCACAAGTGAATTACAACCAACAAATGTGATTATGCAAAAGCTAGTCAAACATGCATTCAAAGTTTATTTCAACTCATGGACTTTTCGAACAATTAAATATTAGATTGATGGTGGTTAAGAACCAATGGCAAATTTCAAAATGGGTTTTAAGGTAAACCTAAAACCTAAAATTTGTGGTTGGTTACATGAGGCATGGATCAAGGTGAAAGCCATGAAATCAATAATCATCAAATGATGGGATGTAAGACAATTAATAATTATGGAAGCCAATAGTATAACACCACTTTTCAAAAAAACAATAATTGCAAAATAAATAGTGTAAGTGGATGCTAATGTTGATTCGACCTTTCTAATGTTAAAAGTTGTTGAAAATTGCCTTTAGCTTACATTTACAATGTAATCCACAAATGTATGGCCCTTAAGAACAATAGATAAGATGTGTGCATAAACAAGGAAAAACAAATTAGGCTAGATATTAAAAAATATGGTTGATGAACATGGATGATGCACACATCAAGATGGGATGATGCATTTTGACTTAGTGAAGTTAACTTGTTTGAAAGAGTGGGAGATTCAGATATTCTAGTATAACATATAATTTTAGACTCTAGGCTCTAGTTTGATCATTTATAGCAACAACAACACAATTTGGATACAGTAATCCTTGAGAATTAATAGTGATAGAATTTAAGTAGATGTCCTTGTGTAAATAAATGAAAAACTTGTTCCTTCTTTCTTCACTCAAAGCTTGATGTTAATATCCTTGAACATCACCTATAGAACCCTTGGTGTTGCCTAAATGGGTTGACTTGCACATCCATAAATTGTTTTGGGTTAAGAACCGTTGTGTGCATTAGAAACTTTCAACATGCCTTGACCAAGCTTTCAATTATTTGGTAGGCCAACATATCCACAATAAACATGTTTCATGACTTAAGTTGTAGAGGTGTTGTCTTGGATGACTATCAAACATTAAAAGTAAACAACTAGCTAAAAAAGAACAATGAACACAAACTCGTCAATTTTTCTTAGTCCTCCATATTACAAGGACTAGTATGCAAGGCTTGAGAAGTTTGGACTTGCATGCCATCATGTCCAAGACAATAGGTGTGCTATTGCTACAACTTCTTGAAGAAGAGCAATTTGTTTTTGATACTTGAAACTAGTGAGCTTGAAACCAATGTCGTTATTGTAGTAGTTGCATTTATGGGAAACGTGTAACCCATCCACCATCATGCACAAATGCCTCATCTCCATTTAAAGCATGAAATGGTATCCAATTTCTTCGAAGCCTGAATATGTGCCTTCGGACAATCTCTTACCAAATACTCTCTCATCTATGCATGTGTCCATTCTCTCCTATACTTGTCACAATTGGCAATATTGACTTTCAAACCTATGCAGAAATGTTTCTAGACTTTTTGCAATGAAATTATATCTGCTGGTGTACATGGGTTGTAGGAAAGCTCAAGGGAAGCAGAAAATTATCTGTCAAAAGTTTGCAATGTCATTAGACAGTCCAAATGGAATTTGAACAAACACCTTTGTAAACACACAGAGCTCGTGGTTGAAAAGTGGCTATCAGCCTCATTACATGAACTTTTCTGTTCTACGTACATCTTTACTGCAAGGATTCAGAAAATGATCAACATGCTGATCACAACAGATTATAGCATTGAGAAATCTTTGTTCTGAGGCATAATTGATTTCACAATGGTAGGTGTAGTCTGACACCTTGACTTTGCATTCCAAGTGAGAGGATCAGTGCTACAGGTTTGAAAAAGCATTCTGACTATAACTGAAACAATGAGATTTGCAAATCGTGAGGAGAGCCTCCTCACTCACTGTCAAGATCAAGAGTAACATGACCATGTCTGTAAAGATTGATTCCAGATTTTCTTCATTAGAAACTCCCATAAAAGACAGACAAACTGGTTAACAACAGCACCTGTTTGAAGAATGGGATAAACTCAACGTTGCACCAACACATTATGTGACAAAGATTTGTAGAATTGGTTTTCCAAGAGCTCTTGATTATGCAGGTAATCACTTTTATGGCTGTGATGTTCTTGCTTGCAAAATGCTAAAAGTCAACAACATCTAAACTGTTCAACCCCTTGACTTTCTGCATCAAACGAACCCACCAAATGTGTTGGTCCTTAGCATACTCCAAGCACAATAAAAAGAACACACAAAATCACTACTAACTAGAAGAAAATCAGACCCACATTACAGTACAAGTTGAAATGTCACATCACATTAAGGACAGAAACATACCCGGATAAATTTTTTAGGATCATCAAGGTTTGTGGAGCCCAGTACCACTTCTCGTTTCAATTGTGGAGTTAGCTTATGTGCTACTCGTAACTGTGGATTGGGTCAAACCATGAGAGTCAGAAAGAAGACTCAAGCACCAGCCAAAATACTAATTATTTTAAGCATTGATTCCAAAAGACCTGCTGAAATGGGACATACCTCTGATCGAGTCATTCCTCCAATGATGAAAACAAAAATGCGCTTTCCATTAATTTTGGGATCGCTGACAGCTGTTTTAAGAACAGAGTCACTGCCAACCACAAAATGCAGATTAGACAACGCCCAAGCATGTTTTGATGCTGTAATTTTGGAACACAGAAGCATGGTAACCTTCTGATCACTGATTACATGATAAAGACAGATAAGATGACTTTTTCTGCAGAAATTGTCTCTGGAGTTCTATCCAGAGGACTGAAGCTGTATAGATGTCTCTAAGGACATGATAATATCTTTCCCCAAATTTCAAATTGACACCAAGAAATGCACCATAAAATATGAGACACGTCTGCATGAAGCAAACCTTGAGTAGCCATCATCAGATGGAGCTCGGCCCCTGGATGCCCATGTGGTACCAGGGCCTTTGGCAGTAGTGCGCATGGATTGCACTGGTTTAGAATGGGGGGCTGTTGGGGGTCGTGAAGATGGGGAGGAAGAGTGCATGGCACTTCCAGAGGGTTCTTTCAGATATGGATACTCTTCTCTGGAAAGTACACCCTTGTCTATGTCCTCCACAACATCCTGTATCACTCCAAACAACTCCTTCAGTCAGATACCCTAAATCCCATTTGGATCTATGTACTACCTATGGACCAAAATGCAGAGCCCTTAACAGATGATAGATTTATAGTCACATTAAGGGCAAGGGGTACCTGTATTAAGGGATAGAATCTTGAAAGCTGCCAACTTTCTTCATCCTGTTCTCTTGTCCTTCTGAGTGGTCGCTTGCTCTGCAATTGAAATACCATCAGAGTTTTACTCTGAAACTACTGAATATGCTGTATTGCTGGAGAACATGTGTGCTTGCATCACTAGTGTACCTTCCGTGCGCCAAATTTGAGAGCAAGCTTCTCAACTCCAGACTGTGGCTGCTTCTTTGACACTTGTACTCCCAGGAACTCTAAATTAGTGACTGCATTCATCTCATCACCACTTAGTCGAGCCAACTGCACAATGAAAAGAGAGACAATCCCTATCAGATCTTGCACAAAGCTTGCCTGAGTCATTTGGCTGAAAGAGACTTCAACTCCAGTCCCTCATTATGAACAACAAAACAATATAAACTCTTTCAGAAAAAAGGTAAGTACCACACTAGGAAATCAACACAGGCACAAAGGGTAGAGAAAGACCTTCATCCATTGCAAGCGCTTTGTTGCATCCAACTTTTCAGGATGTGTGGCAACATAAATCATTAAGAGTCGCAACTTGTTTTCTGAACTCATCTCCTGCAAATGATACTTCTCTAAGGCTCATGAACATGTTATACATCCATTGCTAATCCCTTGTTTAACTCATATCACAAACAAGAATGCAAAAGTACAAAAGCTTTGCTCAATGACCAGGATTGTAAGTCTAGTGACAAGCTATCTGCACCTGATTGACATTGAGGATGTTGATAAGTTCCTTGATAGTTGCATCTCCGTAGACAAAATCCTGCTCTAGGTTGCCAATATCACTTAAACCATCTTGCTTAATCTTGGCATTCAGCAATGTTGCAATCTGCATAAAACATGCATCCCAAACAAGACTTCCTTAACAACTGATCTCAAAGTGGGGCCATAGATTCCAGTTATGCTGATGGAACAATAGTGTTCTTGAGGAAGAGAACTCACATGAATGTGAAGGCTAAGCTTATCAAGCTGGTCACGATACTGTGGAAGGGCCTGCACAACCTTCTGCATGTCTCTTGTTGACAGCTCTTGTCCCTCTCTGTTCAAACAAGAAATTTCATTCAGGCCTTATGTGAGGGCCAAATGCCCAACTCTTGATCTGATACCCATGTCTTTAAGGGTGAAAAATTGTTCTTAAGCCCATTATATCCACTGGACAAGGACAACATGAATCTGAAAGCAAGAGGTGTGTACCTTGTACCCAGTTTAATCTGAGCTGCCTTATTCTTGGATGCAAAAGTTTGCATTTTATCTGTCAAGCGCACACTTGCCTGTAGCAGGGTTGTCCAGGAGTCAGTCCTCACAGAGGAGCACAGTATAATGCATTAAGGTCTCCTGGTGGATAAAACATGCAACTCACATGGACACAGAAAAAACTGTAGATGAAGAAGTCCTAATAAGCAGAGAAAGGTCTATTAACAAGGTACATACATCAGCAATGAAAAGGTCCCGGAGTTCCACCCAGATTGGATCATGCTCCTCCAGCAACACCTCCTTGTTCTCTCTCCTGCCTCCATTAGTTGTCTACAAGTAACATGGCACCCAAGGACACCATTCTCTTGCTTCATGCACATGGGACAATAGAAATACATGCTAGTTCTGCTCTGAGGTACAGGTAGATTCAAACATGCAGATGGGAACCGGATGAATTTTATAACACTCTTTGCTGATTGATCCAGGAGCACAATGAATGACAAGTTAAAGCACTGTGCACTTGACTCTTCTCCAGAGATGCCAAGATGACCCATGCAATGAGAATTTGTAAGGAAAACAAGTTCTGTCCACAGCAAGCCTCTCTTTGTACCACTACATACCACCTAGATTTGGTAAAAGTAGAAAAGTCAAAATTGGAAGTCTATGAGACATTGGGGAGCTGTTAAACACAATTCACTCCACTATTTCAAAACCAAAGATGAAACAGTTAAAAGTCATGGGAGGAGCAGGAATAGGTCTAGATACCTCATATATATACTTGTTGCCATCCATATCCAGGAGATCATGGCACATGGCATCATATGTCCACTCGTGTATGACAGATGCTACCTGCAAACAATCAAATGGTTTAATGGTTTCTCCCAAATTGTTTCAAAGTCAACCCTCTGGTCCCAGGACCCTTTCTGTCCAGGATCTTTTGTGTCACACATCTTCTCTCAAACTGAAAAAAGACCAAATTTTGTAACTTTTTTGGAGTCCATTCTTGAAGCTTGCAAACTCAAGACATTCCATAACACAAGGATGTGGTTGGTGCATACTGGGTCAATCGAGCGATCAACAATTATCAGGTCACAAGTTTCAACTTGTGGGAAGTTTAGCAGATTCGCTTTGTACTTCATCAGGCGGTCCCAAAGTGATGCTGCCACCTTTGTAGGCACTAGGTCACGACCTGTGGTGGTTGATGTGGAATCCATTGCAGCTGACCTGGCTGCGCGGTATCGCACATAAGGAAACTCCTAAAACAAATCCCCACCCATCATAAACCAGCTCAATACTTTGACATTGCAGCAGAGATCATCACCAAAGTGGTCAGGAAGGACAGACGAATTGGATGGTTTACAGGACCATATGTGCATTACCTTCATTGATGCAAACACAGTTGATAATCGTGTTGCAATTGTCTCAATGCATCTGTCAAACTCACGAGTCCCCTCATTGTTCTCTCCAAACAGAAGCTCCAATGCTTCATCATTGTCTGTGATAAAACCCTAAGGTGTGCTAAAAATTAGTTGACAACACTCCAGCAGTCCTACTAATCCTGCCTAACCAAACAACTCAATCACAAAGCACTGAATCTATCATCAACCTGTTTCTTTTTCTTGTTAGTGTACCAAACCTCAGAAATAAAGCAGGCTAAACCTCTTTCCCCAAGCTTTCTCAACAGACCATGAATGAAGCATCAGAAGTTTGTAGTTACATTGTTCTTTGCTGTGTATCTTCTCATCAACATCTCCACATGTTGAGATACTTATAGCAAAGAGGAATAGGGAACACAATGACAACAGCAATGTAATACCTGTGTGTCAATTGTCAAGTACTCCAGGTTCATCTGCACACATGAGTACAAATATTCAAGTTTCTGCACATAGTCCCAGCAATAGGTGGAAACACAATAGCATTTTATCAAGAGATACCAAACTGCAGCTGGCATTCAGCAAGCTAAATAAACAGGACTTTTTATACCTCTCGAAGAGCAGCAATTCGTGAAAGAACTGATTGGTCACTCTTGATAGCTTGTAGCAAGTCGCGACTGATTGGTGAGCTAAAAAATACATAGGCCCTGCCACACCAGTACTGAGAATTCACTCATGAGTAGACAAATAGGGAACTGTGCAAAGAAGCCTGAATGCAGCCAGCAGCAAGAAGTGTGACAAAATCCAGTTACAAAAACACAACTCTTCATTCAGAGAAAGAACACACTGAAAAGTGGAAGGATTGAGTACGCACTTCTTATAGAGAGGTGATTTCCCTGACATGTCCTGCATGAATTGTCTCACACTGCACAGAGAGAACCAGAACCTGAATCAGGAATAGGGAGAACCATTTCCAGATTGACTCTGCAAACTTTTAGGATTCAACAATCCAGAAACCAAAGATGAAAAGATGGGGTGTTTTGAAAACTACACAACCCACCTTTCTCGAGAAGGCTTGATAAAGTAGACAGCATCAAGAGCAGGTAGTGGCTGCCTCCGTTTATTGAGATCCTCAACCACTGCAACACATGACAAGTATTGGAAATTATCCATTCACTGCACAGGTACGCATCACATCTTCTTTGAGTACAGAGGGGCAAAATACTCTGTTGCCAGAACTGACAATCAGATCATTGATGGTTTTCTCATTGCAACGAGAGCAGGCAATGTATATGCCAGAGAAACAATGCTTACAGGAGATGCCTTCATCAGTGATATCAGCCATCTTGCAAGAGCACGACATCACCTTCACCGTAACTTCATCCATGATAAGAACCTGCAATCAAACCTCACAACAATGAAGCATCACCATATGAAATCTCCTGATTCTGCTCTCAGAACTCAGCTAGGTTATTAGGCTTCTCCTGAATTGCAATGCAACCAACTGAAAAACTTCAACCACACCGCAAACAACTGTGATGCAACCAACCAAAAAACCTTCAACTCAAACTACAAACAATTTTGTACTGGAAAGGTGAAGACAAAGTAGTGTCTTTTCCTCTAGTGTTTTACAACCTGATGTTCTACACAATTCAAACAGTGGAAGGAGATTTATTCATAGCTCAATAAACTGAGGGAGCTGTGGGAAAGGAGTCAAGAGAAACCACACACACCTTCCATTCTGCAGATCCTTTTCCCTTCCTTGCTGCATGCAGCATCTCCTGTAGAAGGCCTACATCATCAAAGTTTCAAAGCACTGCAGATCAGATCAGAGCTGCAAATCCTTTGAGCTTCCAGCAAGCCAACAACAATCTTCTACCATATCAATGGAAATTTTACAGCATGACCCAGTTGATCCAGATCTCTCAAACTCTGATGTAAGGAGCTGACTCAAAGAAGAAGAACCCCAAGTCCTCAAGCTTGTCAAAAAATCAGCTGCAATTCTCAAACCCCTCAAATCCTGAAGCCCCACTGAGCTGGTGACCTCAAGAAAAATCAGAGAATTGTATTCTCAAACGATGATGATGCACAGGATGCTGAGGTGAATCATCATCACCATCATCTCTCTGCATTAATCTAATTTATTTTGCAAAACCCTTTGTACCCAGGCAGAGATTAGAAGCTCAAGGGGGTTTGAGAGTCGAGATAGAGGATGTAGTAGATCCAACGGGGACCAGCACTCGCTCTCTCCTGCACTGCTACCCATGCCAGAGATTCTCCGGGAAGGAGGGAAGAGAAACACTCACGGTCTCGTGATATCTGGCGGAAGGTGCGAAATCCACCGCTGTGCGAAGAATCTGAGTCGCTCATGTTTGCTTTCTGTTCTCATCCACTGCCTCCCCTCCCGCTCTCTCTCCGTGTCTCTCTCTGTGTCCGCTGCACAGAAGGCGGATTCGTCTGTAGCCTTGCCTTCCCAATCCGAAGAGCATGCAGTTGCAAATCACCTCCTGCTCCCTAAGATTCTCTGTCTCTGTCTCTGTCTCTGTCTCTGTCTCTCTGCCCACAGAGCTCCTCAAGCCAGGCTCCTGGATGCAAGCCCCAGAAATGGAACCTGGAACCTCTGCTGCTGCGGCCTCGCGTCCAAATTCCTCTACCACAACGAAACCTCCACAATCGAGAGTCGAGAGAGTCTTTTCGGACGACAACAACAATCTGGTATCGCGCGAACAGTAGTAGTAGTAGTGACGAGTGTCCCTTGCACGTTCAAGCACCACCTTCTTGGGCACCACTTTCCCTCCCCGCGATCTCCGGAACCGCGATCTGCGATATTTTACAGCTGCGTGAGGACGACAAAAAGGCGAGAAAGTAGACGAAGTAGGAGGACGAGGAAGGAGGGAAACAACGATACACAAGACGAAGAAGAAGAAGATGCAGAAGAGAGGCTCTCCCTCCCTCCGCACTTGGCGTACCGCCTCTTGTCGATAAGCGCACACAAGTCGTCGGATGCCAAGCGTTCCTCTTACTTCCCTTCCTCCTTCCTCCTCCTTCTTCGTCGTGGTGTGTCGCTGTTGTTTGTCTCTTCTCGCCTTTGTCGCAACTGATTACGGCGGTCCCACCTCGACCCGGGAGATCCCACCCGGCGAGCAGAGACCTAAAGCAACTGCGACGCAACGAAGTAGAGGAGATTCCTCGGAAGAACGGCAACAACCACTGCCCGCGTTGAGGAGGGTTCTTCGGGTTGCGCGGGCTTGCGAGAGAGAGAGAGAGAGAGAGAGAGTTCGCACTTCGCACAGAGGCAGCCGTCTTCTTCTTCTTCTTCTGTGTAGGTACACACCACTCCGTCTTCGCTTGGAAAAGGATTTCGTCAGCTTCTTGCCACCAAGCGCAAGTGCATGCAAATCTTTCTTCTTCTCTCTTGTTGTACGTCTTGTTTTGCGTTTTTTCTTGGAGGGTCTGAGTAGGGACAGTAGGAGATGATGGACGACTCCTCGTCGGGGCACGGGAGGTTTGTTTGCAAAAGGAGTGACGAAGGATTGGAATATTGCTTTCAACAGTGTGTACAGAAGCTCTAGCTGTCTGCTGTTCTTGATAAGCAAACTCACTGACTTTTCCTTCCAGAGTCAAGAGTTTGATCGCATTGTTGTAGCAGCAGGAGGAGATGAGAGAGAGAGAGAGATCTGTGAACCTTTCATAGCAGCAAATTTTCTACTCAATCAATCCATCTTTGGAAGCATATTGCTGCAGCAAACATTGAAGCAACAGCTGCAGCAGTAACACATTCATGAATTATTTTTTTTCATCTCATCTGTTGCAAGAGAACCTCTAGTGCTCACATGTACACTGCACATTGAGCTTACAAATGAAAGGTTACCTTCATGGATGCACATTGAGCATTGAGCTTGCAAATGTCAGGCTACTTTCATGGATGTGCATTGAGCATCAAGCTTGCAAATGAAAGGTCACCTTCATGGATGTGCATTGGGCATTGAGCTTGCAAACTAAGTGTACCTTCATGTGCATTGAGCATCAAGCATGCAAACAAAGGTACCTCCATGTGCATTGAGCATCAAGCTTGCAAACAAAGGTACCTTCATGTGCACCAAGCATCAAGCTTGCAAACAAAAACAACTTCATGGTCTGATGCTTTTATAACTGACTCTCAGAGATTATGTTAACATTCAATTCTTGTCAGTTTTTTGTTTGGGTTTTGCTGGAACTGGACAAGACAATACTATGTTCAACAGTGCTGCTGGTATTGTTGTTGAGTTTTCTCCTCAATCTCAGAAAAGATATAAAACTCTTGGACACCACTGTGAGGATACATCATGCACTGTGAGGATACACAATCAATGTCAAGATGCAGATATATTGTGATCAAAGATGCTGGTCACATATTCTGTCTTTGGACATTACTGCTGCAATATAAACAGTACAAAAGAATCCATGGATATGTATGTGATCACCACAAGATTGTGGTCACAAAGTTTGTCCTTCAAGAATAAGGTCTGTCAATATACCAGTACAAAAGAATCCATGGATATGTATGTGATCACCACAAGATTGTGGTCACAAAGTTTGTCCTTCAAGAATAAGGTCTGTCAATATACCAGTACAAAAGAATCCATGGATATGTAGGTGATCACCACAAGGTTGTGGTCACAAAGTTTGTCTTTTGAGACTAACATGTGTCAATTTTTCTGTCAATGTAGCAGTACAAAGAATCTGTACATGTAGCAAAATTCTTTGTTCAGAAGACAAGAAATTTTCAGATCAATAGAAGGGGTACTGACCTTGATAAATCTGCAATCTGAGAATGTGCAGCTTGCAACATGATTAATGGCAGTCACAGCACCTACTGACCTTCATATCTGCAATCCAGGAAAGTGCAGCTCATGAAGTGATATGATGGCAGTGGTGGTACCCAGTGTGATAGCAGTGGCAATTTCTGCAAAGCATCATTGCCAGGGTATGTCAGTTAAGAAGCACTTCCAACTTCACCCATTAAAAGAAACCTTGCCATTTTGGTGGTGGCACAGTATCCTCAGTGTCATACCAGGAGGAACTATATACCACTTACATGCTACCATCACAGAGGTTCAAAGCAGTGGATTTTTATATCTGTTATGATCTATTCTTGTTGGATTCTTCAATGTATTGTCTATCAGCAGAATAAGATTGCAGTCTGTGCTTCTCTGTTCTTTGCAGTACAATCCATGTTTGAAAACTACACCAACCCATGTATCACCAACTGGGAGATAAAGCTTACCGGAGCTGCCAGACACTTCCTATGATGCCTTTGACTTTCTTGCTTTGCTTGGAGAGAGAAGTCCATACTTCTCTGTATTGCATCATATCTGTGAATGTGGTCAGTGAAAAAAAGAGAAGTCTGTCGTTCTTCCACTTGTTGGCTGCAACTGCAATTATTCCAAATCATGTGAGCAGGAGGAACTAAGCAACTCAACAACCCAGTCTCAACCTTTCCCACCAGACATACAATACAGTGAAGTTCACTCTCTCTCAAGCACAGCCAAAAGAGTAAAATCTGAGCCATTAGAACTGGGAAAATATTGCCAGCATTTACAAGCATGCTACAATACAGTGAAGAAAAAGAGATCTTACAATAGAAGACAGTTCAAGTATTGTGTCAGACATCAGACTTGACAGTTGCATTATATAATTGTATTCAATACTCATGTACAGCATTGCAACCAATGCATACACCAATTATATTGTAAGAGACTGGCAAGCTTTGCCATGTCTGAATGTAAAGAGTACAGCAAGAGTTGTCATGTGTTTCCATGCAATCTCTAAATGTAAGTTCATGAAATGTGACTAAATAGTAGAAGAGTTACTAATGTCAAAGTGAATATGTAGGTTGTGAAAAGAAGAATGCACACTTCTTGTTTTTTCTTGACTACACCTGTAGCAGATGCCTTGGGCCTGGCTACCTTTAAAACACCAGCTTCAACCAGATCTGCTACATTCTTTTGCTCCATGCTCCACCCATGGATGCACATGAGTAGCACGTTCAAACCCAATTCCAACCAGATGTTTGAATTAGATCTGCTTTGGTCACAATTAAATATGAAGCTGACCAATCCCAGTAAAGAAGACCAACTGCTCAAGCAGTCTTTGCTTTTGGCACATAGGGATAGCGTTGGTGGATAATTGTGCTGGACACCACCAGTGGCAGAGCTGCCACCACATAGCCTGACAATCCCTTTCCCTCCAGCACAACCTCTAGCATAGCGGTAATCATCAGTGCTGAAACTATAACAAAACCCTGCACCCAAAATGCAAGAAGATATGCATCACAAATTTGCTGGAGTATCAAATATTGATGCCTTGATAACTATTAACAGTTATCATCTCAATACAAGACAACCTGATTCCCATGATATGGTTTGCAGCATACAAAGAGGCTCATCATGGCAATAGGAAATGTGAAGCCTCAACATAGCAACTAGGGAATCAATGATCAAAATGCATCAAGAAAAGTACCACCCTTTGGCACTCTCCAAAGACAAGCTGTGCAGACTCAACAAGACTTCCAGCATGCCTTCCTTGTGTTTACCAATCTCTGAGATTGTGCAACAACGACACTTGGAAGATAAACCATTGTTTTCAGTTCCAGCAAAACCAGAACTAAAACAACAAGAATGGGTATAATATAAACTCATGAGTATTGAACCATCACCTTCATCCTGAATGGCAGTGACTAGCTGCCATGACTCTGCACTAACTCCATCCATCCCCCACCATAGGAGTAGAGAAAACTACACAATAATATCTGAAGCTAAACACACCATATGGTTTACTGAAAGCTAGCACTTAATCCCACAATTCAGTGGCTCCATTTGAGAGAGCATGCACAAAAAAGATGGAACGCATTGCAGTTCAAAAATCTTCCTTGAAAACTCATACTTCTTTCAGAGCAAATTTCAGGACATACCTTCTTCACACCACCTGCTAATTGAGTGATCAATCCCACCAGTATTCCGCCAATGGCATTTAAAACTACAGGGACCTGCCACCGCATGGATAGTTATCCCAGATCCCTCCACCATGTATGTTGTGAAGTCAAGCTCACAGATGGATTACATGATACACAGCAGAAAGATTGGCAGTGCACATACATATGTCAGTGGAGTCCAGCCATAAAAGAAGCCATTGTGTTGGATGCTTTTGCCATCTGGAGACCAAAACATGCTAACCAGCAGGCATATGCTGCCAAATATAGACATCTCCACTGTCATCAAGTATGTGCTCCTGCGCTTCACCTGCATAAACTTCAGTAAAAAGGAGTCCAACATCGCTTGGCTGATGAAGATAACAATTGCTTATCAAATAATGGGAATGGTTTTACCTGACCAGCCCACTGACAGAGGGTGGATCCAAGTCCTGATAGTACTGATGCAGCAAGAATTGGAACTATCCCCAGAATAAACTTTGCTTCCTGCTCAATCTGCTTACTCTGCTTGTTTGGAGAACTTTGCCCAAGACTTAACAGCATTGCAGCTACTAGGAGCATCAGGAGAGCTCCCACCTGTTGTTTAGTCTGTCTATACCTGTCAAAAACCGGGTTTCTTCTTCTTATAAGTTCCTATTCCACAAACTCTGCAAGTTCTGCACAATCTTGAAGCCACAGCTACTCTGTCTAGTACTTGCACAAAAATCAAACCAGTCCTGCTCCTCCAAAATAATGATGCAGCTGCAGTGAATTTATCAGAGTGAAGATCATAGCACCACAGATTGCGTACCCAAGAATCAGGAACATGAAAATTGCAGTAAAAACAAGCTTGGTCTGATTCAGAAGGGAGAATGTCAGAGAATCCAAGTGACGGTAGGAAAGCTGCAACAGGGTATTCTGCAGCGCATACACCGCAGCAGGCAATGCAGAATCTCTCAATGCTTCAGCAAAACTCCATTTTCTGCTGATTCTCCAGAGGCTACCATTTGACACCATCACTAGCAGTGCTGCTGCGCTCTGGAGACACACATAGTATAAAAACAAGCACAATTACCTCCGTGAACAAGCTCCCACATCCTTGAGTTCAATCAAACCATGAAATCTTCGAAACCCTGACTCACCTTCAACGAGTTGAAGAGAGAGCCTTATCAAATTCCACAACCCCAACAGATCAAAGGGGCTAAGAAGAAAGCTAAACCCTCGACCCTAAGCTGTGAGAGTTCTCAACTACAGCAGAAGGAGAAGCAGCAATCAGTCAAGAGGAAATACTTCTAGTGGGTGACAGCAACAAGATACCTTAATAATTTCACAGGTGAGCACTGCAGAAGTCATTATCACTTGTTTACTGCCATCCAACACATCCCACCATTTCCCTCTCTGGTTACCTCTTGCTCTCTTGCCCCAAAACCCCACTTTCTCTCTCAAACCCCAGACCAACTCCAGCTTGTTTTTTCTTCTTTTCTTCGCGAATTTCTCCGCCATCGGCAAGACGATTTTGAGAAAGAAAATCGAATTCGTTATCAGAATCGAAGGCTAAAGAATTATCCACAGCTTTAAAATATTTTTTAAAAATTAAGAAAAAAACCCTGAACAACAACAAAAACAAAAGACTACAAATTCAGCCGAAAAAAGAAGAGAAAAGCAGAAACCAAGAAAGGAACGTCACTCCATAATATCTGTAGAACGTCGAACATACCCAGTGCAGCGCTTGGAGATCAAAGGTTGGACTCCATACTGAATGGCGAGTGCAATCATGAACATCCCTGCTCTCCACGTTTGCTTCTGCTGCCGCGGCAGATGCTCCTTCTTCTCACCCGTCATATTTTGCTGCTGCGACACCACCATTCCTTTGTTGTTATTGTTGCAGCCGTTGTGCTCGTCTCCGATCGGCACAACGATCCCGCTTCTTCTACTGCTACAACAGCGCGAGCAAGCGAGCAAAAACACCTTTGTTGCAAAATTAGGGTTACATGTAGTTGCAAATTAGGGTTACAAATTCCAGCGACGATGATTCAGCTTCCGGAATTTAAATTTAATACAATTAAATCTGGAATTCTAGTGCATGCAATTTCATTCAATATTTTCATTGTGGTGACAAAAAAAAAATGGAAAATATTGAAAATATTCCCTTTTTTTATTGTATATTCGAATTTTTTTTTTGCTAGAAACGAAGAAATTGACAAACTTTTGTTTAGCTTAACTTCAGAGTTTTTTTTTTGTGAAAAAATCATTTTTTTCCTAAATTTTCAATTAACTTGCAAATACAAAAAAAATCATTCTAAATTCAATAACTTTTGCTCCATTGGCCTGAAAATTGTGAAATGACAAATGTGCACACCACCTTGTCAAGGGCTTTCTAGTGGGTATCAAAAGTGGAGTGAGGGGGTTCCCACAATTTGGAAGGGTTACAACATGTTCACAAACCCTAAACCCTTAAACCTTAAACCTTAAACCCCTAAACCCTTAAACCCTAAACCAAACAAAACAAAACAAGGGGTATGTCACACCGTGGCCTTGCCATTTACATTAAAAAGTATCTTAAGGCAAAAGAAGAAGAATTATGCAAAACTCAAATATTTCACCATGCAAAAATTATAATCTTCAAAAAATCCTCGAAAAGAAACCAAGATATAATTTCAATTGTTTTTAAATTCAATTTTTGAAAAAAAAATTATTATTTATTTTGTCAATGTGAAAATTGACCCTAGGCTAGGGTAGTTAGTTACACTCAGTTTATATTTTGTGATAGTTTCAATTATAGTTAATTTATAATTAGTTGAAACATTTACTAATGGGGGAAAAAACTATGACAAACTCTAAAAAGATTAGTAATTGTTAAACATAAAATATGAAAAGACAAACAAACACACAATGTACACAAAAAAATACATGCAAATAAGATTTAATACATATATTAAAAAAAAAAGTAAGAATGTGAAATGAATTGCATAAGGTTAATTATGGCAAAATGTAATTCAAAATGCTATTGATTAGGTTCAAAGTACCTATTGGATCCTACATTTACATTTCTTTGTACATGTTTAAGAAGCTAAATTATGGAAACTTAAGGCACAATACCTCACAAATCTTCTTGTGAAATTATTGACAAATTCATTTTGAATGGAAAATGGATAATGATGGATGACTTTAATCAATTATGAATGAAAGTGGATAATGGTTGTTGAATTTCATCTATTATGGATGTAAAATGAACTTTCATAAATGAATTCCATCCATAGATGACAATTGAATGGCCATGATTAAACATCATCCATTATGGCTGAAAATTGTACATTCATGGATAGGTTTATGAATAAAATATATACATGAATTTTGAAGAAGTTGATGTGGACGAATTTCATTCATGAACAACAAACTAAATTGCAAACAATATTATATATAATAATAAAATGGTTCTCATGTTTATAAAATGTTAGAAATTTTCTTTGAAAAATTATGGATGTCAGTTATAACATTGAATGTGATTCACATAAATAGGAAAATATTTTCCATTCTAATGTGAATTAATTTGGTGCACTTGAATTTAATTTTTGTTTTATAAAAAAAAACATATAAAATCTAACATGAAAATATAAATGGAAATTATGAGTTGGTGAAACAATGTAATTTTTCAAAAAAAGAAAAGAAAAACAATATAGAATGTGACCATTTAACAAATTGTAATGACAATGATCATTTTATATAGGACAATTGTAGGTTCCATAAGTTATGGTCATCATTTAAACAAGAAATTTGTTTAGCCCATTCCCAAGTAAAGAGACATGGAATTGTGTCTTTTCCAAATTTTGTAAATTTTGTTTTTAAGTTTTTTTTTTCAACACCATATATATTTTTTTAAATTAAATTTGGTCTCCACCATATTTGCATCCCATTTTCTTGAATTGGAATTCAATTAAATTGAATCTTTAAAAAATTGTTGAATTGAATGTAATTGAATTTTCATGCAATATCATTCAATATTTTCATTCAAAATGAAATTTAATTTTAACATTGAAATCAATTCATCTTTTTCATTAGTGGATTACTTGATTATCACTTGAATGTGTGGTAGTGTAAAGCCCAAATTGATAATAACATCATAAAATGTTAAACCAATGTTTCCTTCCATGTTCAAAGTGTAGTTCACACAAAATGTAAGTAGCATGATAGTTGAATAAAAAAGGACAATCAATCTATGATCATAGCATTTGGTAAATTCACTAGTTATAGTTGATTAATATCCAAAGATGAAACCATGATAAAAAGAGGAATGGAATTCAAACCCATGGAAATTAAACCATCAAAATAAAATGTAAAATGGAAGATAGAGGAGGTGGGGATTGAGATCACAAAGCCTTTGGAATGTCAATTGTGTTATAAAACAAATAATAATAAATGGCCTATTATATATGGACATGAATATACATGAATAAGGAAATAGACAAAATATGCATGAGATTGAGAATGGTTGAAGGTTTTTTTATGTACATTTGTGTATGTATTATATTATATGTGATCACATTTTTATGTACCAAAGTAATGAAATAATATACAACAACAAACTAACAATTTTACTAATGTTTATATATCCTTTTAGACATTTTAACCAATTTAGGGCAAATTTGATTATAGATGTATGCACACATAAAAGTTAAATCAAGCCTCACACATAGTAAAAAAGTTAATGCACTAACCAAATAAGAATATACATAAGTTGCATTTGTTTTATGAATTTGATATACCATTTGTTACAAGCCCAAAAATTATAAAAACAAATGACAAAAGGATAGGTCTAAGTTTAAATCCAAAACTTGAAACAAAGGAACCACAATAAGAACACAAAGGCTAAAACCAAAAACACAAAATGTGTATGACTAAAATACAAACATATTTATATTGCAATGAAATAAGAAAACGTAAACATGAAAAGAACAAAATAAGGTTATGGTGTAAAATCATACTTCAAACTGGTGTTGAACAAACTAAAGATAATCAGGTCCTACATTTATTTACATTCTTTTGGGGACCTAGTTCAAAAAAACTTCCATGTAATTTTTTATATGTCCACCTTTCATGAAAGTTTCTTAAGAAACTGCCTAACTACAAGTGAATCATAAGTTTATTAAAACTTAATTAAAAATGAAATAAATGCTAATTGTGAATCAACTAAATGTAATTAATAGTGAATTAGGAGTGTGAACTATGAGTCATGGATAAATATCCATATCAATGAATTCTATTCATCATGTGAAAATGATGCCTATGACACCATTTGAAATATATATATGTGTGTGTGTGTGTGTGTGTGTGCATTATGTACTAGTATAATAAAAAAAGAAGGATTGGTATCCCCTTTGGATGTCATGTGATTTTATTTTTTCAATTTGTGATTATTTAATCATTAAAATTTTCATTACTACCATTGGCACTTATTAATGTCCCCACACCTTTGGTTACATGTGGGCCCTTCATAAAAATGTCAAAAAAATTCATATTATCTTATTGGAAACTTTTTGCTACCTATTCAATATTATGTATATAATAATGTCTTTTTAACATGATTATGTGCATTGCATGCCATGACTTGCAAGCTTTGTGTAATTATACATATAAATGGGCTATATGGTTGAAATTGAAAACAATGAACTTGGGTGGTTTGAACAATGTGGAAGAAATCGGCACACGTAAATGAAACTTGAAATGTAGATGAAACTACCAACAAATATTAAATATGGCCATGTAGATAACATTGATGAAACATCTCATGCGGATGAAATTGATCACAACAATCTAACTAATTATATAGGTGGAACTTTGATGACCTAAATGAAATTGCATTTATGGATGAAATCAACCACATAGATGTTATTCATGATGTGGATTCAGTTCAACATAGTAAAAGACAATCTTTTTTCACCCGTGAATGTCATTCCGTCCATATTATAAAATTTGTTCAATTTTCATCCATTGTCAATTAATTCATCAATATCATGATTTTGATTCATAAATCTCATTTCATCCCATTTATAACTTCATTTGTGGGATAAAATTCATGAACATAGATTTCTCCATGTGGTGTGATTCATGTATATCATTTCAAATTCCATCCACATATATTTTTTAAAACTCTAAAAATCTAAAACCAACCCAAGAAGGGCATTGAGGATAAAATGGATGGATATTTGGACAACTTCACAAACTAAATTTATGTGTGGAATCGACAACTCTATGATATATGGATCATTGGTCAAATGTTTCTAGACACAAATATACAATTGTAAAAAATGTAGAACACCAAAATAACAAATATTACCCATGTTGTAGAAATTGGTATACATATATCCTCCTAAAATATATTCTTCAATTTCGAACATCTAAAGAACATATATACATACAAAATATTTTTATAATATATCAATATGATAAGAGTATATGATTTAAACTTGCATGTGCGAGTAAGTCTATGAATGAAATTACACAAAAAATGTCAATACATGATTGACTTGACCTTAAGACTTAACCTTGTTAAAATCCAAATGGATTTAGAATTTGATCAAGATTAGACATACATATGGACCAAAAACTCATTGAGATGGACATCTGGATGAATGTGACTTAGACAAATCGAATAAATGACATGAAAATTTCAATCAAATGTAAAAACAATTGAGTTAAAATTAGTTTTAACTTAAAAACTAGAATCAATTAAAAAATCATATCAATTTTTTTTTTATAATTTAAATTATTTCAACTAAATACCTATACCAAGATCACACTAAGATGGACATTGGTAATTAATTAATGATTGTGAAAATTCAAATTTGATAAAATTTAATTAATTACCAATGCTGAAAAAATCATTCTAAATTCAATAACTTTTGCTATCCAAAAATTGTGAAATGACAAGCATGGACACCACTTGATTGATTGAGGGCTTTCCGATGATACCAAAAGCACAAAGAGGGGTTGCATGCACAATTTGGGATGGTTAAGGTGTGGTCATAAAGATGCCAATGTGTAGAATGGGTGCATGTATGATGTGCAAAAATGTATGGTATGAGTATTCATGTATGGTATCCATGCAAGAGGATAGCATTTTGCATCCATTTTGAATATACCTACCATTTGATCTTAATACATTTCATAAGATGCCACTTTTGTGGCTTTTAAGAAATCCACTCTTGAATACACCTACCTACCACTTGTAATAAGCTGTCATTTTGTGGCTTTTAAGAAAATTCATTTTGAATATACCTACCTGTTATTTGATCTTCCAATAACATGCCACTTTTGTGGCCTTTTATACATCCATTGTTTTAGTGTACCTAGTACCTACCTACTATTTTGATCTTATGCTTAGAATAACATGCCACTTTTGTGGCTTTTTAGACCGGCGCTTGTGAGACACACCACGACTGGTGGTGCGCTTGATGAGTGACAAAACCTAATTTTTGCAGGCAAAGTGCGTGCGATCCCGTTGCGTTGCGTCGTCTTGTTTGCGTTGTTGCATTGTTGCGTAGTCGCGATGGTGCAATTGCTGTCCGAGAGTGAAGGCATCGAGGGCCTTGTGTTTGTGGTGACAGGAGGTGCAGGCCATGTGGGATCCGCTTTGTGTTTGGAGCTGGCACGTCGAGGTGCAGCGGAGGTGCGGTCTTTCGATGTTTGCACTGCACTTGACCGCCTGGAAGTGCTGCGCGCACATGGTATCCGTTGTATCACAGGTCAGAGTTTTGTTGCTGTCGCCGATTCCATTATTCGGCATTTTGTTCCTATTTTTTTTTCGGAAGGATTTTGCAGTTAAGGAGACAAAATATACTTGAGAAATTTGAGAAATCAATTGAGATTTGTTTTTTCCTTTTGGTTTGTTTTCTGGTTTTTTGCTTGGCTTGTTTTTTAGGGTCATAGAAGTCAAGGAGAAGAATGATTAATATTGTCTACTGTGATTGAGAGACCTTGTAAGAAAAAGAGGGGGAAAGTGTGTCTGCGTCTTTTTTCGAAGAAAACAAAATGAAATGTGTTTGAAATGGTTTGGTTACTTCAATGATACAGTTTGCTCTCCATAGCTGCTGATATTCTATGGAAGTTTTCCATGTGTAACAAGAGATTTTGTGGGAGTAATCAATGTGGCAGGTGATGTGAGGCGGAAAGAAGATGTGGAAAAGGCACTCCGAAATGCTGATTGTGTGTTTCATCTTGCCTCATTCGGGATGTCAGGGAAGGAGATGCTGCAAGCAAGGCACGTTGATGAAGTGAATCTGGATGGGACCTGCAATGTGCTGGACAGTTGTATCATGTGTGGTGTGGGAAGGTTGATATATACCAGCACATACAATGTTGTCTTTGGTGGTCAAGAAATCCGCAATGGTACTGAGGATTTGCCCTACTTTCCAACTGAAAGTCATGTGGATCCCTATGGTCGTAGCAAGGCACTTGCAGAGCAGCTTGTGCTTCGAAGCAACAACCGACCTCTGAAGTTAGTTTTTGGATTTCCTCATCTGCCCTTCATATCATTCACATTTCTTTCAGCATGTTCACACTAATTTATATCAATCCTAAGTTGCTTGATTGTGTTCGATGAAGCCTTATATTTGACACCTGAAAATGAACTGTGACAGAGAAAAGAGGAGTAAGAAGCTGTACACATGTGCAATCAGACCAGCAGCCATTTATGGACCTGGAGAGGATCGACACTTTCCAAGAATTCTTACCATGGCAAAATATGGGTTGTTCTTGTTCCGGATTGGAAGCTCCAAAGTGTTAACTGACTGGGTTTATACTGATAACTTGGTGCATGCCCAACTGTTGGCAAGTATGGCACTGCTTGATGACATACCTGGCAGATCTGGTCTTCCTCCTGCTGCAGGCCAGGCTTACTTCATATCTGATGGTAAGACTTGTAGCTTTTGAATTCAGTGCTCAGTTCTTTGTATTTGTATGTCTAAAATGGTACATAGAAATGTATAGTTGCAATCATATAAGGGACTCCATATTACACAAAAGGAACCAGCTAGCCATGTCAATTTTTGGAGGCATATCTGTGATGCTTAGTGATCTGTCATACAACATTATATGGTGCAGACATATGAGGCTCTTTTTGCTTGTAATTCTGATATATTGTACATAGGTTTAATGTCATGAACCAAGAGATACATAAGGTCGTCAAATGGATGTCATCTGAAGACAATTGACTTATTACTCAAATTGCTGCATCAGATTATATCTACCACTTGATGTTTCCGTTTATATCAGAAGAATGGCTGAAGGATTGTGTATCTTTTCTCAGGATCTCCTATCAACACATTTGAGTTTTTAAGACCTGTGGTGGAGGGTCTAGGTTACTCTGTGCCCCAGCGTGAGATCTCAGTAAAGACAGCCATGCAAATATCATGGTTCATGTGGGGCATGTATATCCTGCTGTTTCCATTGCTTCAGAAATCCTGGATCCCTCAGCCTTTCATACTTCCTGCAGAGGTCTACAAGGTCAGCCTGTTGGATAAACTGAGAATTTTCACCCAAAATCCATGGTAGCTTTGCCAGTCTATTATTTTGAACTTCCAGTGGTGGTCGATCAGGTTCTTATAATGCACAGCTGAATTAATTGTCACCTTTTGCATCTAGTGGATCCATGTGGACACTAAGTATATTGTTTAGTATGCTTTCAAGAAGGATTGGTGCCATGAAAATAGTTGGGAATCTGCCTTCAATGATCCAAGGCAGTAGTAATGACTCTACGGCAAGCTCTCACAATGCTTGTCATTGGTGGCAGGTTGGTGTCACCCATTACTGTTCAACATGGAAGGCAAGGCAGGAATTAGGATATATTGCCTTGGTGGATGCAAAGGAAGGCATGCACCGTACAGTGGCATATTGGAAAGAGCTACGCTCACAAGAGTTGCCTTCACCATCATTGCTTGTAAGGATTGCACTTGTGGCTGGCATTTTCTTCTTATTTCTCTGTTCTTTTGTCCCAGCCCCTTTTATGGGTCCACTAGAATGTGTACGCTCTCTTGCATTTTTTCTCTTCCGGACACAGAACATTATGCGCATTGGGTTTTATATGGCATGCCTAGCACATCTTGTGGAGGGTGGTTATGCCTGGATTCTGGCAAGGAAAGTAGACCCTTCCAATGCAACAGGATGGTGGTTGCAAACTTCTGTATTTGGCTTTCCCTCTCTCCGGCTCTTGCTCCAAAAGGCCAGACATCAGAGAAATGAAAAGCAGAAATGAGCACCAGTGGTAGCTGCAACATCTATGTTGTGTCAGAAAAGCATATTTCATCTAACCTCTGGGCATTGAGACCTCCATCAGCTGATAATGGTTGTAGTCAGTCAGGCATGCTTGAACATGCCAAACATCTGGTGTTATTCTGAAAACAGATTGATGAATTTGTAAGTTGACCAGAATGACCAGAAGTTGGGGGAGCAGTCAATTCAATTGGAGGGACAAAATTGATTCATGATGGGTATATACATGACTATTGACTACAACCATAATGGATTTTGCAAAGAATAGCTCTTTGTATTGACTATGAATGCTGTATAGGGTAAAGGAACCATATTAAGGGCAGCTGAGGCTAGGCTTGAGAATACAGGAAGAGCCTCAACTGGTTCACTCCCAAATGCAGGCCCGAGAATTGAGGAACAGCCTCAATGGGTTTCCTTCCACATTGTAAAGAATGTTTTCAATTTTGTGGATCTACGAAGTACTAGGAACCTTTTGAGGAAAAATGTTCCTTACACTTTTATAAGATAACTGAAATCAAAAATAGGAAATTCTGTCAATAAAGGGTGTATTCAAATATAAAGACTAGATTTGAGAAGTTCTCTACAGAGTTTATAAAGGACAACTTTATATGCAAACATGTGTGCATATGAAAAAAGTTATTTCAAGCAACAGAAGGATATTTGTGGCCATGGTTTTTGTGGAATTTCAAGATTTGACATGTCAACTATGAATACACACTTTAGGGCACCTATTCTAATGGGCTCTAAGCTCTGATGATGCAATAATAGGCACCACATGTGTGAGATCCATATATCTTCACAACAAGAGATTAAAATTGCTAAATGCACCTTGCTTGGAGGAGGCTGGTGTCAAATTTAAGTTAGTCTCCCAAGAATTTTTCAAAAACCAAAACTAATTCTATAAAAGTTAAAAATTCACAATTCACATGGTGTGTGGTTCAAAAACTCTTGTATTTTGCAAAAATATAAGTGCAAGAAAAGGGTAGTGTTGAATACTCATGAAGGGCTCACAGTAGCAGACTGCATCCCATATGTTCTACAAACCATGAAGCAGTTGATGAACAGGCCTAGGGCCAGCACATGACAGCCAAATCACAATCTGATGCCTTCTGCCACAAAAGTTGTGCAGGAGTTGGGTCACTTACTTTTTTAGATGGTTCTTAGCTAATGTCAAATGGAATCCAAGATGTAGTGAAAAGTGCATGTGACTAGCAGGCACTTGAAAAGAAACAAATCTGCACATTAAAGAGGGCTCACAGGAGATAAGAGGAACAAGTTAGTTTTAAAAGAGAATAGATTGAGAAAAAGTTCCTTTATCAGTGTATTTAAAGGGGAGCCCCCTGCCCCCACCAAAAAATTCACTGAGATGATAAATGCAGGATTTTAAGTAAGTATGATCCTAGTCCCAGATCTTCCAGTTCAGAAGGAAACACTACTTCGTTGTAACTTCCCACATGAATGAAAGATGTGGGTCTTCACCACTCCAGACAACAAAGCTGCATAAACTGAAAGTTCATCCAAAAAGTAAGCTGGAACAAGCACTAGGATTTGTGCCAGACCAAGCTCCAACGCATTGTTCTTCTGCAGCATATACAAATAGCAGATTGTCAGGGAGCCCAAAAGCGTAGGGCAGTGCATGAGAAGTAAAAAAGTAGGTCTGACTAAACAGGTAACTCTGATTTCTTTCTAGGGCAGTTCATTTGAGCACATCTGTAAGAGAGCAAGGTGAACTCCAAAGGATTAGCTTGATAAAGAGCTCTGAAACCTAGGATGACAACTGCCAGTCACACTGATTGTACCCTGAAAGCTTGGCCACTGAACTTTGGCTACTTTGATTAAATTGGTTTGCTGCATATCAAATTAAGCTGCTGCTGAGATCCATATTTCAAAGAAAGGGTTGGAACTCACAAATTTTGTTGAAAGCCACAATGTCACAGCTCTGAATATACTCGTTGTTGGGCTCTGATGTGAGATAGTCCTCAATAAGGTTGTCGACCGAAACTTCATCATCAACAATGGTCATCATGATCTGAAGCTTCTTGATACCTGCCACAACTTGCACCAATTTGGCTGTACACACAGAGAGATCTTCATAAGCTACATTGAGAGAAAATGGTAAGCAACATTGGCAAATGAATCTCAAAATATTATGGCCTGACACAAAATGCCAAACTCAAAATGCTTAATATGAGCTTAATATGATCCTCACATGCTCCCCAGAAGAGTCCTGGCATAGACACTGAGCGCACACACTCTTCCAACTTCTTCATGTCAGTTTCGTCATCCCAGGGCTTGACATCCAGCAGAACAGATGATTTACCACCTGCCCAACCAAAAGCAATATGTCAATATTCAGTTCACAGTTTTGAGACAGCTGAAGTCTCATTGCAAATTCCAGAACTTCCTCACAAACTGTGTCCCCGAAGGAGGTGTACAGTCTCATTGCAAAGACTCCACAGACTTCTGCACAAAACTGTCCAGAAGGAGGTACAGTCCTATTGCAAAGACTCCACAGACATCCTCACAAAACTGTGTCCAGAAGGAGGTATAGAGTCTCATTGCAAAGTCTCCATAGACTTCCTCACAAACTGTGTCCAGAAGGTTCTACAGTCAACATGAAGAAGAGAAAGACAGTTTTTTTGCTTTCTGCTCTGCCATCCATTAATCCAAAAGGCAATGTGAGCTCTGAATGCACATCTCTCAAGCACAAAGAACTCACAACATAATACAGTACACAATGAGCCAAGAATAAAAATCAGCAAAGTGAAAAAAAAGACTTACTCTCCTTCTTCTTGGCCCCTGCTGCCTTTTTGGATGCTTCACGCTCTGCAGCTGCTGCTGCTTCTTCCTCTGTCTCTTCTCCAAATAGATCAAGATCATCATCATCTGCCTGCACATCAAAGCCACCTAGAAAAATAGTTTGTGTACAGAAATGCAAAAGAACAAGGGGGATCTGAACATCATAATGACATGAGATTGCAGACTTCAGAGACAACACCTCTGGGACACACCTCTGGGGCTGGTGTTGCCTCAGCTGTGGCAGCAGCGGGTGTTGTCTCAGGGGCGGCAGCAGGTGCCAAGTCCCGGCTGCTGGTGGGTACTGCAGAAGCAGCTGCTTCACTCTCAATATGAACTCCAACAGCTGCACCGCAGAAGCTGATGATTGCATTGCCAAGATCACATTCTTCTGTTCAGTGACAGCAAAGGCAGCTGCTGCCGAGACGATCCAAAGCGTGTCCTAAAGAGATGATCTGCCTGAAACACACCTGAGAGGGACACAAGGAATAGCAAAACAAAGACGAGGCAGCAACAACAGAAGATTACAGACCTCGGGCCGATCAGCGCAGCGATGTGAGAGTGCCATCGTGAGATGTTCACGAACTCCGCTGGAACAGGAAGATGCTTCAGAGCTGCATAGACAGCCAAATCATCCCTGGAGCCTTCGTACCTGCATGGAGACACAGGCACGGACACAGATACACGCTCTCACAAATCACTTGCTTAACCTCACATCAGAAACGATGGGCGCCGTCTCTTCTGCCTCCTGCCGCACAAGCATGCAACCAGGTTCTGCAAGAGGAACATACGTACGTACCCAGTGATATAGCTGCGGGTGAGTAGGTACTCGTCCAGCTGCTTCAGTCCTTGCTGCGAACTGAGATCAGGGAATTGCAGAGCCATGACGACCACGATCTACACACAAAAATCACAGTTCCGCGATCTGCACAGTTGCGGCGTACGCAAGCAAACATGCTAAGAAGAATCGGCGGTAGCAGCAGCAGCGACGATGATGGCGACATGCGGTAATCTTCAACTCCTAGGGTTTGTTGCGTCGTTGTCCGGGCCCCGTTCCTGCCGATCAAGCCCCGTATAAAAAGAAGAAGATCTGCGCTATTGGACTGTTCGATCAGAATATCATGCTTGCCTGACACGGCTGTTATTACCGTTGTTGTTGTTGGAAGAGGAGGAGCAGCAGCGATGTCAAATCCTTCCGGCATCGTCAAGCGAATTCCGCTCATCAAGTTCCCGAATCGCAAAGCTGGACAGACGCAAGGCATTGTTCTTCGTCTTCTTCTCCTTTGTTTTTACTTCTCTGCTTCGGTATCGGATCAATCTGGTTTCGTAGTTTTTGCGGACTTAAAATGGCGCCTCTCTCTCTCTCTCATCTGTTCTTGCATCGTCGATGCCTGACGGAACGGCTCTCCGGATTTTCTTTCAGTAGAAATCTCTTGCGTTTCTTTTTGCGTGGCCGGGGGTGACGATCAAGGGTTGGTCGTACGAGAGACATCATCTGAATTGCTCTGCATGCATGGGAGAGAACAAGGCATCCCTTCTCTTCATCTGAAATGCTCTGCATGCATGGGAGGAGAGAAGAAATGGCTTCTCTCCATCTGAATTGCTCTGCAAGCATGGGAGAGAAGAAGAATCCTCAGAAAGGCATTCATTGCTTCTAGAGGCATTTATTTGTTCAATAGTGCAGGAGGAACAAGGAAAATGGATTGGGGCAAAAGGAAACCACCACCAGCAAACATGGCCAATTACTCTTGGGGGGGAGTCTAACACACATTGAAGACCGTTCTCAGAATCAAAACTCTGCCTCCAAATTGAGAAGGTTTAGCAACAAAAGGTTTCATTGTGGAGGGTGTAAAGAGTATATACCAATATGTAGAATTCTTTGTTGAGAGATAGATAGGACAGAACCTACAGATATGACTCTTGCTTCAAACCCTGTTTAACAAGCAAAAGATCGTTGCAATGTCCCAGCATTGTGAGTATTCCCAATCTTCTTATTCTTGGTCGGTTGATTCTGGTGCAAAATTCACCTTACAGTGGGGGGTTGCTGGAGCTCTTGGACATGAATGGGTGCTGGCAATAATTGAGATGGATTTTGGTATCTTTGATTCTGGTCTTTACCACAGCACTCACAGATGGGTAGAGAACAGCTGCAGGCATTGAATGCAAGCTCTTTACTGTTTTCCTTTTACAAATATGAGTGCCAATAGATTGAAGTACAACAATAGTAGCACTTTTGATTTAGGAGTCTTCTAGAGTCTGAAAAATGCCGGCTTTAATGGACAGAGTGGGTATGTGAAATTAGGACTGCTGTAATTGATGATGTTTCTGGTGTGTTTGTATGGAATTGAGCAGGAAGGCCTCAAGGTGGAGCAAAAGGGGCTTCTTTAGTTTCAGGGGGCTCAGCTTCTACCCAACCACCACGGATCAAAGTCTCTAAAGAGGAGATTGAGATTATCCTTGTGACTATATCTCTAACTAGCCATTTCTCAGTCCCTGAGTTATGGCAAACTTTCAATTTCCAGCATTTTTTCTGAAGAATCTTGTTGTCAAGTCGAATTGGTATCTACAATTTCTGGTTGTGTCCTGTGTACCTCACCAGTTGGAGCTTGACTGATGGTTGTGTTGGCTTGTATCTCTGTTCTGATTTTATGTCTGTTTGCCTTTTATGCCTGCAGCTGGGTGGTGCTACAGCATGACAAAGTTCTCCATGTGCCTCCTTTGTGTCTTCATACATGAATCTGTGGATACTGCTGGGAACAATGGTAAAAGCTCAGTGCAATTTCCACTTTGTTGGGTTAACTTATGAGCTCTGGTAGATGTCACAATTAAAGTTCTGAATCACAAGCATTTTGAAATATTTTGGCATAATGTGTGCCTTTCCAGAGCCTGGAGGGCTTCATCAAACATTTCAAATCAATGATATGCTCATTGTCAAGGAGTTGGATGTTTCAACATGGAATGCTGACAGTTTGGCTCTGATGTTGTGGTGACAGGAACTAGATAAATACTGTCAAAGAAAGTTCTGGACTGGATACCATCAAAAACCCCTCACTGGGGAGAAATATGGCCACGATTTATTTCTCTCCTTGTATTTTTGTAGCCTGCTTTTGTGCTTCACCTGAAATTTTACTGTACATTGAGTTCTTCTGGAGCTGGTCTTTTGAACATTTTCAAGCCAAAATTTTGATTCCACAGTGCACACCCTTGGTCTCTCTCTTGAAGATAGGATATGCATCCTTGAATGCAGTAACTAAGCAAAGTTTGTAGACAAAGAGAGCATGAGTGTCAGTTGTTTCAGTTGGTGTACTTTTTTATCCAGCAAATGTCAATCCTGGAATGAAATGAGACCATAATGCAGCTTCAGGATTCAAACACAGCCCTGAGTTCTGAGTCTTTTACTTAATTGTATTGTTTACTGCTTTTAGGAGTGATGACCATTGACTGCTTCCAAACCTTGGAATTGTTCTAATTAAGACTGATCTTGCAGTGATGTATATGAGCATCTAGTGAGCAGGTCTCTACAATTTCCTTGTGGCAGCAAAAGAGAACAACACTCAGGTCGCACTCTTCCAAGTCAAGATATGTGATTGTTTCCTTGACTGCAGAATTCTGCGTCAGATCAATTAATGCACCATTATTGTTCACCTTCCTTTTTGGATTGCAATCAGTTTTATTCTAGAAACATTTCAACCTCTTGTAAACCCAATGTATCAGCAGTATGTCCAAAGCATTTGAGAACTGGAACTAGAAGTGTACCCTTCTCACCCTACTTCTGCTACGTGATGAGAGAAGCTCTATCGTGTGATTCTTTCTTGTGATGATGTATTGGCAAAGGCAGCAGAGAACTTGAATGGTGATAATGACACACACCAGGAGCACCAAAGTTCAATGGGTTGAGGAGAAAATATAGTACAACAAGATGCACCTTTGTAGCTCAACAGCAGAAAAAGTCTGAATGAGTATTTCCTAGCTATCTGGGGTACAACAATATTGAGTTCTGTTGTCTAGTTTCTCTGAAGGAGTATCTAACTTTCTGTGAATGACCTTACTGGTGACTAACTTTGTTTGAATTGATATACAGGTGCAGAGAAAAGGGAAAATGCTCAGCATATGCTGCTCATAACTTTTGCTTGTCCATGTTCTTATGATAACTTAGATAGTCATCTGATCATGAAAAGATCTGTGATATATCAGGGCTTTTGTCTGGGCTGAACAACCACGCATCAATTGGAAAAAGCCTATGCAGCAAAGAGAATTCAATCTACTATTTGAGAGACTACAACCTCAGGCTCTATAAAGGGTGGAAATTGGTAGGTCACACCAGAGGAGGGGCTGCAGCATTGTTGCTGATGGTGTTGGGTACTGCTGTATTACTACTCACTATGATGAGTTTCCTGCTGCATTGCTCTGGCAATTTCATCTCTCCTCCTTGCTGCAGTTAGATCTGCAACTAGCCTTCCCTCAAGAAGAACTGTGAATTCAAACATTTAAAGCTACAGCTGTGCCCTACATTTGGAAAATAGGGGTGAAATTAAACAACTGCTTACAAATCACAAATGAGGGCTACAATTGTGGCCTACATTCATGATTTGTAATCAATTGTTTGAATTCACTCCACTTTTGCCACCCAACAGAAGGCAGCATCTTTGTAGGCTCACACACTTGTTCCAGTCAAACCTGAGTTCTTGCTTGTAGTCAGAATAACCTTGCTGAGGAGGCCAGAGAATCTGTGTGTGCCCACATGATTACAGCAACTCCTCCATGCTAGCTTAGCTGTTGTTAACTGAATGTAAAAGATATAGATTTGTTGTTTGGCTGCGGGACCTAAAGTGATTCTTGGGAGTCCTGAAGGAGACTGCTAACCGAATGTAGAATATCTAGATCTGCTGTTTGGCTGCAGGTCCTAGAGTGATTCTTGGAAGTCCAGCAAGGTCACTGCAGAATGATGGGTATACAGAGAACTGAACTATGCTATGTCAAGCTTGCTGAATTCAACCACAAGCAGAGAAGGAGCTGTGTTGGATTCTTCTCATGAAGCCCTGTCACTGCTCCAATCACAACACAAAACCCTATTTCTTGCCAGGGTTTCACCTGTTACTGCTCCAAACAAAACAAAGCAGTGTGATTTCAGACAAGTGGGGTCCTTTGGATGTTATCCCATAATGGGTCCAGGGACATTGAAGTCCACAAACTACACTATGGGTGCAGTTCTTGAACAACAGAAGATTATGAACTGTGCTTCATGACCAAATCAACAAACACAAAAAATAGAAAGTGAGCAAGTGCAAAAATATATCAAAGAGATTGTGGAGAAAACTCCACAACACCACTTCGCCAGTAAGATGACAATTTAAGCAAGAAAAAAATTATGAAAGAGAAAGAACTATCTTGTACTTTGCAATAAGTACCCATGATCATGCATCGTGTTTCGCAAATCTAGTGTTTCATTAAGCTCCAAGAGTGAGTCAAATCCTAATGTGTTGTGAATTTGAAGGGTAAAAGTTCACACCTTCAGGCTAGTCAAATGCTTCAGAGGTTTTTAGAAGACAGCTCTCTACATGACCTAAAATATTGGTGCAAAATCTTGAAAGTGTGAACTGGAAGCCTGACTTGGCTTGAGTCAACCACATGAAGTGAATGGTAAAGTTACTCAGAAACTCACTGCTGCTTGCTTGACTACATGCAGACTACTAAGGAATATACCTGCAACAGGAGGGGGTGTTCTCTCAATGTTGAGAATGTTATTTGGTATGTTTTGATTTCCACCTCAATTCCAGGTGGTTGTTTCTCCTGTCAGAGAGGAGTGACAAAATGCTACCTTCAAATGCTGCCTAGACTGCCTAGACCCTCTGTACCTCTCAATCTATCTGTTTGTCTTGATCTACTGATGAATGCAAAAAGACAACAACTCATGGTATTCGTTATCGGTTGACATAAGCCAAGAACCCAGTGAGTTGAGGAGCTAAGCGCACACGCTCTGATCGTCTGACCAAGGCCTCTTCTACAGCATATCGCTGGGCAAGCTCCTTGGACCTCTTTTGCAATGCAGTACTGCAATCATAAAAAAAGAAAAGCATAAATGTCTATTTGAAATGAAAGCAGATGCGAAATGATTAGCATCTGCTTGAACCGTAGAGAAACCTTTGCACAAACTGGACATATCAAACTTAGGGCAGGGCTGGATGTGGGGGTTGCAATAGGAGAGGAAATGAACCTGATCTTCTCATATAATTTCTCCAATTCCTTTTGCAAACTTCTCTCTCTAATCCCTTTCACATTCAAGGAGTTGAATAAGGCATCAAGCTGCACGTACACAAAATGCAACCTTTGGTGGGTGAGAGACATGAACAACTTCTTGCAACAAGACAAAAGATCTTGGAGAAGAAGGTAATGATATGAACCATGAAGAATTATTATGAAGGGAGATGATCTCTTAAGCCACAGGTACCTCCTCTTTTCCACTGTAGTAGCCCCATCGTTTGCAATCATTGCTCTCTACAAACAATCGGCCTTCCCTGAAAAAGAACCAGAAGCAGTTATGAAAGCAATCTTTCCCAAGGGGTGTAGTCCGAATGTAATGCTTTTCCATCTCTTGCTCCAAATGTTCTTGCTGCAGCAGTTCCAAAAGATTTGAGTCAGAAAACATTTAACAAACACTTTTGTATCACAGATTTGAACAATAGCAATCCGCTCCTACTGCAACTGAGGAGGAGGCCCTATTTTGGCACTGAATTGTTGCAACTGGCCCACTTTAAATTGCAAGTGCAATGGAAAGAGTGGGTGAATTGGGGGCATCACGGACACACCTTCTTCAGTCTCTCAGCCAGCATTTGTTGCTGGATTTTGTGTTGTGTGAGGGCCTCAGCTTGTTCTTTCCTTTTCTCTTGGAGTTTCTTTTGTTCTTCAGTGCGTTGTCGCTCCTTCTCTTCCTCTAGTGCCAACTTTGCAGCCAATTTTTCCTTCAATAGCACATGTCTTGATCTGACAGATACACTATGATGATTTTCCTTTTCCCTGCAAAACACACCCTCAAAGTTACTTGAGAGAAACTGTTGTCCAAGACTACAACCCCCACTTCTCAGCACCTCACATGTAGAATGTGTTCTTCTTTTACTGCATATTGATTAAATGGATTTGCATTGCAGAGAGATGTGTTATCCTCAACTTTCTGGAGGTTTCCCAAAAAAGAGTGACGCACTCTGTCCGCCCATTACTGACTATTGTCAGATTCCCAAAAGAGTTGCACTTCCCTTTTACTGTCCAGCCTCTGAGATGATGATTTTCTAGACTGTGTCCTTGCTCCTTTGCATGAAGCTCTTCACCATTGTCTATGCCAGAACAAGGAGTTACAGTTGGTCAATCATCTATCATGTGTCAGCTTACTGATAAGCCAAACCATTCATAGCCTTGGTGAATTTTCAGTATTCCCAAAACCTCAAAATGGGAGGAAGAAGTCAACCAGCTACAAAAAATAATGCTCACCTTCTTGATTTCTGTGTTCTCTGCCATTCTCCAAGATTTTTTCCTCTTGGTGGTCACCATTCTCCACTGCTAGGAAATTAGTATTGCCAGGGCATTGTTGTAGCTTCAGGTTCTCTCTTTCTTCATTCTTCCTTTTCAGCTCTTCCACCTCAGCCTCATGCTTGTTAGCCATTGCCAGTTGATGTTCCTCAATATTATTGTCTATTTGGGTTCTAATTGCACTAGAGCTGACACAACAACCTACTAACTCCATCAGAATCTTCAACTTTACACAGGCATCCAGCTGCCTGTACAAGCCCTGCTGGATTGTTGGGACATGTGCAACTCCAGTGAATTTGTGTTGGCTTGGTAACTCTAAGAAGTCACACAAGTCATCTTTCCAATTTGCCATTGAGATCTGCAGCCCCATTCCATCCACAGTAAATGCTCCATTGTGCTTCTGTTTGAGACCACCATATAGAAACCTGTCCCCATTGAAAATTCCTACTGTCACTGGAGGGAAAAAACAATACAAAAATACATCTAAGACCTCACCTCGCTACGACGCTTTCTTCTATGGCAAAATTCATCTCGGAGGATTGGGTCTGTCAAAGCGATGCAGAGCAATGCAAAATTGATTTCAAGCAACAAAGGTGCTTCGCCTTCCTTATAGTCGAGTGACTTTTCCAGCTCCTCCAATGTGAAGGGAGAGAGAAGGAGTGCCTCACTAAATAAACTACAAAAATCCCAAACCATCAGCAAGTCACCAACACATGCCATGGGCAGGAGAAAGTCAGTGGATGGAACTGGGCGATCATTGAGCTGTGGATCTTCTGATGACAGTTTGACATGAGAATCCTCAATTGGGTATCGAGTTGGCTGCAAAATTACTGCTGCTGCTGCATGTGTCCAAAAATTGGATCAGTCATCCAGATGCTGCAGGTCACCAAGAACAAAGTACCACCATTCAACAGATCTGTTCAGGTTCAAAATACAAAGTCCCCACGTTCATTCCATTCATACTGTTGATGTTCAGTCTGACATGATCAAGCAAACCTTGCAGCAGGTCTGGATGGCTTCATCAATACCCTCAATCTGTAAATTATGACTTTCCCCCACAGATCTGTGATTCTCAATGTCAAAAGGTCACCTTTGTGCACATGTTGTCTTTTCCCGTCTGGTTTCTTTCTGGCACTAGTTCCTTCAGGATGCTTGCGCTTCTTCTGTGTGTGTGCTTCATTCACCATTTCATCTACCTACAACTCAAGAATTGCTGCAGTTAAGAGACATTCAAGGTTGCCTGCTTGATGATCACTGAAAAACATTAACAACAATGACAGACTAACAAGATGAGGATGTATGTATTGCAAGAGGAGAAATCTGAATAGCTAACTCACTTTATTGTGTTTTCCTCTTTCACTTGGAGGTGTCCGCTTCGATGGTGTGTCTGTCAGCTTTGGCCGTTCAGGTGCAACTAATGGTATCTTGTATTTTCGATCTTGCTTATCATGTACTGACCAAGGAGAGTTTCTGGAGGGACCTGAGGATGCGGACTCTCTGACAAATGCTTTCAGCAATGCCCGAGAGAAAGGATGTCGTTTGCGCTTTAGGTCATCTGCAGATTCTTTGGATATACCAAGCTTTCTATTGTTGTCATCTAACCATGCAACATTGTATTGAGGAGTCTCTTCCTTCTTCCCCTCTTCCTTAAGAACTTTCAATATCTGGCACATGCACGTTGAAGCTGAAGAACCTTCACCACGGGTGCCTGTCACCACCTCCCCCACCACAAACCTCTCCTTGAAATCCTTGTAGAGACTATCGACCAGCTCATCAATCCAAAGTGGACCTGCATCAACCACATACCCCAAGATAATGCAACATCAACATTAGACAAACTCAAACATCCTTGTGAGAAAACAAAACCATGCAATCTACTTGCAGTATGCAACCATGAGCTCTTCCTTGCACACTGTGTTGTCTGCTGGCACTATGTCTGTCAGATACAAGACAGTGGTCACAGCGATTGACAGTAAGTTTTTTTGCATGTGATTGTGAAGGTGCAAGGAGCAACTACATTGAATTCTAATTTGGGAATTTCCTTCTGAGAACACAACCATGAGCTCTTCCATGCACTTTGCAACCATGAGCTCTTCTTTGCACTTTGCAACCATGAGCTTCTTCCTTGCACTACGCAACCATGGGCTCTGCTTGCATTAAGTCTCTTCTCACATACAAAGAATGTGGTCACAGTGAGTTGAAAGTATGTGGCTTTTTGGCAGGTGATTTGTGAAGGTAGCAAGAAGCAACCCACATCAAATTCTAATTTAGGGTTCCCTTCTGAGAATGCAACCACGAGCTTTGCCTGCACTATGTCTGCAACTGTGAGGTCTCTGCCTGCACTATGTCTGCAACCATGAGCTCTGCTTACACTTATGTCTCTGACACATACAGAAGAGTGGTCACAGGGGATTGGAAGTATGTGATTGTGAAGGTGCATGAAGGAGCAACTGCAACCACATCCAATTCTGATTTGGAGTATCAGAAATGGGGTTAAAAGAGGAGTACACATACTGAATTGGACCATATGTAAGACAGGTCCCATAAACTCCTTTGGAAATTGTTGAACTTTCTCATTTGCTTTGCGCTCAGAAACTATGGCTTCTTTGTAAGTCAGATTGGATTTCCCTGATACCTTACATGTCCATACCCTGCGCTGGTACAACTTCATGCAACTCAAATACTCTCTGGTGAGCCCGAAAACAAACACAAACACAAAAAGTTAAGGAAACAAAAAAAATCACATCCTGAACCCCTCACATTCAACAAACCCCAAAAAACCCCACCTTCTTTGCAACAACAACAACATGATCATCTCTGGATTGTCTCCAGAGATGGCACACATGCCTGCTGCATGTGTCTTCACAATGGCAAGCAGCAAAGAAATTCAACGAGAAGTGAAAATTCTTTTGGTGATACATTCTTTTGCAACAACAAGAACAAATGTCCACAATTTGCAAGAATTAAATACAAAAAAAATTCCACTGCAGCAGAAAAAGAAAAAGAAAAAGAGAAAAAAAAGGCAATCAAGAGGGGGAAGGAGGGGGGGAGGAGGAGGAGGAGGAGGAGGAGGAGGATACTGGTACTCCCTGAAAATCTCTATAGTGAAGCGCACTTGAAACACTTGTTCATCAAGCTTCACATCTTTAGGAGGCTTCATCAGAGTATACAGCTTTCGCTTATACAGTGGCATTATAAAAGCTGCCCACCCCCCTGTGAGCTGACTGCCGTTTCCTTGTCTTCTCTTCTTTTCTCTTCTCTTCTCTTCGCTTCCCCCGTTCCCACCCCCCCTTTCCAACAAACCTCCTCACTTTCTTCCAAGACTTTACACACAAAATACACAACTACACTTTCTCTTTTCCCTTCGCTCTCCCTTTCTCGATTCAGCGAGGCAGCAATGACATGGTTGCCGGTACAAAAGGCAATTGTAGCACATCAATTCTGAAGAGACGGGGAAATTGGGGGCACGGGTTTGTTGATTATGGCTGGAGTAGGGGAAACTTAGGCGGGGGGTGTCAATTACTAGCGAGAGAGGAGCAGCAGCAGCAGGGAGGCAGATGGGAATTCAATAACTGGCTGGCAGGATGGCTTGGCTTGCTTTTGGGTACTTACTTATGCGCAATCGGCGCACGATCGATCGATCCAGTTGCTTCAATTTTAGTTTGTGAAGCAATTTAGGAAAGCAAGCGGATGGAGATCAATGCGCAAAGAAAAGAATGCCACATTCTTGGTCTGTGTTTTGCTGGGTGCGTAAGCATTTTGTCGCGTGAATTTGGTCTCTTTTGCACTGGCGGGCCTGTCGTCTTCGTCGTCGGAACCATGCGAACCTTGCGCCACCCTCGCCTTCGACTGCGGTCTCTAGCTCCTCTTTCATTCGTCCCCACACAAGGCCTTCGTTCGTTCGTATTTTCTTTCTTTCCTTCATATTCTCATTCTTTCGTCCGCATGTTGGTCTTTCGGGCCAGAGTGAACCAGCAGCCACCAATGCACCAGTTGGCCGTTCTGTCCACTAGATGGGCTGTGTTTTTTCATTCGACGTCAAACGGGGTTCATCAGAGTCCATTTCTTTTCGTTGTTGATCATTATATTTTGTTTTTGTGGGCAATTTTTTTCTTGGACCTGACTTCACACATAGCTACCCTACTCACCTTTCTATTCTCATAAGTATTGTACCAACCTTGGTACCTTACTAATTATCCCTTACTAACATAATTATTTTAATAACTAGTTATTTTATTGACCTAACTATTATATTAATTTAGTTACCCTATGAACTACATACCTTACAAACTTAACTTCCTTATTGACCCAATCATTGTACTAACTACCTATTCTACTAACTTAGTTACACCATTATTCACCAACCCTATGTACACAACCACCTTATTGACATAAGTATTTTACAAACATAGTCATCTTGATAAGGTAACTTGTTTCTTATGTACTAACTTGTCTATCTACCTAGCTAACATAACTTTCTTCTTACTTATTAACTTGTCTATTTACATGCTTACCTACTCTAACAACCTATTTACTTTGCTCCTTGAACGTTTTTTTTACTTACTAACTTGCCTACTAATCCAACCATTGACCTATATATCTACTTACCTAACTATGCACCCACCTTCCTACCTACCATTATGTTCATTTACCTACCTATGTTTTCTACATAGTTAAATACCTAACTAATTACCTACTCATTTTTTCCACCCCACTAACCCCTCAATCCTACCTATCAATTTATTAAGGTTCATCCTAATTCATGGATGATGAATATAGGTCTCATATGTAATTATTACAAACAATTTATAATGGAAACAATGTCATAATTATAGCCATTTTGGTTTAGTTAATGCATATTTTACTAAATTTTGTTTACCTAATTTATTTATGAAATGGACATTATAATACATCTTTTCATGTAATTATTATAAATATGTATTATTGGATTATGGTTTAGGTTTAAAGTTAAAACACATAAATTAGTTAATAATTTTTTCACAAATCTATAGTAATTAACCTAAACTAAGCTAAATTTGAGGGGGAAACTTTAGGGTTTAGACATATGTGAAATAATATAATTTCATTTTATATTTTTTTCAAAAAGAGTGGAAAAAATTAATTTGGAAAAATCACACAAAAGTAAGAAACATATCTTTTCTTTTGTTTTTTTACAAAATTTATTTGATTATTTTTTAAGATTAAGTTTTTTTTTCGGTGAGTAAATTTTTGTAGTTTAAAAGCTTTAAAATTTTGTTTGTAAATTTTTGCCTAGTTTTTTAAAAAAATTGTTTTGCATTATATAATTTATATATTTTGTATAATTTTTTGGGTTTAAGGCATATATCACTAGGATTATTTTTTGTTAGAGTTCGTATAGTTAGGGTTGTAATAAGGCTTATGGAAAAATATCATTTGGATTTTTAGGGTTATGCCTTATGATTTAATGTTTAGGAATTTGGTTCATATATATCAAGGTTTAAGGTTTATACTTTAGACTTTGCTCATTGTATTGATTTTTGATTTTATTATTTGTTTAGATCTATAACATAATTATGAATCTTTTGTTTTCAGATGTTCCATAGTTGTTAAAATTCAATATTTCTTAACCCACTTTTGTTTAAATGTAATACCTATATCATTATTGTGATAATTCACTAACCATGAAACATAAAAATATTTTTAAAATATTTGATTCCCCGCCAATACACCATGAAATTCATGTTTTCAAAATTATGTATTCATTTTATGATATGATTTAACATATATAAAAATGAACATAATGCAAAATTGGTCACATTAATGATACAAGGGGCTAGGGTTTGATTTATTACTTAATGTTAGAATTATGGTTTAGGTTTAAAGTTTAAGAAATATAAATTAATTAACATTTTTTTTACAATTATATAATAATTAAAAGAAATCTAAGGTGCATTTTGGGCAAAATTTTTAAGGCTTAAACATATGTAAAACAATGCAATGTCATTTTATATTTTTTTAAAGAAAGTGAAAGAACTTAATTTGGAAATATTACCAAATGGTAATAGATATACCTTTTTCTAATGTTTTTCTAAATGTAATACCCATATTCAAGTTTGTTTTGAAATAACTTTTAGGTGATTTAGGTAACTTAAAGTGTAGACCCAACTTTAAATGTAATACCCACATGTTGAATCATTTCGAAATAACCAATATGTAGTTTGGGTGGCCTTTTAATGAAAACCAAAGTTTATATGCAATACCTTCATGTGAATTCATTTTAAAATAATCCATAAGTGATTTATATAACTTTAAGTGAATAATCAACCCTAAATGTAATACCCACATGTAAGGTCACTTCAAAATAAATGGTTTGGGTACCCAAAATATGTCTCTTTATATACTTAAATTAATT